>JAEEGI010019525.1_pt1 | contig 13655 bp, 14 predicted proteins | sample 8958751 | NCBI WGS metagenome assembly JAEEGI01 (sample SAMN16246545, study PRJNA631951) | gut metagenome | biome: gut microbiome; feature: rumen; material: KS-attached | host: Bos | place: Iran: Karaj | collected 2018-10
GCCGGCGTCGATGATGTAGCTCGAGTCGCGCCTGATGAGGCGGTACTTGACGCGCCCGCCTTCCCTGTTGATGTAGAGCATGTCCTTGAAGAGGGCGATGGACTTGCACCAGAGCATGCCGACGCTCGTGCGGCCGCTGGCCATAGGCAGGCGCACGGGCGAGGCGTAGACGCTCACATGCATGGACTCCGTCCAGGCGTCGGTGACGATGCGGCGGCCGGCATGCAGGTTCTCATAGAGGAAAGCTTCGTCGCCGAGTCTCTTGACGGGTTCGCCGAAGACGGTCTCCAGTTCGCCCGATGCGGAAACGAGAGTGCAGTTCTCCACGGCCTGAAACTCTGCGAAGCGACGCAGAACATCAACCGCCTTTTCGTGTTCGCTGAAGGCGCCGTGCCTAGCGAGTTCGCGCAAGAGTTCATCGATCTGCCGGAAGCGGAGATGGACGATGGTGTTGAAGCGATCGGACTCGAGTTCGGAGATGTCATCCAGGTGGACGTGCGCTATCTCGCTGACGTCCTTTTCGGTCTGGGCGCCCATGTAGCGGGAGAGCAGGGCGAAAACTGCGGCGGCGAGCAGAAGGATGAAGACCAGCCCGCTGATAATCGTCTTGAGTTCTTTCTTCATGGCAAAAGGGAGGAGTTCATGAAATCGTGGGCAAGAGGCGCTCCTGCGGAGCATGCATAGACATTGGTAGCCGAAGGGCTCTGCTCCTGCAAGTCATTGTCTGCCATTCAGGCGCATGAGCGTCTTCTCCGCCCCCTTCCCAACATCCGCTCTGCCGGGGGAGTGCCCTTCGGCAGGGTGTGGGCCAACCCTTTTGCGGGAGGAGGGATCGGGCAGGTGTGCAGGGGCAAATCCAGACGGACTGGGCTTCACTTCTTTAGCGCGCCTGTGCCCATCGAGGCCGTGAAAGAGAGCAACCGGGCAATGAATCTGGTCCCAGACCGGCTGAAGGACGCCGTGCAGGTCGCGATTCCGGAGACGCCAAGGCAGGAAATCCCCTCCGCAGGAGGCGTATCGGCCAGGGGCAAGGGCACCGAAGACAGGAGCGCCCAGATGCGGCATGCCGTGCTGCTCGTCCTCTCAGGGCTTCTGCCATGCCGTCGTGCTGGCCTGTTCCCAGCACGTTTGCAGCCTGGGACAACTCTTCGAGTCCCGCATCCTTTCTGCCAAAGTCGTCAGGATCCTTCCGCGACGTCCTGATAAGGAGGAGGTCCAGCCGCCAGTTCCCAACCGGAGCGGGCAGTGCTCGCTTTCACCGTCTGGCGGAGCGTATCCTGTTCTTTCCCCATCGAAGAAGGTCAGCCCTGGTCCGTAAAAAAGGCTTCACCAAGGAGGCTCGCCATGACGAAGGAGCTGGCCGCCTTTGTTGGCATCGTCCTTTTCCTTGCAGGCACGGGCCTGCTCTGGTGGAACTAAGGCCTCACGGGAGCGTCGGAGGCGCCATCAGCGAGGCCGAGTGGCTGTCGTGGATCTGCCCTCCGCTGCCAGCGCCGATCCTTCCTTCGAAGGCAAGCTGGTCCTCGCCTTCGGCCGGGCCGAAACCAAGGCCGGCGTCAAGGATCCCGTCTTTCCCAGCGTGGCGGTCAAGGGGCTCGCCCTGCGTTGCAGCGTCGAATTCTACCAGACGGTGGAGCACGATGAGAGCGATGGGGTCAAGAAGGACGCGAAACGTCCGGTACAAGCCGCCTCTACGCCAGCGAGTGGATGTCCAGTCCCGCGACTGGGAGCTTCGCCAACCGCCCCAGCAACAACATGGTTCTCATGAAGGTCGATGACGGCATGCCCGCTTTGCGTATCCAGCCCTTGAAGCACAGCGGCTGGCGGAACCCGAAGTTCCTGTCACCGCTTCTCTTCTTGACGGCGGCGCCCAAACGAAGTTCTGCATGACTCTTCCCCGCGGGCATGAGTCCGCCTTTGCCTTTGTCCATGCATCGCTGGCGCGATTCAGGCAATGCAGGGGAGTCTCCCCGCGTCCGGCGGAAAAGGGCAGAGTCCGGCAGGGGGAAGGGAGAAGGAAAGGAAGCCTTGAAGGCTAAGCCACGTCAGGCGTCTTGGCATGCATTTGCCCAACCTGACTGCGGGGGCCTGAAAACGGATAGTGTCTACGGATCGGGATACAATGCAGACTGCCTCGCATCCGCCGTCTTCGTCACCGTCATCGTGGTGCCGGACAGGATCGAGGTCAGGTCGGCGACCTTCAAGTCCTTGAAGACGATAGCCAAGGTGCCGGTCATCTGCGTGATCCGGTCCTGCCCCCATGCCTCCTTTCCGGAGACGGCGCAGTCCCGGTCGTTCCCAGTCCGGAAGATGTCGTTCCCAGCATCGCCGAAGAAGACGCCGCTGCTGGCCGCGACGTGGACGTCCCCGCCCTTCGCGGCGCCCTTCAGCATCTTGCTGGCCTTTATGCAGACCACAAGGCTGACCTGGTCTTTCGTGACCGTCATGTTGCAGGTCACGCCGTCCTTCGTGAAGCCGGCGCCCTTGAGTCTCTGCGTGCCGAGCACCGTGGTGCCGTTGGGGATCGCCTACGCCGTGCCGATGGCCTGGAGAAGGTTTTTCGACAGCTCGCAGACGTCACGCTCTTTGCTCCGATCCACGGCGATGCTGAAGCAGCCAGTCTTCTGCGCGTTCTTCGCCTCAATGGAGAACATAAGCGTGATCCCCTTCGCCTTGAACTTCAAGGAGATCAAGTTGAGGCTCCTTGGCTGGACGGGCATGCCGACTAGCTGCCGGGCCTATACGGATCCGGACGGTGGACCGGCGCAGGCACAGGCTGCACAGCGCGCGCCCTGGGGGCGGGCCTGGCCGCAGGCGCGTGACCAGATCTGGGCGGGACGGTCTCCCAGTGCTCGAAGAACGGCGCTTCGTGCCCCGGCTTGACGAAGTGGACGGGTTTGGGTTCTGGTCCAGGCTCGATGTTGGGGTGCGGCTCGCCGGGCGCGGCGGGCTCCGCCTGAACGGCCTGCTGGAAGCCGAAGGCAAGCGTGAGCGCCACGCCGGCCAAGGCTGCAGTGAAAGTGATGCGGAACATGTGCGTGTCCTCCTTGGTTTCGCTTCGGGACGGCGATGCTAGGGCATCGGTTGCACCACGGCAATAACTCTTGTTGGCTTTTCTGTCGACACAGTGGTTTGAGCTCCATTTTCAGGTCGCACCACTGTTAGACCCGCTATCGCGGTCCGGCCGACTGGTGGGATGATGCAGCGGACCCCCTAAAAAAGCAAAGAAAAAAGGCTCTGTCCCGAAACGTGGGGGGACGAGCACCCCAACAGAGCGCCCTGAGAGGCCCAGAGAGCCGGCAATCTTCGCCGAGGCGGATAGTTCCTGCCGACAAGGACATCCATGTCGAGGCTTGAGGATGCCGTGGCGGTCCGGGACGTCCTGATCATGTCCTGCGGTTCAGCCATGAGCCGAGCCGAAATACATGCTTCCCCCACGAAAGAGGACTGCCTGGCGAGCTCGTTGCTCACCGGGCCAGCGGGGCACCTCCCCACGAAAGAGGACAGCCCCTTTATTTGACGCAAAATTACGCATTTTGCGACATTTTGCGGGCGGTTGCGCTTCATCCTCTCCTGCCGGCGTGGACGGCCTGCATTTCGTCGCGTCGCTAGGCAGGGAAGGAAGGGCAGGGAAGGGAAGGGCACCCTCGAGGAACAAGAGCTCTTCGACCGGCCAACAGGGAGACAGAGAAGCCCTGCCTGCAGAAAGCCGGCGCCAAACGCAAAGGAGACGGCCCGAAGCGCCGCCATGGATGCAGGCGCCAGCGTCCTCGTCCGACAGGACTTCATCCCGCACCCTGGGGCGTGGAAGTTCGGCATCATATTCATCATAAGTATATGGATGTGCCTCGGGGGGGGGTGACGGCATCTCGGCCCCTTCGCGCCACCGGGTTCCCGAAGCTGGGGCTCCCTGAAGATCCAGCGTGGCGAGTCTTGTGGCTGCATGCAAAATGCAATATTCTGCGTCCAATCCTATTTGGAATGCAGGGATTTATGCTTTGCGGGAGCCATTCATGCAGGAGGACGGGAAAATCAACGAAAGACTGCAGGCGTTTGGCCGGAACCTCCGGACTGCTCGCCTCCGCAGGGGACTCGCGCAGGGCTCCGTGGCCGCTATGGCCGGCGTCTCCCTGCGCACCCTGCAGAAGCTTGAATCGGGCGATCATGGGATCGCTCTGAAACGGTGATCACCGTGTTGTTCGCCATGGAATTCGGCACGCCGTTCGACTCCCTGTGCGCCCCGGATGTGGACGAGAGGGGGTGGCTACAGGACGTGGCCAGGGTGCCGAAGCGGGGACGCCGTTTCCACTGGGACGAGGAGGCGCCGAGGGTGCCGGTTCCAGTACAGGCGGTCCGCCTGAACCGTCCAGATAGCGTGCCCTCCATACGGACAGCGCCTCTGGCCTCTCCTATGGGCATCTGTCCATCAGAGGTGCCCTTCAGGCTTTCCGGACAGGTCTGTCGCTGGGGCGACACGTTCCGGACGTGAAGGAGAATGCCGATGCTAATGAGCTTCTGGTCATGGAAAGAACGCGAAGCCCTTGCCTTTGCCGCCGGAAAGGGATGTGGCCTCCGCGGAGTTTTGCCCATGCCCCTAGCCTGGCTTGCGATCTTGCTTGTCTTCTGCCTGGCCTCGCCGGCCAAGGCCACCGTCGTCGTCGACGCCATGAGCGTCATGGTGCAGATGACGAAGGAGGACCTCATCGTCGTCACGGAGCGCTTCGAGGCCACCGTTTCCGAGGACAGGTCCAACCACGGAATGTACCGGACCATCCCGCTCAAGCCCCGCTTCGAGGGCCTGGAGCGCCAGAAGGTCGGCTTCAGGGTCATGGGCGTCTTCATCGACGGCAAGCCCTATCCCACGGACGACGTGAAGCAGATCGACGGCGGCGTCTGCGTCTACATGCGCGACCAGAAGCGCTGGCTCGCCAAGGGGAAGCACGTCTTCTGGCTCAGGTACGAGACAACCCAGCAGGTGGCCTTCTTCGAGGACCACGACGAGCTCACATGGAACGCCGTCGGCTCCGAGTGGAAGGACGGCGTGGGCAGGGCGAGCTGCCTTGTGCTGGCGCCGGAAGGGGCCTCCATCAGCGACGACCGCGCCTGGACCGGCAAGGTCGGCTCCAAGGAAAGCGAGGTGGAACGCTTCAGAGGCAGGTCGAAGGAAGGCCTCGACGCCGTGCTCTACAGGACCACGGGGCCCGTGCGGCCCGGCTGCGACTTCACGGTCGCCGTGTCCCTGCCCAAGGGGCACATTGCCGAACCCGTCCCCTACCGGCCCGAGGAGGATCTGCCCTTCACGCTGGCCTCCGTGCTCTGCCTTGCCGCAACGGCCCTGACGACTTTCCTGCTCTGGCACTTCCGCGGCAGGGATCCCAGGACCGGTCCCGTGACGCCCCTCTTCTACCCTCCGCGCCTGCCGAACCGCCTGAAAGGTGGGGACAGGAAGAGTCGCTTCCTTTCGGCGGCAGCCGTCAGCTACCTCTACAGCGACGGGAACGACATTCCGAAGTTTTGCAGCACGGGCTTCGCGGCCCTCCTGCTCCAGCTCCAGGCCAAGGGAAAGTATGCCCTCAAGGGCAACGCCAAAACGTGCTACGTTCTGGAGCAGCCTGGGGGCAAGCCCCGCGACTTCGAGCCCCTGAGTCCAGAGGAGGAGAGCGTGCTGGACCGCTTCAGGGGATCTGCTCTCAGGTTCGATGCGGTGGACGATGCAAGGATCCTCCTAAGCATGTGGGATGCCGCCAGGGATTGCCTCGAGGCCGAGTTTCCGCGCATGTACGAACCCTGCATTGCCGAAATTACGGCCAGCTTCACGCTTTCCTGGTGGTGCTTTCTCCTTCTCAGCTTCTGGCACGAGCTGGCGGTCTGGGGCTTCGACTGGAAGGCCTTGTCCCTGTCCTCGGTCACCTGGACGCTGGCATGCGCGACCTGCCCGCCGGCCTTGGCCTGGGTGGCGGCGATCTTCTCCCCCGTGGGCTGGGGCGAGCTCAAGGGAAAGTACATCATGGCTCCCCTGCTAGCGCTGGCCGCCATGGCGTTAGCCTCAGATCTTTCCTGGTCGGACACGCTCCAGAAGGCATGCGCCTTCTGCATCCTCGCCATCCCCCTGCTCTTTGCCCCCTTCATGGGCAGGCCAAGCGTGGAGCTTGCCGAGCTCAAGCGCCAGATCAAGGGCTTTGCCATGTACCTGCGGGCAACCGAGACCGACAGCCTCAACCTTATCAACTCGCCTGAAGAAGATCTCGTCCTCTACACCAGATACCTCCCCTATGCCGTCGCCCTCCACTGCGAGGATGCCTGGGGCTGGCGCTTCGCTGGCCAGCTCTCCCTACTGGGCGAAACGGCAAGCGAAGCGCTTGACGGCGCAGGCATCAGCGCATTGCGACACAATCTTGAGGAAAGCCTCAGCAAGGGCACCGCGCCCATCGTCCTGCGCGGTGGCGGAGACGACGACACCCCCAGTAGCGTCAGATCGACCAGCTCCAGCGGGAGCGTCTCTTCCTTCAGTCGGGAGGGAGGTGGATCCGGTTCCGGTGGCGGAGGTGGCGGGGGTGGCGGCTGCTGAGCCTTGGGCCCTGCGCGCAGGGCAGACAGCGCTTCTGGCATCCTTCGAGGTGCTTGCCCAGGATTTCGAAGAGCTCGGCAAGCGCATCGCCAAGTCGCGCATGCTCGTGTCAGGCGAGACAGGCAACGGCAAGTCGATGCGCGCAAACTCCTCTTCAGACGGGAAATCGTGGCTGCAAGCAGTGGGCGCCCGTCACCCTGAAGGAACTCGTCCAGGACCTCTTCCACGAGGATCTGGCTAGGCGCTTAGAGCCCTAGGAAGGCTGGAGAGTGTCTCGGGGCGTCCGCTGAGGGCTAGGTAGGCGTTCCGGCCTGCAGGGGCGCAGGGACGCAACTGTATCCCTCGTCAAGGACACTCGCGACAACAGGACAGGACGGCGAGGCGTTGCCGTTCGTGCCTGAAAGCCTAAAGCACGGGGACACGGAGATCGCGGTCCTGGGCGAGATCCGGGTCCGTGGCGAAGGCGGCGTCGCCGCGCTTCGACTTCGGTGGCAACTACGTCGGCGACAACGAGGATATGCGGGGATCATACATCCACCAGGTGGATGAGGGCGGCAAATTAGGCGAAGCACCCCTCGAGGGGACAGACGCCGCGGGCTACGCGCTCTATCTCAAAGGCCACATCGTCAAGACCTTCAATGTTGCCGGCGAGCTGGAAGGCATCGCCGCCTCCATCTATATGTCGCAAAACGCCTTCGTCAAGGAAATCAACATCCTCACCGGCGCGGCCGTCAGGGGCGACATCATCTCGCACGGGGAGGCGGAAAGCCCCCTGCTGCACAAAGAAGCACCTGCGAATCTCTACTCATCCCTGATCTTCGGCAGGAAGAGGAGCAGGGCGGACTTGCCGGAGCTCCCGATCCCGGCTTCGACATGACCCTCGAAGGCTCCGTGAACGGCCCGAAGGGCATCGACATGGAGCTGCGCGCAGGCCGGCTCATAGTGGAAGGCGAAACGCACGTCCACAAGATGGGGAACTCCGGCTGGCTCGGCGTCACCGGCCTGGAATCCCCCCGGGGCGGCACGGTCTCCAGCAGCTTCACCCAGGGCCCGGGCGGCGTCCTGCAGTCCTGGGTGACCACCGACGGCACGTCGACCTACCTTCTGGCAGCCAAGGGATCGGCGCAGGGACGCTGGGCCGTGACGCCTGACAAGGGCTACTGGGTGAACCGCAAGGCCGTCCCCGTGACGAAAGCCCCCGTGAAATTCCTCGACGGCACGAAGACGGCCTTTTCCAGCTCCCTGCTTGCCGGAAGCTCAAGCCTCACCCTTTCCTTCAACCTTCTCAACCCGAGCGGCTCGCGTCCCGTCATAGGCGCCGTCCGCGCGGACGACGCCTACAGCCGCCATGCCACGCGCGGCTCCGGGGCCGAGGCCGGCCGGGCCCTCTCCCTGGCCAACCGGGGCGTGCCTTCCAGCCAGATGCAGGCGCTGGCGGCGGAACTCGACTTCATGGACTCCAGTGCCGCCATCGACAGGGCCCTCTCCCAGCTCTCCGCCGACTCGTTCGGCGAGTCCTTCGCCCATGCCCTCGGCCGCCAGCAGGCGCTCAGCCAGCGCCTGCTGGCCCGCATGCTCTCCCAGCTGCCGAAGGGAACTGCGGAGGCGGGAAGCAGGAAGGCCGGCGCTTCTGCTCCGGCCGGCCAGACGGGCCTCGCCGCAGGCGACGGAACGGCGGCTTCCGGCAGGGGCTGGACGGTCTGGGGCAGCCTCTTCGGCATGGCCGACAGCCAGAGCGCCTACGGCTCCTCGGACGGCTGGTACAGCACGGGATGCGGGCTCATGGGCGGCGCGGACAAGGATCTCGGAGACGGCCTCGCGGCAGGCTTCGACCTCGCGCTCGTGTCCGACCGCTTCGAAGCCGGCGGGCGCCAGGACGCCGACGCAAGCTCCCAGGGCCTCTTCCTCGGCGTCCACGGAAGCTGCGCCCCCGATGCCTGGGACGGCGCCTACCTGCTCGGCGGAGTGCGCTTCGGCTTCGACGTGAACCGCATGCAGCGCTCCGTCAGCGCCGGCGCCTACCACCGCTCCCACGACAGCGAATGGACCGGCTGGTCCGGCGCCTTCATGCTGGGCGCAGGCCGCGACTGGTTCTTCGGAGAGGAAAAGAGCGTGCGCCTCGGCCCCCTCGCGACCCTGCAGTACGCCTTCACCTCCCATCCGGACTTCGAGGAGGACGGCGGAGCGGAGGCCCTGCGCATCGACGGCGGCACGGCCGACTCGCTCGCCTTCCTGCTGGGCGCGCACCTTGGCGCCAGCAGGGAAATAGGCTCCGGCTGCAGGCTGGACGCCGAGCTCATGGCAGGCTGGCGGCACGAGCTGCTCGAAGGGACCATCCGCACCAGGGCGGCCTTTGCCGAGATGCCCTCGGCCTCCTTCACCTCGGCCAGGCGCCTCAGCACGCGCGATGCGGGCGTCCTGCAGGCAAGCCTCAGGATTGCCCGCGAGCCGGGGTGCTTTGCCGGGCTTGACCTCGGCGGCGAAGCTCGGACAGCCGGGGCAGGCGTGACCGGCGGCCTGCGCGTGGGCTTTATGTTCTAGCCAGCCCTGCCAGGCGCAAAGCACAAGGCCCGGGGCTGTTCAGCTCCGGGCTTTTTTGCGTGCAGGCGGCGCCCCTGAAGCCAGCTGAGATCAGCTGAGATCAAGGGTCACGGCTCCCGCGCCGTGCCGCTTCTTCAGGAAAAGGCATTCCAGTGCCGGGCTTGAAGGGCATTGAGGGCTATGGTGCAAGGGACGCTGGAAGCGGGGGTGCTGAAGGACGCGCCCGGATCAGCCAGGTCCTCGGCCAGCGCGCCTTCGCAGGTGCTGATCAGGGTCTCGAAGCGCCCTTCAACCGTCCCGCCCTTCCCTGCCCAGGCTCGGCATCGAGGCACGCCTCCCCCGCCGGCGGGATGAGGGAGCGCATCGTTTGACGGGCGGCTGAGGCAGGCTGATGAAAGCGGTGCGACCTTCCGGAAGCTGTGCCCCGGCGAGCAAAAAACCGCCATGAACTCGCCCTGTTGCCTTGACAATCCCGACCAGGTCGCCTTCAATCTCCGAAGCGTCCGTGCCAGCGGGCGTCTGCTGGCCAGCTCAGCATTCTGCCCTCTGCACGGCAAACCAAGGAGGATCTCCATGCACGCAGGCTCCGCATTGCTTTCCGCCCTCTCCCTTTCCCTTTTCCTCTGCACAGCCCCGGCCAGCGCGGCCTCCAAGGCTCCAGACGTGCACGAAGTTGACCGGGAAGAAATCGACAAGGTCCGGTGCGACAAGACGAGCGAACTTGACGTGAACTACGGCGACACGATCAACTTCAACGCCTCGTTCACGGCGAGCGACGGCGCGGCTGTGAAGGTCACGAACGTCAAGTACTGGTTCTGGGCTGACCAGGACTACAACGCCAGCGACCCGCCCGTCACATTCATGGCTACGAAGGAGTTCACGGATGGCGGAATCATCAAAGACAAGACCATTGAGCTGACGCGCACCACCGACTACGTCATCCGCGTGAAGCCCAGCAGTCCCAGGAAGGACAACATCATCGTCAAGTATGACGTCACCTACAACGAAATCAAGCCTGACGGCAAAAGCCTCCCCGAGGACCACCTAGTCTTCTGCGCCCGCTACCGCGTCCTGCCTGAGCAGGGCAAGTAGGCAGGCACCGGCCCCTTCAGGATTCATGGACTGACGGCCCGATGCGGCGTCGCTTCGGGCCGTCTCCGCTTGTGCTCGAGGACGTTTCCCCGCAGGCAGGGCCCTCATCTCCCCTGCCCTGCCGCCGGTTTGCTTCGTCCAGAAGAGTGCCTTCCCCTTCCCTTCCCTGCCCAGCGCATCGGCGGGGCGGCACGCCGTCTCCGCGGCGTCGAAGAGGAAGCTGTGGAGAGGGGCGCGAGCCCGGGCTTCGGAATCCATCCTGCCTGAAGCGCCGCTCCGCCTGCCGCCGCAGCGGGGGGCATGGCAGGCCCGCACACGCGACGATGCGTCGGCCACGAGGGAACTCTGGCGCAGGACTATAGGGCCGGACAGCGCATTTGCCAAAAACAGGCACCCGCGAAGCCTGGCGTCATCCGGCGTCCTTGGCCGGTTCCGCTCTCAGCGCCCCAGGCTCCCTTTCCCCAGCCTGAAGATGCACTGGTGCCCAGGCGTGCGGTAGCAGGCGTTGCAGGAAATGCAGGCCGCGGGCGAGGCGTCTCCCGCCTGCCAGCGCGCCGGCAGATCGGGCTCGCGGATGAGGGGACGGGACAGGGAGAGAAAGGCTATGTTCCCTTCGTTGAGGACGGCTTCCATGCTGGCAGGACTTCTATGGCCGCCGACCAGGATCACGGGGATGTCCACCTGCTCCGCCAGAACCAGGGCGAAGTCCTTGAAGCAGGCTTCGTCCCTGCCTGCGCGGATGCCTGGGACGGACGTGCCGGCGCCGCTGACTTCGACGGACTCGAGGCCGCTTTCTGCGCACAGCCGGCAAATGGCAAGGCTGTCCGCCGGTTCGAGGCCGCCGGGCATGAAGTCGCTGCAGTTGATCTTCATGGAGACGTGCAGGGAGGGAGCCTCTCTCCTGACGGCGCGGACGATGCCGGCGAGGATCCGGCCCCTGTTCTCCGGACTTCCTCCAAAGGCGTCCGTGCGCATGTTCCAGGCGGGCGAGATGAAGCGGCTCAGAAAGAAGCCATGGGCCGCATGGATCTGCACGCCGTCGAGTCCGGCTTCGCAGGCCCTCTGGGCGCCGGCCGCAAACAGATCCTCCACGGCCTGCAGGTCCGCTTTGCCGAGTTCGCCTGGATCCATGCCGCGCATGGCCCCGCCATTCCTTGCGAGGACGCACTCGGAAAGGGCCAGCTGGACGAGGGCCGCGCAGCCCTCGGCGTGGCAGATTTCGGCGAGCCTGCGGAAGCCCTGCACGTGGCGGGCGCTGGAGAGCCTTGCCATGCCTCCGAAGCCAGGGTCGAGAGCCGATACCGAGGTGAAGCCGGCAATGAAGCAGCCAGCGCCGCCCCGGGCGACGGCGGCGCAGCCGTCGAGCAGAGGCTGGGTGAGGCGCCCCTCGCCGTCGGCCAGGCCTTCCCACGTTGCGGAGCGGACGAGCCGGTTCTTGAGGCGCAGACGCCCGAGCGCCGCCTCTTCAAAGATCTTCTTCATGCTGAAGCCCCTCTGGGGGAGGCGTCCCCGCCGGGACGCCTCCCAGGATGCTAGTTTTTGACGGTCAGGATTTCGTCAAGGGGAAGCCTGTCGGAGGCGAAGGCGTTGAGCCTGTCGTCTGCCGCATAGCCGAGGGCGATGCCCATGACGATGTCGTCGCCGTCGGGCACGCCGAGCAGGGGGCGCAGCTCTGCCGGGAACTTGACCAGCTCGTAGGCCGGAATGGAGTCCACGCCGCGGTCCCTGGCCGCCAGCATGAGCGCCATGCCGAAGGCGCCCAGATCGTAGACGGGCCAGCCGGTGTGCTCCCTGTTCAGGGTGAGGTAGACAAGGCAGGGAGCGTCGAAGAGCCGCTCGTTGGCGCCGAGGAAGGCTTCCAGCTTCGGGTCGCCGGTGAAGTCGGCCACACTGGCCATGAAGCTGGCCATGCACTGCTGGCTGCGGGCCGAGAAGTCCGTGCGGTGGCCGGTGGGCATGTCGGGGCTGCCCTTGGCCTTGGCGGCGTACTTGGCGCGCCATATCTCCCTGATGCGGGCAAGCGTTTCGCCCGCGGCCGCATAGACGCTCCAGGGCTGGGAGTTCTCCCAGGAGGGCGCGCGCCCGGCGGTGCGGACGATGTCTTCCAGCACGTCCAGGGGAACGGGATCGGGCCTGAACATCCTTGCCGAGCGGCGCTGCGCCATGAGTTCCTTGAATTCCATTGCTGTTCTCCTTTCCGCCCTCTCCAGGGCGGGGCTGAGCGTTTTCTGCTACAGGGTGCCGGTCCTCGACGTCCTGTCGACGTTCCATTCGTCCACGTGCGCCAGCCCCCAGTCGAGCTGGGCCAGCATCTTCCCCCTGTCCCTGCCGAGCAGGCCCGACAGGGCGACCGAATCCAGGGGATGGGCCGCCCAGAACCAGCATCCGGGCAGGTCCAGCGCCTCGAGCAGCGCCTTCTCCTCTTCGAGGTTCTCGCGCTCGGAGGCGGGATGGAATGCGCCGCCGGCGATGTCGCGGTCGAGCTTCGTGTCCGCAAAGGCCGTCATGGTGTTGAGGAGGATCCGGCTTGGCTTCGTCCCGTTCTCGAGCCTGGCCGTGGCTTCGGCGCACTCGAGGCTCCTGCCCCTGCCGGCCGTGCCGAGCATGAGCAGGTCGCAGTGGCGGATGCCGGCATCGGCGAGCCGCAGGCACTGCTCTTTCGTCTCTCCGGCCGAATAGCCCTTGTTCAGGCGGGCAAGGACATCGTCGAGGCCGCATTCCACGCCGAGGTAGAGGTCGTTGACGCCGGCCTCGGCAAGGGCCTGCAGATCGGCCCCGCTCTTGCGGGCCACGTTGTCCGTCCGGGCGTACATGGTGAAGGTCGCGGCCTTCGGCAGATGCCTGCGGACAAGCTCGATGCGCTTCAGCAGACGGTCCGCCGAAAGGGCAAAGGGATCGGCGCCCACGAAGTAGACGCGCTCGATGCTCCCGCAGGCGGTGCCCATCTCCTGCGCCGTTTCCTGAAGGTGCTCTTCAAGGGCGGCAGGCGGCAGCATGCGGAAGGGGACGTCCCGGTACATGCTGCAGAAGGCGCATGTATTGTGCGTGCATCCTTCGGTGACGGGGAGAAGATAGGTGTATGCCTCCAGCGGAGGGCGGTAGACGGTGCCGTTGTATTCCATGATCCGTTCCTCCCGGCTACATGATGGGGTTCGCATCCCTGTGCCGGCGCAGCTCCTCTTCCGGAATCCTGTCCAGGAGCCGCTGGATGCCGTCGACGAGCTCCTGCTTCTGCTCTGGCAGGCGGGCCCGCACGCGGAAGGGCACGGAGACGTGGTCCGAAAGGAAGACCGTCTCGTTCGCCAGCCGGCGCAGGAACTCCTGCATCTCGCGCAGCCGCTCGTGCTCGCCGGCCTCCCTGAACTTCCCCTTTTCGCGCAGGCGGAAGAGGGGCGTGCCGGGAACCAGCGTCAGGGAGGAAACCTCCATCATGGAGACGCTCATGCCTTCGTAG
>JAEEGI010019526.1_pt1 | contig 13654 bp, 12 predicted proteins | sample 8958751 | NCBI WGS metagenome assembly JAEEGI01 (sample SAMN16246545, study PRJNA631951) | gut metagenome | biome: gut microbiome; feature: rumen; material: KS-attached | host: Bos | place: Iran: Karaj | collected 2018-10
TTTTATTTCTTTCCTATCTTCTCTTTAAGAATGTTCCACAAGAACAAAGGAACTCCAATCACATACCTCCTCCACATCCGCTTAGGCTCAAAAAGCAACCTGTAGAGCCATTCCATCGAGTGTTTCTGCCACCACAAGGGAGCCCTTTCCACCGTTCCTGCATAAAAGTCGAACACCGCACCGATGGCGCCCACATGACAATGAATATCCAATTCCTTCCAGTGCTGGTACGTCCATTTCTCCTGTTTGGGTGCCGTCATGCCTATCCATAGCAGGTCTGGATTGGCCTTGTTGATGGCCTGTATCATTTCCTTATTGTCCTCGTCCGAGAACTCTGGTTTGAATGGAGGAGAATAGGTCACTACTTCCAGATTAGGATAGTCCACAGCTGCCCGCTCACGAATCAATGACAAAACCTTATTGCTAGCCCCCAGGAACATCACGCGGCATTTCTCCTTTCTCCTTTCTCCTTTCTCATTTAGTCTTTGCATTTCAAAAGCAAACAGATCCCATCCTGCAATGCGTTCCTTTGGCTGGCTCTTAGTTTTCAGCCATTGACAAGCCATGACAATACCAGCACCGTCAGGAATAAGATACTTCACATATCCCTCCTCATGTTCATTTCTCCATTTTCCATTCTCAATTGTAGAGAGCGCCTTGGCAAACACCTCATCCTTCTGTGCTACATTAAAGGAGTGTGCGTTGATAGTATTGATGAGGACCTTACCATCAGGAATCTTGCTCAATTCTGTTTGCGAGCAGACAATATTTAGCGCTTTGAGTTGAAATGACATGAATAGGTACTATAGATATTATTGAGTTTGTCTATATAAGAATCAGAGTCAAAGTGTTCGAAAATATAGTTGCGTGCAGCAGAACTCATCAATTTTAACTTGTCTCTGTCAGTATGCAGGTAAGTAATTGCATCCACGATGGATGGTGTATCTTTTACTTTGATGAATAATCCATTTTGATGGTCGGTTACTACCGTCGGGATGCTGCCAACTGGTGTAATAACTGGTACTGCACCATAGCTCATACATTCGAGAAGAGACATTGGTAGTCCCTCAAAGAAGGTAGGCATAGCAAGAACATCAAGGCTCTGCAGAAATGTGTTCTTGCTCTCTCCACTAACTATTCCAGAATACACAAACTGATTTCCGATCACTTTGCTAAACTGCGGTAGATATTGTCCTTCAACCTCTTCTGCTCCTGCGATTTTAAGACAAAACGGGATATGGCGTTCTTTTAATATACAACAAGCCTGCAAGAGATAGTCCATACCTTTTGTCTTTGTTATGCGACCAAGATAGCCTAATGCAAGAGGAGTAGAATCATCTTTGCATTTCCGATCAAATGTTTTTGCTGCTTTCAAATCTATACAGTTCGGTAATGACACTACGTGTTTCGCATGGAATCTCTTTCTAAGCACCTCAGCTTCCGTCTCACTCAGTGTAATGATAGGCACGTTCCAGGAAAATACGTATTTCAATATCTGTCGGAATGGGAATGGGATGCTTTCGGATGAAAGATATACACCTCCATGAATGTGTATAACCATCTTGTTCCCATTTTTGAGTACCGCACGCATATATGGCGTATCTCGTATGATGCTAGGCTTCTCCAATGGGAAGTTATAATGTACAATTGCATCTCGATGCATACGGAGTAATTGCTTCCATGCTCTATACCCACTTATAATGGAACCAACTCTATAAATGCCCCCCTTTTCACCATCCTTCCGTCCTAATTCAAAATGTATATAGTTGTGGTGTGGGTTGTTCTCTATGATGAATCTTGTCACAGAGGACAAACCGCTAACATTCTTCGTTGGGTCAAGTGAAGGTGAGACGATGATAACATCCATTTGCCTATTGATTTTTTTTCAGTGTTGTACTTGCAAAAATTGATTCCAGTTCTTCTTTTGAATACCTCTCATCTTCAGGGTATAAGGCTAATTCGTGTTCCATAATCTGTTCGATTGTCCACTTGAATTTTATGGGTTTAGCAGGAACTCCACCTGCTATGCAATATGGCGGTATGTCTTTTGTAACTACAGCTCCTGCGGAAATAATAGCACCTCTTCCTATAGTTACGCCACAGAGTAGAGTTACATTCATACCTATCCATACATCTTCTTTCACAATTACATCCTTGTCATAACCTCCAGGTTTTTCATCTTCGGTAATTGTACGATAATATCTACCTATTATTTGTGCATGATTACCTGTTGCAACTTTAAAACCTTCAGTAGCACCAGATCCTTTGCCCAAAACAAATTTTGCATTTAGATTAAGGATGACCGCATCTCGAAGCGTATTATTGCCCATAAGATAACAGTTTTCCGGCTTTGTTATTTTAATAGGCGGTGTTATGAAAGAATCAGGGGCTATATAACCAAACCGTTTCCTACTATAACCCATATAATCTCTCAAAAGGCAATATAAACCTTTGATAAATCTATTCTGCTTTATAGAATTACTTATTGTCATAACTATATAAAAATTGATTCTCTAATTACCGATTGAAGAAATCCATGTATTTTCTTGCACAATTCTCTATCGTATAAGAACTATTATCTTTCATCTTTAGCGAATTCTGTCTCAATTCACTCAAATGTTTATAAGAATATACTAAAGCATCCAAGTATTCCTCAACTGTGTGTCCTTTACTTAATATACCATTAACCTTATTGTCAATTATATCCACAGCACCACAAACAGGTGTTGATACCATTGGAACACCAACGAGGCTTGCCTCTAATAAAGTTATGGGCATACCCTCAAAATCCGATGATAAACAGAATACATCTGCATTGAGCATATAATCACCAACATTCTTACGCGTTCCTATGAAATGTACATTATTCACCGCCTTTGCCTGAATGGATTTTCCTAACTCGCTTTCGAAATTGGAACCGATGATGATCAAATCAGCATGGTAACCTTTCTCCACGAAATTGCCAAAAGCCTCTACCAAAAGCGTTTGGTTCTTTACGGGACTACATCGTGCCACATGAAGATAGATACGACTATCTGCTGCACTTTTATATGAAGTTATTTCCTCTCTTGTCTCATCAAATCTATCCGTTGGTACTATAGGCGCCCGACCATTGGCAATGCATACTCCTTTGATTTTTGGATAAATCTCAATCATGTCGCGGTAGTTGGTTTCGCTTAATGCCACAAACCCCATTTCCTTTTTATAGCCAAACGTTTTGACAAGAAAACGATAGAACAAAGAATCGTATCCGTTATGAATATCGTTATGAATGGTTTGATAAAACTTTGATTTCCGATTGAGCAGGAATATGGCCAGAATACAATAGTGAGGCATATTATCGCCGTGCAAGTGGACAACATCCGCCTTCTCATTTTTTATGGCCTCGTAGATTTTTATTACTTTATGTAAAGAATAACCTTTACTAATACCAACATTTTTGTATGTTACACGCTCAGTCAACTCGGAAGCATAAAACAAATTTCGTTCTGGCTCAACAGAATCATCTTTTATTGCCATTATAGTTACTTCATTGGCTTTTGAAAGTTCGTTTGTCAGGTCAACGGCAAAACGTTCTGCGCCACCAGGTCGAAGGGTAAATACAACTTCAAGGATTTTCATGCTTTATAACATTTTAGATATTCATCTGCGATAGATTCCCAACCCATATCCTTCATCCATTCTTCCTTGATATTCTTTCTCATCGCATTCAGTTTTTCTTTGCTTGAATATAAGTTCATGATTCCATTTGCCAGATCGTTCACATCACAGGGCCTTACAATTATACCCGTCTTGTTATGTTGAACAGCATCGGCAAGAGCGCCCACATTGGTAACAACCATCGGCACCTCTAAAGTGAAAGCTGTTTGAACAACACCGCTTTGCGTTGCGTCCTTGTAAGGGCAGACACCGAATTCACAAGCCCGAAGCATGCCTGCTAACTCTCTGGTACATATATAGTGATTGATGATTTTAACATAGTCCAGTTTCTTGTATGGCTCAACGTTGAAATAATACTTTCCGCCACCGGCTATCACCAGCATTAATTCGGGATAATGGCGATGTACTATCTTCATGGCCTCCAAAAGATATTCTACACCTTTGTATTCTACAATTTGCCCGAAAAAGAGAATGAAAGGCCTGTCAATCTGGAATGGCAGGGGGGCAACATGCTGAATGCAACTATACATCCCCAGTTTGTTGATAAAGATATGATTTTGGGGGACGTCATAATAGGATGCAAATGAGGAAGACTGCCTCTCGTTGAGTAATACCAGTTTGGAAATCTTCTTGAAAGCCATTCTTCTATCCCGCTCTGCCATTTTATTTGTAAAACCTGAATGCCGGATGGGATCATGAACGGTCAACACCAACTTATTCTTTATCAGATATAATAATTTCTGTGTCAAACAAGGAGGGGTGGTTAAATGAATAACATCTGGCTTCTGCATCATAAAATGTATGACCAATCTTACCATCAAAAGTAAGTTGACAGGATGAAATTTCTGTTTGTACTTTTGATTGACGATATATACATGCGAAAGGTCGAGAATATGACGGAAGTCGTTAAACTCCTTGTATATTTCCGTTGCGGGATAAATGCCTGTATGAGGATACAATTCTTTTAAGTCAATCAGTGTTGACCTCTTGCTAAAAGATGCAATAGAGATGTAATATCTCACATCATGGCCTTTACGCTGCAACTCTCCAATCAATGGGAAATCGCAATCGGCATAAAAAGGCGAACTGTAGTATATGATTTTCATTTTTTCACTCTTTAATATCTCCATACAGCCAATAAAAATGTTTCCTGATTCGGAAGTAAATCCCGTCAACAAGAAAGGCAAACAGATATATCAGTGGCCAATCCCCTTTACGTCCATGCACCTTAAAGAAAGAGGTAAATGCTTCTTTGAGACATGCCTTACTCACGTGTTTCTTGTATTGATGTATCTTGCAAATAAAGATTGCTCTATTTACGGTATAGATGTCTGGTTCCATGCCAAAATACTGATATGCCCAATTCATCAGATTTTGGTCTGCCCTTAACTTACGTTCTGCTATCTGTTGTGAATAATTGGGTGAAATATTCTGTGAACTCTGACGCCATTTTACCCTTGCATGAGGTACGGTACACATTCCCTTTTCCCCGCAAAACACAATCCATGTGGCTATGTCACTGCCCCATGCCAGATCATATTTCATAAAGCCCCCAAATCGTTCATAAACTTTTCGTGAGAATACATTCTCCACTACAAAAGCAGAAAGTCTCATCGAGTTCTTGCCACGATAGAAACTATATGCTGAAAGCACTGCGGGATAGTCTTGCTTCCGGCATTTAAACGCTCCACGTTCGTCAATTATATCCACATTGAAGTGATAGACACCGTATGTGCCCTCTGTCTTCTCTATCTGTTTTAATAGTTCCTCCACACAATTCGACTCCATCACATCATCATCAGAGAACAACCAGATATAAGGCTCATCCTGACTCATGGCAATGCACCGCTCCCACTGGGCAACAAGGTCTTTGCCTCCTAAATTGGTTTCAAACCGCTGATATACCAGCTCTATCTTGTCTCTGTATTTTTCAACGATATTATAGATAGGCTCAGGGCTGCAGTCATCGCCCACATACAAGGTGAAGTCCTTGCACGTCTGTGCGACAATAGAGTCAAGCGCTGCTGACAGGAATGTCGCCTTGTAGGCAGGAATGATGATGGCAAGTCGATGTGTCATGTCAGATACTCCTTATCTACTAATTGCTTTCAGAATCACAATAAGTTGTTGTCTGCGAGTCAGCTTCTTACGTTTCATGATTCTGCGTAATACGACATACAGTATGAGCCTTCGCTTTTTAGAATCTATCATCTTCATGGTTATGCCAAGTAGAAGCATTGTAGGATAAACAGACCCTAACTCTCCCGTCCCTATTGAGAAAAACAGGTACAAAGTAAGGATAGAAACTCCCAAGCCTGTTAGTTTCTTTCTTTTTTTACGATTACTCCAAAAATAGAGGAAAATGATGGTGTAAAAAGCCACCCATAAAATAAGCCCTATGATGCCCCTTTCAAGCAGATACGACAGAATCACACTTTCTACACCAAGGATATCCTCGACTGATCTTCGGTCCTCAGCGTATATATGCCCCCAATATTCTTTCCCCAACCCTAACCATTCATGTCCTTCTATGCGGATAAGCACAGATGCGTATTGGATTATTCGCATTTGTATTGAACTCCCTTTCGTTTCGCTATCTTCAACGAAGGCATCAGTCACCTGATTGACTTTTTCCTCGACGGCAGGAACCGTGTTGTATGCTATAACCAACAGTATCAAAGCGACAATGCCATACATGACATTTCTGTTCAGTTTGAAAGCCCACATATAGTAACAGGCTATTGACAATGCAGCACTCATCCATACTGTGCGACATCCACAGATAAATACTCCGAATGAACAACATACAATGGCTATGATAAATTCCCTTTTACTTTCTAAGCGCCGATACCATCCGTGTAAATGAAGCAATAATATGGCTGCACATATATAGCCATAATCAAAAGCATACGTAAACATGGACTGCACTCTGAACCGATCACTTTCAGTATATAAATCACCAAGAGCGACATCTCCAAACATACTTGTTCTGCCTTCTGTCACCGCATTGACAAAATCTGCACTTTTTGTTATGTAATTGAGCGCACCAAAGAAAGTCAGTACCATCAAGCAATACAGTGAAATCTTCAATATTGGTTTTAATGACTTTTCATCCTTGACAGCCCAGAAGGCGTATGCAAGAGTAAAATACTTGAACAGAAGTTCGGACTTTATTGTTTCCTTTATTCCTGTGTATGGACTGGTCAAAGCAGCCAACAGTGCCGAGAAACTAACTATCAGGAGTGGAATCCACAGATAGGGTGTAGATTGCAATCTCTTGAAATGTCGTGGCAGATATCTCCATTCTGACAGCAGGAAAGCCGCTTGTAGTAATAAGTTCGCATTGTGCAAAGGAATACCGGGGATGTTTACCAGCGTCAGCGTCATGGCCCCCATGACGAGCAATGCGGCCTTCCATTCTCGCTTCAGATAGAACATCAGGCCACAACACACCAAGGTGACTATGATGGCAATAATCTTCATCGTATTATCTCCGACATATTGGTTAAAACAATCTTAATACAATCTCACAGACTTACCATCAAAAACATAACGTAGGTCACGCGGACGTTCATTAACCTTTCTTGCAGGAATACCGGCGACCACAGCGAATGGTTCAACATCCTTTGTTACAACGCAACCAGCACAACAGACGGCTCCTTCCCCTATATTGACTCCAGTTAAGATGATGGCATTACTGCCAATCCAGACCCGATCACCTATTGTGATGGGGCGTGTTTTTTCAGGAGTACTACGAAAATAGGGGTCGCGATGGTCATGCTCACCCGAATAAATGGAAACATTTGATGAAAGGTTCACATTCTCACCGATAGTCAGTCCACGTTGAGCTGCCAGCAATGCATTGTCGCCAATAATTGTACCAGCACCAATCTTCAGACGATGTATGCCACGTATCTCTGTGCGAAAATGGAATACTACATTCTTTCCTATCTCGGCACCGAGAGCTTTATAGACAAATCTGCGTATATGACGTGATGGAACTAACCCTACTTGGAACAGCATATATCTTTGCCATCCATACCTAAAAAAACTTTCCCAGATTCTGTATGGTTTTTTTATAATTTTATATCTCAGAGGAATGTCTTTACCGTCCCCCCATCTTTTCAGAACTTGACCATGAACAACCTGAAAAGGGAACACCACGATGATAAGCATCCACTTTAAGTAAAGTAGCGTCACTAATATAGCGAGAATTATGATGGCTGTTTCCATTTGTCAATTCTCAATTTAAAATTCTCAATTTTCAATTTAATAAAGGATATAGGCAGCAAAAAGCACGAAAGGGGACTGCTACGAAGTGTGTCCTTAACCAGTTGCCTGTCTTTCCTTACTAAAGCCCTCCTGAGGATCAGGGTTGTATAATGAATGCGTTGGACTAAGGACAACGGCTTGCACTGACCGTTCATCACCAGTCCGGCATAATAACGGTAGATATCCTGAGCCCAGTATACTCCCTGTCGATTATTAGTTCTTGTTATCCCGCTCTCCAATATACGGTAGCAGCCCGTCTGTTCCGGCAACCAGATAAAGTCGCCCATCAGGGCGGCACTCATGGTAAGGTTAAGATCCATCCACCTTACCGGACAATTTCTGTAGGATTCGGATTTCCAGACCTTATAGCGGTACATGCTGGTGAGCACCATGATGTAGTTGCCGTGACGGAGCAGCGTAGGCAGATTGTCGCCGGAATGGGAACGGCCAGGAAAATCTTTTATAAATGGTCTGCTTATCAGATTCCCTTCACCATCAATGGTCTGAAAGTTGGTATAGACCAATGTCACCTGAGGATTGGCATCTAAGGCGTCCGCCTGCTTTTGCAGTTTATGCGCATCGGTCCAATAGTCATCACCCTCACATAGGGCGACATAGTCTATCTCATCCGTCACTTCCCGATAATATTTCAGTCTTGGTTTCTTGATGCTGTAGTGATTGTATTTCAGCAGATAAACTGCAAAAAAGCAATTCTTGTTCTCCTGATGGCGAGCCAGCGTCAGGTGGTAGTCATCGGTTTCCTTTGTCCACTCTGTGTCAAAGTGGTCGTTTAGGTATTGTTTGATAACCTCTGGCTCCCCGTCCGTGCTGGCATCGTCCATGATGAGGCAGGCGAACGGAAAGCTCGTCTGCTGCATGCAAAAGCCATCCATGGTGTCTTTGATATAGGATGTCTGGTTGTAAGTGTTGCACCACACAGACACCTTAAAGTGACTTATAGTTTGAACTTGTGCCATTATACTATTTTCTTTTCTTCAAAATATCCATAATCTCTTTAAATTCGTTCATCTTGAACAACTTGCAGTAGGTGAAGAACACTGTCGCCCCTACAGCAATCTGCATGGGAAGCACAATCCAGTAGCTCAGTGGCAGGAACTTCAGGAACCATACAGGCAGGGCGACGGCTGTAGCCAAAGCGTAGGAGGGGGCAATATCGCACAACTGCATCCAAGAACTGTAGCCTAACAGGCGACCTGAGTAATGGGAGTTGAGGAAGTAGGCTATGATGCCTATCACGAGGTTCGCCCACAACATGGGCATGATGCCTACGAAAGCACCTATGAACAGGGGCCCCAAGATGATGATTTTCTTAATGACCTCGAGTCCGAGGAACAGGTCGCTGCGCCCCTGCACCTGCAGCATATTCAGGTTGATGGCATGCAGCGGAAAGAGGCTGTAATTGATGCAGATGAGCGGCAGATAGGTGGAGGCCTCATGCCATTTGGGGCCTATCATGCAGTAGATAAGCGGTTCGCTGACAGCACCGAGAGAGAACAAGGCTACGGTGGTAATGAACATACTGGTGCGGATGATGCGTCGATAGGCCGAGAACATACGCTCCTTATCGTCCTGAATACTACTCAGCACAGGGTAGGTAACTCGTTCCACCACCATTGTCAGGTTAGTCGAGCACAGCCCGGCATAGTGCCGTGCCCGGGTGTACTGCCCTAACGTCGCCGGGCTGTAGAATTTTCCCACCACCACCTGGTGCAACTCTTTCCACACCGCATCAAGCAATACACTCACCATCATCTTCCACCCAAAGCCGAACAACTCATGGAAACTTTCCATAGAGAATCGCACTCTGGGCATCCACTTATTATAAATATAAAACAGCATGGTAGTCACAACTTGTGAAGTGAGTTGCTGACCCACCAATGCCCAGACGCCGAACCCCGTCAGAGCCATGCCGATGCCCACAATGCCGCTCAAAGCCGTAGCAACAATCGTTATCTTGGTCTGCGTTTTGAAGTCGATGCGTTTGGTGAGGCGCGTCTGCTGCACCATGCCCAATGCTCCGATGATCAGCCCTAACGAAGAGACCCGTACCAGTGGGATGAGCTCTTCGCGCTCGAAAAAGCCGGCTATCAGGGGCGCACAGAGGAATGTTACCCCGTAGAGCAGCACGCTCATCGCGAGGTTGCAGATAAATACGGTGTTGTAGTCATCGTCGGTGGCATCCTTCTTGCGAATCAGGGCAGTAGTAAAACCACCGTTGACCAGTGCCGTACAAAGAACGGTGACGATGCCCACGAGTCCCAACAGGCCGTAATCATCGGGCGACAGCAGACGGGCCAGCACAATGCCCACCGCGAACTGCATGCCATAGCGGGCGGCATTGTCCACTGCCGACCAACCTAAACCCTTTACCGTCTTATCTTTCAGCGATTCTGCCATTAACCTTATTGTCTCTTATAAGCAAGCGAATTATTCAATGTTCTCGAATCGCGAAGGGTATTTCCCCTGCCACCAATACTCCTTGGTGGACTTGTAGCCGATGAGCTGTTCGAACTCCTCACGCTCCCCTCGATGATAGACAAACTGGGAGAGTATTTCTGCGTTCTCGTTGCCTTCCATCACAATCCATTCCTTGTCCTTGTCGTACACGAAATCCCAGCCGATATAGCGCAGGGTGGGCAGACGCTCGGCCATCTTGACGGCTTTTTCACAGAGTTGCCGCCATCGGGGTATCTTGATGCCCTTGATGGGTATGTGAGTGTCAGGATGTACAACTGAGGTCTTCCCCCATTCGTCACTACCAGGCGTTTCCGTTATGCCTGTAGCCGTATTGATGCCAGCTACAATACTACCTGCTGCTCCAGAACTGAGGAAATTTCCGCCCACTCCGATACGAACTACGGGATACCACATACGTATATCGCCATCGCCTAGATTGAATGTCGTCATTCGCACACTGTTGACACTTGCTGGGTGAAGAATGGCCATGTCCTCGTGCTGGACAATCAGTTCCTCCACCAGCACACCCTTTTCGGTGCCACTATTCCAATGGCCGTTTTCGGTCTCTATTTCTGCAAACAACTGGTTGAAGAGCGTGTGGAGATTTGCGTTTCCAACCTCCACTTTGCGGACTCCCATCGACTGTCCGAGTCCGACGGGCTTGACTACGAATGTGGGGTGACGTTGACAGAATGCTTCAAAGGTAGGAAAGTCCTGCTCGCTTTCGAGTAGCAGCACTTCGCGCTTGTAGGCATCCTTCAGCAGTTGGTAGGCATGCCATTTGTTGCGGAGCAGGTGCATGTCCTCTTTCTTGTTCAGATAGTCTATATAGAGGAACCGCCCCCTATATGTGAGATACCCGCGTTTCTTTTTGTCTGAGGCTCCTAACAGTTCGTTGTAGAACTCCTCGGTTGTACCGATACCATACTGCCAGTAGTCGTAGGTGGCAATGGCAAAGATATCTTCTATGCTCCTGCCGCCCGCTATGTCAGGTCTGATTTTGGCACGTGTTTCCAACTTCTGCTTAATGTCTTGGATGATCCACTGATTGTAGATTTCAGGATAAGCCTCTACAATCTCACGGCCTGTGCGAATCTGATAAGCCTCATCTTCACTTGCGTATAGTTTCATAAATTCGTTTTTCTATTTGCAGAACAGGTTGTCAAATTCACGGACTTTCTCTATAATGAGTTCCAAGTCATCATCGGTTAGGGACTGATGAATCGGAAGGTTCAAAGTATGGTCCGCGGCATAATCTGCATTCGGGAAATCACCGGTCACACCATAGCCAGGCACACGATGGAGAGGATAATATCTATATGTCGTATAGATACCATTCTCACGCAGGAATCTCGCAAACTCGTCACGCTTGCCGTTCTTAATCTGAATGTGATAGAAATAGTAGGATGTCTCTACATAATCAGGCAGGACGGGGGGAAGTTCAATCCATGAGAATGGCTTGAGATGCTCATTATAGTATTGATGTATCTCTGCTCGCCTTTTCATATATGCAGGCAGTTTCTTCAGCTGTTCCAATGCTATAGCAGCCGTTATATTGTTCATAATGGCACGATGACCAAAACAGGAGATATCGAACTCCCACCACTTCTGAGCTACGGTGTTTGAATAGCCGCTCTTGGCTTCCAAGCCAAAATAAAGCCATCGGTCAGCCTTTTGGCGTAGCTCGGGTGTGTTAAAATGCAGCATGGCTCCATCTCCGCAAACCAGAATCTTCATGGCATCAAACGACCACATACCCATGTCGCCGATGGTGCCGACGGCCTTCCCCTTATAGAAAGAGCATACGCCCGCGTTGGCATCTTCGATGACTTTTATATGATGCTTCTTACAAAGTGCCATGATTTCATCCATTTCACAAGGGATTCCTCCATAATGCAGAAGCAAAAGGGCTTTTGTCTTGGGCGTTATGACCTTTTCAATATCTTCGGCACGGGCATTCAACGTGTGGGGGTCCACATCGCAGAGCACCATCTTGGCACCATGAGCACAAATGGCATTGCCGGCTCCGATAAAGCTGATGGTAGGGAGAATGACTTCGTCGCCAGGTTTTATATCCAAAAGATGCATGGAGGAAAACAATCCCTCGCTACAGCAAGTGGTCGTTAACACCAGATTCTTTGAAGATTTGATATGCTTGGCATACATCTCTTCAAATTCCACTACTTTCTTGCCTCTCCCAATCCAATTGGATTCAAAGACTTTCTCGAGAGCATCAAGCTCTTCTTTTCCTAATGAAGGCTGAAAAACATTAATCATATTATTTGTGGTTTAGGCCCCCAAGCCCCCTAAAGGGGGTGTGGTTTCTCCCCCTTTAGGGGGCTTGGGAGGCGAATTATACGAAATGGTAACGATCCAACATATCATGTATCTCGTCTCGCGAGCAGTACATCATCGTGTCGATGATGCTCAGGTCGGGTACGAACTCGTCACAACGTTGCTTGTAGCGGATATCATCGTTGCGACGCAGGAAGTACAGGTTGATACCCATCTCGCGGAAAGCATCCTTTGTGTAATACTTTGTTCCATTGATAGAATTGATAAAGTTGGTATAACCGAAATGTTCGCAAGTGCGACGGATAAGTTCTGGTGCCTTGCAATCCCAGCGGGCTGTTACTTCAGAGAGCAACCTGATTTCAGTGGTGATGCCTAAATACTCAGCTACGGTCCTCATATGCCTCAAGAGATAGCGCGTCAGATCGGGTTCTTCGTCCATCAGGATAGGTTTGATGACTTCCATCGCCTCGTTGTAGTATGGTGCCTTGCTGTAGTAGAACTTCAGCACCCGACACAGATATTCAGCCTGTTTGCGGCTGACTACACGATTGGTCTCACAGATAAGTCGATTGCAGGAAGCGTGGCTCACTTCAATGCCGAAATACTGTGGCTGGTCTCCTTCGCCCAAAATACGGTTGCGGTTAATCCAGTGGTGTTTAATATAGTGGACATTGTCTCCAATCAGAAAGAAATCAGCAGCATGGATGAGTTGCCAATAGCCGATGTACGGAAAGAAGTATGGCTGCGTAAAAGCTATATATCGTTTTCCTTCAATCATAAAATAAAATAGTTACTTTTCAATTGTTCGTCATCACTATGGATAACACACATCTTACGGTCGTCCACCTTATTAGTCACTGGGGCACTACTTGTACGGAACATACCGCTATCGAAATAGCGGTCGTCCATGCACAGCATCATGCCACATACATATTCATCATAATGCTTA
>JAEEGI010019531.1_pt1 | contig 13652 bp, 13 predicted proteins | sample 8958751 | NCBI WGS metagenome assembly JAEEGI01 (sample SAMN16246545, study PRJNA631951) | gut metagenome | biome: gut microbiome; feature: rumen; material: KS-attached | host: Bos | place: Iran: Karaj | collected 2018-10
CAGATACAGGGTTTGCTCATTGGCCGATTCTACAACGCAGCCACGATGGGCTACTATTCCAAAGCCAACGCCACGGAGCGACTGGCCTCGACCAGCATCTCGAAAGTGATGTCGCAGGTCACCTATCCCCTCTATGCTGAGATGCAGGATGACAAAACGGCATTAGGCGATATGATCAAGAAGATCACGTTGACCTTGTCCTACGTCACTTTCCCGCTGATGTTCATCCTGCTGCTCTGCGCCAAACCACTGTTCATCCTGCTCTACTCTGAGCGTTGGGCTGACAGCGTACCTTATTTTCAGGTGCTATGCATCGCCGGTCTCGCCTATAGTCTGCAGTCTGTAAACTACCAGTCGGTAGCAGCCATCGGCAAGAGCCGGACGATGTTTGTCTGGACGTTCGTCAAGCGTGCCATGGGCATCATCTTCGTCGTTGCTGGTTTGCTACTCGACGGAATGCGGGGCCTGCTTGTTGGTATGGTGCTCAACACGTGGTTCTCTTATTTTGTCAATATCTGGTTAGTATCCAAACATATCGGCTACAGCTGGCAACGCCAGCTCGTCGACATTACCCCCGTGCTGATAGCCTCCCTGTCTGCCGCTGCTCTGGCTTACGCAACCGGTATTCTCTGCACCCTGCCGTTCTATACAGACGGACTGCTGAAACTGGTCGTCTTTGTGGCTCTTTATTTTGCATGGTCGGTGTTGTTCCGCCCCAAAGCCTATCAGTATTTCCGTGTGGCAGCGAAACCATTAGTCAAGAAAATCAAACGCAAAAAGAATAAAGCTAAAAAGAATTGAGTAAATGAGCTTCTTAAAAGACATTAAGATCTGGTTGACTGACATCCTTTGCATCAGCAATTACGACCGTAAAGTAGAACGTAAGTTCTGGAAGATGCGCCGCCTGTATGAAAAGGGCGGGTACATTAATCGTAAACGTGCCAAGCGTATGGAGAACAAATTGCAGGAGAAATACCAATTAAAAATACCCTGTACGGTCAAAATTGGCGAGAACTTCGAGATTCGACACCCTATGGGAATCCGTATTGGCCCTACAGCGGAGGTTGGCTCTGGCTGTAAGGTTTATCCATTCTTTGTTGCGATGGCTGCTGTGAAAGGTGACAGGGAACTAATAAATAACCACATCCGCCGTCATGCCAAATTTGGGGATGATTGCCTCCTTGGCTCCAAAGCGACAGTGATAGGACGAGTTACTATTGGCGACGACGTTACCATTGGGGCATGCGCAATCGTTACCAAGGATGTTCCCTCACATAGTGTGGTAAAGGGTTTGAACCAGATACGCCCAAAGCGGCCTGATGAGATACCCGACAAATATAAACAGACGAAATGAAAAAATACAAAATAGGATATACGCAGGGAACATTCGACATGTTCCATATCGGTCACCTAAACCTGCTCCATCAGGCCAGTGAGTTGTGTGACTGTCTGATTGTCGGAGTGAATACCGACCATTTAGTTAACGAGTACAAGCATAAGCAGCCCGTGGTGAATGAGCATGACCGTGCTGCCATTATCAGCGAGCTGCGGTGTGTGGACAGGGTGGTGCTTTGCGACACGCTCAGTAAGACCGATGCCTGGCAACGACAACACTTCGATGCTGTATTTATCGGCAGCGACTGGAAGGGTAACGAACGGTGGCTGCAGACGGAACGCGACCTAAAACCATTAGGAGCCGAGGTAGTTTATCTGCAACATACCGAAGGCGTGAGTTCCTCACTTCTCCGGGAAAAGGAGGACAAGAAGATTATTGACTGAATCATGAAGATGACTGCTATCATCAGGAAATGGGTTAGGAAGACCTATATGTACTTGTGTTATGTGACACGACCACGAAAAGAGAAGAGCGTTTTCTTTGCTTCGTTTCGTGGCCAGTACTCCGATAATCCCCGTGCCATTAGCGAGTGTCTGCATCAAATGGCACCCGACGTGAAGATTGTATGGCTCGTGAAACCCCAGTTCAGGAAATATGTACCCGACTATGTCACCATCGTTCCGCCCAAACCCCGATTAGCACTGAAGGCTCAGGCACAGGCCAATGTGTGGGTGCTGAACTATACGTATCGTAAACATCTTGGAGTTTATAAGGGCCGCGACAATTACTATATTCAGACTTGGCATGGCGACAGAGGTATCAAGGCCATTGGATACCTCACGGGAGAAGGCAGTAAGAACGACATTGATGGTCACAACATGTCTGATTGTGATTTGTTTATAGCAGCTTCAGACTATGGGGTGAGAAAAGCCCGACAAGGTCTGAGGTATGAAGGCGAAGTCATGGTGGAGGGTATGCCTCGCAACGACAAGTTGGTGAACAGAAACCGTTTTATTAGTGAGGCGGACAAAGTGAGAAAGGTTTTGGGAATTAATCATGACGTGAAAGTCGTTTTGTATGCACCGACTTTCAGAGACGAGGAGCGCACCCTGCAGTGCGCTATAGATATCGGCCAGACCTTGCAGAGTTTGGAGTCAAATGATGAGAAATGGATGTGTTTGATACGCTCACATTCGCTTACGAAAAAGATTTCAACGGGTTCTGACAGTACTGCTTATCTTGACGTATCCTCCTATCCTGACATGGCTGATCTCTTACTTGTTGCTGACTTGTTGTTGACTGACTATTCCAGTTGCGCTGGTGACTTCCTGCTTACAGAGAAGCCTATCGTCTTAGTGCATTTCGACAAGGATGAGTATTTGTCAAAAGCACGGTCATTATGGATAAACCCTGAAGAGGCAGGTTATTTGGTCGCAAAAGATCAGTCAGGATTAAACACGATTCTTTCCCATCTATATACATACGACCACAAAGCGATAGCAGATAAGATAAACAAGTTCTATGGAACAAAAGAATCCGGAGATTCGTCGGAGGCTGTTGCTAAAAGGATTATCCAAGAGATAAACAAACAATAGCTTTATGAAGCTGATATACAATTTTGATGGAAGTATAATACCCATGTGGGTGCAGCTGTTATTTTGGCTGCTATACATGGTTGTCTTCGTTTATACATTTAGAAAAATTGTGTTTCACTGGCGACGAAACAAACTAAACGAGGATGTCACATACTTGTTCTCTATCTATTTCATTTTGTTTGCAGTTTTTTATTGTATCAATGACGATTATTTCCAGTATCGGAATTGGATATATGGGCGTGACTTTAGCTTTTGGACAAAAGAGAAGATCTATATTAATATCATTCTGTTTTGCCGTCGTTTGCCTTTCGACTATCCTTATGAAGTTTTCCGATTTGTTGTCTGGGGTGGTGCTGTCTATATCTCTTATTATACATTCCGAATGTATCGGGGACTGTTGTTACCTGTTCAGGTTTTACTTTTTCTTTTCGTTTTTTATTCCAACGCTTTTTGCTATGCTCGCGCATCGTTGGCAATGGCTTTTTATTTCATGGGAATTGCCCTTTATCTATACCAGAAAGAATGGGATATGAAATTATTTGGAATAGTCGTAGCAGTCTCTTCTATATTATTCCACCGCGAAATGCTTGTTGGTATTGCTATATTGCCTTGTCTTTTCATTCCTTTCGAAAAACAAAAAATCTCAGCCTTGTCTGTTTTGTTGCTGATATTTGCTGTTATAGGAATTAACTTCATTAGCTCTAATCTTGAATTATTGGATTCCATATTCGACAATGACGATTTGTCTACGAAAATGGAAGGATTTGCCGAAAAAGGTCAAGGAGTTTTTCGTATAAGTACTTTATTTAAATATCTCAATTTCTTTTATCCATTTTATCTGATTACTAAATGCTTTTGGAATAAGAATGTGATCCTTCCCCAATATATCATTGGTATGTATAGAACAACATATGCTATCATGATGGCTTCTGTAGCTTTTATGATTGTCTTTGGACTAAGAAGCGTTTATTCCTATAGAGTTTTATACATCTCGATGATTCCATTGTCGTTACTGATTGGTTTTTGCTATTATAACGGATTTTTGAAAAAGAAGCAGTTTGCGATTATCATGATACTTGCTTTATTGTCAAATAGTGTACGTCTTATAAATACTCAATAGTAGGAGTTTGGAAATTGATAACTGGTAATAAGATTATGATGACTTACATACTTGCCTTTTGCTGTTTGTTCTTGAACGTGACAGGAATCAACCATGATATGGACCTTCAGGGAAAGACCTACAAGATATCTGATGGCGACGCATCGTTGTTCGACGGGCGTGAAATCAAAAATGGTACACTGGTCATTTCTGAGGGAGAGTATCTTCTTCGAGTAAAAAAAGAAAAGGACGCCTGCCTGATAGTTGGCGACAACTGTGAACTTATCATTGACGGCACTCTCCGTTTAACACCGAATGGATTCAAGAGTTACGACGTGATTCGTGTTATAGGCAGTCATGTCAAGATTCATGGAAAAGGGAAGATAGTCGGAGATAAGTCTAAACATACCAGCCATGAAGGCGAATGGGGTATGGGTATCCGGCTACATGGCTCCCGTAATGTGACAATAAGTGAATTGACCATTGCTGACTGTTGGGGAGACTGTGTATATATTGGTGGTGACAGCAAAAACATACAGATTTCCAATTGTCAGCTGCGCGGAAGCCGCAGGCAGGGCATTTCTATCACAAAGGCAGATGGCGTAACCATCAGCAACTGTAAGATTGCCAACATCAGCGGCACTAACCCTCAATATGCCATTGATATCGAGCCCAACAAACGATGTACTGTAGATAACGTGCAGATTAAGAATGTGACAGTAACTGGCTGTGAGGGAGGTTTTAGGGCAGTCATCGGGAAGGAGGAATACGGCAATGCAAGAATTGGTAAGGTCGAGATACATAATTGCAACGTGATGGCTAAGTCGAGACAAACCATCTTTTTGGGCGGATGCGAGCAGGCAGTAGTTAATAATTGCGTGATTGAGACCCGCAAGGGTGAGAAGCCTATTCTTTCACGCAAGGTTGGTCACATGTCGGAAATGAACAATAAAGTGATTTACAAATAAAATGAACGACATAGATATCGTTATTCCCTGGGTAGATGGTAGCGACCCGGAATGGCAGCAGGAATTCAAAAAATATGCTGCCTTGGAGATGGGGCGTGACAATAACACGGAAATACGTTACCGTGACTGGGACAACATGCAGTATCTGTTCCGCGGCATTGAGAAATTTGCCCCGTGGGTGCGAAAGGTGCATCTCATCACAACGGGACAGAAGCCCAAGTGGCTGAACATGGACGCCCCAAAGTTGAACTTCGTCCGCCATGAGGATTTCATTCCAAAGGAGTTCCTGCCCACGTTCAGCGTCAGGCCAATAGAGTTGAACCTGCATCGCATAAAGGGCTTAGCAGAGCAGTTCATCTATTTCAATGACGACTATTTCCTCCTTCGACCAGTACGCCCGGAACGTTTCTTCCGTCATGGTTTGCCCTGCGACATGGCCGTACTCGACACATTGCCAATGGGAGGTACTCGCGGACACATGCTGATGAACGACGTGAACGTAGTGAATAGTCATTTCAGGAAAAACGCTGTGCTGAAAGCCAATCCCATGAAATGGCTGAACCCCATCTATGGCTCACAACTGCTGCGCACCGTGGCTTTGCTGCCCTTCTCGGTGTTTCCAGGATTCAGAAGCCACCACATGCCACAGGCCTTCCTAAAGAGCACCATCCGTGAAGTATGGGATGTCGAGGAGCCCTTGCTCCGCGAAGTATCAAGCCACCGTTTTCGCGACATCACCGACGTCAACCAGTATATGTTCCGTTTCTGGCAGCTGATGTCAGGAAAGTTCCATCCTACTAATATCGCCAAGGGGACATGCAGGTATACCATATCAGACGATAGTGTGGAAAAGCTCTCAGCTGCCATCAAATCACAGAAGTGCGACATTCTGGTTACAGCCGATTCGGATAATGTATCTGATTTTAAGGCATTAGTGACGCGGATAAACGCGGCATTCGATACCATATTACCAGAGAAATCTTCTTTTGAATTATAACGAAAACGAAAATAATGGAAAAGAAAAGAATTGCTTATCTTGACGCTCTGAAATGTCTGGGAATTTTGATGGTAATAGATTGGCACGTGAGAAGTGGCAATGGCTTTAAGCCTTACGGTTCACTATCAGCACTTATGATTTATTCATTTGCCTTACCTATCTTTTTCTTTGTAAGCGGTTTCTTGGCTTATAAGCAAAACATGAGCATCAAGGATGCTTGGAACAACATCCGTAAGAGATTTGTGTTCCTCATCATACCCGCACTGGTGTTCCGTATCGGAACGGATCTGATGAATCAAAAAAATCTCTTCAGTTTTATTACAGGAGGTATGCATGGCTATTGGTTTACAATTGTTTTGTTTGAGTGTTTCCTTGTTTATTATCTGATTACGCTGGTCATCAAGAATGAGAAGTGGAGAATTGGCGTGCTGTTGGCTCTTTCGGTGGCGGGCATCGGGATGCTTGCTGTCAACAAGGACTTCGGACCTGCTATCATCGACCTACGACGGGTGACCAAATTTTTCCAGTTCTTTGTTTTAGGAACATTGGCTATGAAATACCGCCCGAAATATGAGTCACTGATGCACAATGAGATGTTCAAGGCAACATTCTTGCTATCTTACTTTATTGTGGTCTTTCTATTGGTTTACGATATGCCGAAAACACTCCATCTTTTCTTACAAGACATAGCATTGCGATACTTCGCCACCTTTGCCATTGTCTCGTTCTTTGTCTGTCATGAGAATAGTTTTCAGACTCAGACAAGGGTAAACTCACTGATTAACTTAATCGGGCAGAACTCATTAGCCATCTACTTGATAGAATATTTCTTCCTGCCCCAATTCCAGCCCCGGCCAGAGTGGTTTGCAGAGCTCAACATGGTGACCGTTCACTTGATGTCAATACTCTACACTGTAGCGATAACAGGACTTTGTTTGGTATTCATTAAATTCCTCTCCAATAGCAAGTACATCAGACAGTACGTATTGGGAAAAAAATAGAAAAAGGAATATGAAGATAGCTGAAACATTAACTAAAGAACTATTTACCCATATCGGAAAATACAGGTCTGCTTTAATGGGTTTTTCTATGATTATGGTGTTTTTGTTTCACGCACGATCTGAAAAACTCGGCTTTATGCCAACTGGTTTATGGGGAGCTGTTTGTAAGAATGGTAATCTGGGTGTTGATATTTTCTTGTTTTTATCGGCATTTGGCCTGTGTTACTCGTTAAAGAAAAATACCATCAAGAGATTCTATTATAATCGGTTTAAAAGAATCATACCAACCTGGTGGGTAGTATTATTCTTCATACATATTACTGGCATATTTGTGGGGTCGAAATTTGCCGATGGTAGTTTTGTTTATCCCCATTCTGCTGTTGATATGTTTTACTGGTACACAGGGTTGGGGTATTTTTTTAATACCTGTAGCTACGAATGGTTCATTCCTACGCTGTTGCTGTTTTACCTACTGACTCCTGTGGTTTACAGGCTACCGAGAAATCAGGTGTTGTTATTGATTCTATTGTCTATTTCTCTTGTTTTGTTGTATAAGGGAAGCGGTGTCTTGCCCTATATCTCTCTATCAGTTACCAGGATTCCTGTTTTTTTATTCGGTGTACTCTTTTTTAAGGACATAGAGGAGAACGGATATTATCGTTTTCTAATCACTTGTATCGGCCTTTTCATTTGCGTATTTGCCCTTTCATTCTTCCGGAAGGTACCTGATGTCATTCAGGCGATGCCGCTGCTGCCAATTGTCATGGGGCTGGTCAGTCTTGCCTTATCTCTTAAATATACTCGATATATTGAGGTGTTTCTTGCTTTCGTTGGTACCATCAGTTTAGAGTTTTATTTAATCCACGGTCATCGCAGGCCGCAATACCTTCTGAGCCATGTTATTAGCAATAGCGCCATGTTAGTTCTAGGGGCATTTATTCTATGCCTTGTATTATCTTACCTTTTGCATTTGCTTATGAAGAAAGTGAATGAGAAATATTTATTTCCTAATAAGTAATTTTGTTTAAATAAAGAAACAATATGAAGATAGCAATAAACTGCCAATTCTGCTTCGCCAAGGGCGGCGGTGGCATCAAAGAGTACATCATTCAGTTGACCAACCATCTGGCTAAGGTGGACCATGACAACAAATACGTGCTCTATGTCCTGGAAGACCAGTTTGAGTATTGTAAGACCGTCCTCCCTGCTAAGTTTAAGCTGAAGCCGATTCCGTATCACAGGAGTCTGGTGTCGAAGATTTGCCGAAGTCTGTTTGCCCAAAGGTTCTGGAGCAAGGAGGAAGAAATTGAGCAATTCGACGTATTCCACTCACCCTTCTTCCATGCACCCAAAATGAAACATGCCCGACTGTTGATGACAGTCCACGACCTACGACTCTACCGCTATCCGGAGACTTACTCTTTTCTCAGGTATCAGTTCCTGAAACGAGCCGTGAAGGAGTCGATAGCCAGAGTTGATCGCATTATATCTATCTCACAGTTTACGAAAGACGAGATGATAGAGACCTGTGGCGTTTCCCCTGACAAGGTAACTGTTGTCCATGAGGCCATCAACCGCTCGTTCTTCTCTGTCGACAAGATTAGGGATTACGACCTTCCACCAGAATATGCATACCTGAAGGAGGGCAGATTCCTGTTCTGCCTAAGTCAGATAGAACCTCGCAAAAACCACCTACGCCTCATCAAGGCTTTTTCGGCCATGAAGGGACAAGGTGGGTTTGATGATGTGCGCCTTGTCTTGGCTGGACTGCAGAAATTAAATGCAGAACCAGTATTAAAAGCTATTGCCGAGACGCCCGATGTGGTTTATTTAGATTATGTTCCGACTGAGATGATGCTGTGGCTCTCGCATCATGCTACATTATTCGTCTATCCCTCATATTACGAGGGCTTTGGTTTCCCACCTTTAGAGGCTGCCAGTCTTGGCACGGTTTCGGCGGTTGGAAAGGCATCGTCAGTTCCAGAGGTATGCGGCGATTGTGCGTTCTATTTTAATCCTTACGATGTGGACGACATGAGTAGGGTAATTGCAGCAGCTCTGAACAATGAGGCCGCCATTCAAGAGAAAAAGCAAAAACTCGAAAGTCAGTTGGCAAAATTCTCATGGGAGAATAATGCAAGAGAAACTTTAAAACTGTATTTGAGCAATGAGTAATACGAAAAAGACCACGTTGACATTCCGTCTGCTGAAGCGCCTGCACCTGATAGAGAATGAGGAGAAACACGGTAGAATCAATCCCTTCTCCTTGATGGTCTTCGCGTTTAGCACACTATGGCGGAGATTTATCTTCAACTATGCCTACAAGGCATATATCTTTGAGTTCGCCTACAAGCACCATCTACGTCCTGCCATATGGCGTGCTTTGGGCTGCAAAGTGGGCAAAAGAGTTCATATAGGTCACCAGGTGAGGCTCGACTTCGGCAATGCTGAGCGGATTACCGTGGAAGATGATGTCGTGCTGGCCAATGGGGTAACACTATGGTGCCACATGCGCGACATGAAGAGTTACCGCGTTGGCATGAAGCCTATGCAGCTGCCTGCAAAATACGGAGACATCCACTTGTGCAAAGGTGCCTATATCGGTTTGAACGTGACCATCCTACCTGGAGTAACCGTCGGTGAGGGTGCCGTCATCGGCAGTTGCGCCCTTGTCACCAAGGATGTGCCGGCCTGGACAATAGCTACTGGCGTACCTGCCCGTGTTGTGAGGGAAATAGAAAAGTGAATGTTCTTTGTTATAGTTCAAAGCGAGCAACACTCGTGGGATAATTGAAATTGCATTAGAATGATCCCCAACAGTAGCAATACAGAAGCCTTCTTCCTACTGGTCAGGGCGGGGCTGTTTGGCCGCACAGAGGGCATAGAAGGTTATCAGCCGGATAGTGTGGATTGGACGGAGATCTGTCAGCTGGCTAAGGAGCAGAGTGTGGTGGGTCTGGTCGCTGAGGGTATTGAGGTTGCCAGGGCGGAGTGGGACAAGACGCACGACACTCCATTTGTGCCGAAGAAGCAGGCTCTGCAGTTCGCTTCTGCAACACTACAACTGAAACAGCGCAATCTGGACATGAACAAGTTCGTTGCGAAACTATTCGGCAGGCTACAGAAGAGAGACATCTATGCACTCTTATTGAAGGGTCAGGGCGTGGCTCAATGCTATAACAATCCGCTTTTGAGGGCGTGTGGGGATGTGGACTTACTGTTAAGTGAAGAGAATTCTCAGAAAGCAAAGGTTTTTTTACTTCAGTATGCATCCTTTTCAAAGGCGGGAAATGAGTACAAGAAAGATTTCGCCTTAAAGATTTCCGACTGGTTGGTAGAGTTACACGGCAGCCTTCGTTGTGGTTTCTCGTCGCGCATTGACAGAGAACTTGACAAAATATATCATGACACCTTCCATGGTGGAAACGTCAGGTCGTGGGCGAATGGGAAAGTGCAGGTGCCCCTGCTTGGAGAAGTGAACGAAGTATTCTATGTGTTTGTTCATTTCCTGAATCATTTTTATAAAAGCGGTGTAGGAATCAGGCAGATTTGCGACTGGTGCCGCTTGCTGTGGACATTCAGGGACTCTCTTGACTTAACGGCACTTGAGTCACGTCTGAAGCGGATGAAACTGATGAGTGAGTGGAAATCCTTCGGGATGTTTGCTGTGGTATATTTAGGTATGCCCAAGGAGGTGATGCCTTTCTACAGCGAAGACGAGAAATGGAAGCGCAAGGCAAGGAAGATACTTGCCTTTATACTGAAGACCGGTAATATGGGACATAACAGGAAGGGGGAGGCGAGAGTTCAATCGTATCTGACGAGGAAGATTAAATCTTCAAGACAGCGGTTTTGTGACTTGGCAAACCATTTCACTATCTTCCCGTTAGACACGTTGCGATTCTTCCCGAGTATCTTCCTCAATGGATTACATCAGAAGTAAAGGAAATTGAAATGAAACTTTTGATGATAGTCAACGAGGACCGCTTTTTCCTCTCACACAGGAAAGAGATAGCGGTGGCGGCTCAGGAGGCTGGGTGGGAGGTCACCATCGTATGTAAAGACACGGGGCGGAGGCATGAAGTGGAGGCTTGGGGACTGAAAATGCTTGAGTTGCCCATCAATCCCACGGGCATGAATCTCAGACAAGAGCTTAGGACATGGTGGTTCCTCTATACCTTATATAAAAAGAATCGGGATGCCGTGGTTCATCACGTGGGTCTGAAGGACATTCTCTGGGGAGGTCTTGCGGCCAAACTGGCAGGAGTACGGGGCGTGGTGAATGCCGTGAGTGGACTGGGATCCCTCTTCTCTAACGACAAACCAGGAATGACGGCAAAGGGCATCTTGGCTTTGATGAAGTTTTCTAACAAGAGGAAAAGAGTCAAGGTAATCTTCCAAAACCAAGAGGACAGGAATCTCTTCCTACAACAAGGTGTCATCAGTGAAGGTCAGGCTGAGTTCATCAAAGGCTCCGGAGTCGACCTGAATGACTTCAAATATGTGCCAGAGCCGGACAGTGAGACGCTGAAAGTGGTGTTTACTGCCAGGATGGTCAAGGAAAAGGGCGTGATAGAGCTGATAGAGGCCGCTGAAAGACTGCGTAAGGAGTACGAAAGACGAGTGGAGTTCTGGCTCTGCGGTCGCTTGGCTGTTAATGCCGATGCCGTAACGCATGAGGAGCTTTGCCGCCTCTGCGACGGACGATACATCAAGTGGCTGGATTTTCAGAAAGACATCAAGTCGATACTGGAGCAATGTCATATCATGGCATTCCCAAGCTACTACCGTGAGGGCGTGCCCAAGTCGCTGATTGACGTCTGTGCCGTGGGCAGACCCATTGTCACTACCAATTCCATCGGCTGTAAGGATGTGGTGGACGACGGCGTCAACGGATTCTTGATTCCGGTGAAAGACAGCGAGGCGCTGGCCCAGAAACTGCGCATTCTGATAGAAGACAAGGAATTGAGAGTCAGGATGGGCAAGGCTTCAAGAGAAAAAGCCGAGCAGGAGTTCTCCTTAGAGAGAGTTATAAAGAAACATCTTGAAATCTATGATAGCGTTTCATGATTAATATTTAATCTTTAATTTTTTTGACGTGAGCATGATACATAATCTAATTATAATGGCCATCCTGTCGTTAAGCGTGACGACGGTAGTCTATCCCTTCGTACTACGCTATGCACTGCGTCACCAAATCGTGGATAATCCCAATGCTCGCAAGATTCACAGACAACCCGTCCCTGTGATGGGAGGGGTGGCAGTCTATGCGGGCATACTTGCCGGATGTCTTGCCATGTATTTTCTGATTAGCAAAGCCAGTATACACTGGAGTCTCATGGCCATGACCACCATGTTGGTGCTAGGTGTGTGGGATGACATGAAGAACCTGCCCGCCATCCTGCGTCTCCTCATACAGTTCGGCATCGTGGGTGCCTACATGCTACTCACAGGTCACTACATACACGATTTCTATGGACTCTTCGGCATTCACGAGATAAGCCTTTGGGTGGGCATTCCCTTGTCGTTAGTGGGTGGTGTGGGAACCATTAATGCCATCAACATGATTGACGGCATCGACGGCTATTCCTCTGGCTATGGCATCATGGCCTGCACCTGCTTCGCAGTATTATTCATCATCGTCGGCCCGTCGGTTTGGGCGTCGCTTGCTGTCATCGTGACATCGGCGCTGATACCGTTTTTCTTTCACAACGTGTTTGGCGTGAAGTCGAAAATGTTTATTGGCGACGGAGGAACGATGATGTTAGGTTTCCTGATGGCCATTCTCGCAATAGGTGCGATGTCGATGCGTCGCGGCCCGGAATTGGAAGCTAAAGGCATCGGCGTCATGGCTATGACATTGGCCATACTATGCATTCCGATTTTTGACACGCTGCGGGTGATGACTGCACGAATGCTGAGAGGGCGGTCGCCTTTCAAACCTGACAAGACGCACCTGCACCACCTCTTCATCGACATGGGCTTCTCTCATCTTAGAGCCTCTACCTACATCCTTTCGATGAACCTCATCGTTATCATTGTCTGGCTGTTGCTGTGGCAATGTGGTGCTTCCATCAATACCCAAACGTGCGTAGTGATACTGATGGGGCTTACAGTAACTGTCGGATTCTACAAGCTGATGCGTTGGCAACAGCATAGCGGTCCTATTGGTGACGATGGTCTGCCGCAGGGCACACCGCTGTGGCATGCGTTCTGCCGCATAGGGATAAAGAGTCGGAAAGAAAAGGGCAAAATATGGCTTACGCTACGAAGAATCGTGGATGACAAATGGTTTTACTAAACCAACGCTCCCGTCGGACGCCAAGGCCGATGAGAAACTGCCAAAGGTCTTCTTGGTGGGATTATTATTACAGCGTTAATACAGATATACAGATATACACTTGTTTTTTATAAATGTTTCGCGTACCGCGTATAATGCACGCACGGTACGCGAAGGGTTTTAGAAAACATCTGTATGATGTGTGTTATCTGTATTTTGTTTTTCAGGTAGGCTCATTACTTCAGAAATCTCGTAAGCATCCAACCCCTATTTAGGTGATGTTAAAAATAGTCATTACCTTTGTGCCATCAACTTTAATTTTGAGTTATGGCAGTAAACAGCAAAGACATTGAGACCCTCTGGAAGAGGTATTCTG
>JAEEGI010019532.1_pt1 | contig 13652 bp, 10 predicted proteins | sample 8958751 | NCBI WGS metagenome assembly JAEEGI01 (sample SAMN16246545, study PRJNA631951) | gut metagenome | biome: gut microbiome; feature: rumen; material: KS-attached | host: Bos | place: Iran: Karaj | collected 2018-10
TCAGGAACGTGTCAGCAGTCAGCGTCAACTGGTCCTTGATAAGTTTATAGGCATGTTCACCATCCAATAAGCGAGCCCATGAGCAAACCTTCCAGCCCATGCTCCAGCCAGTCGACACATCACCACGAGCTGTCAGTGACTTACGGGCAGCCTCCCACAAGTCAGGGGTGCGGAAGGGTGAAATCTGATTGGAGGGATAGAGCCCATAGAGATGGGAGAAATGGCGATGATCGTCCTTGGGGTCGTCCAGGTCGTCCAGCCACTCCTTCAACTGCCCCCAACGACCAATCTGCATCGGAGGAAGCTGTTTCAGCTGAGAACCGACCACTGACAGTAGCGAATCATGATTGTCGACAATCCTTGCAGCCTCGAGGACGTTGGTGTACAGTTCCGTCACTATCTGGTTGTCCATCGTCACACCAGCATCCAACGGTGAGGGGCGACCCTTGCCTCCATGCTCAGGCGACTCGCCCGGACAGACGACCAGCCAACCTTTCGTGGGATGCTTGACAAGTGTCTGCGTAAAGAAACGGGCAGCATCGAGCATAATAGGATAGTATTGGCGCAGGAATTCCTTGTCGCCCGTGTAGAGGTAGTGTTCCCACAGGTGGCGACAGAGCCAAGCAGCACCTACGGGCCATAATCCCGTCTGGGCACGGTCCACAGGACCGGTGATGCGCCATTGGTCGGTATTGTGGTGCAATACCCAGCCTTCAACGCCATACATGTCGCGGGCCGTCTGCTTGCCTTGCTCGTAAATCTCGCGGATGAGCTTGAACAGCGGCTCGTTCATCTCCGTCAGGTTCGTCACCTCCGAGGGCCAGTAGTTCATTTCAAGGTTGATGTTCGTCGTGTATTTCGAGTCCCACGAGGGAAACATCTTTTCGTTCCAGATGCCCTGCAGGTTGGCGGGGTTCATGTTGTCGGGCTGCGACGACGAGATGAGCAAATAGCGCCCGAACTGGAAATAAGTGGCGACAAGGTGGTTGTCTGCTTCGGCACCACCCATCGCAGCAAACTGCTCGATGCGCTTATTCATGGGGACGTTGGCATAGCGGTCAGGACCGAGATCGAGCTTCACGCGATCATAATAGTGGTGGTAGGTCTGCTCATGCTTAGCCTTCAAGGCATCGTAACCGAGCGCCATGGCACCGCTGAGACGCTCCTTGCTCTGCACCTCTTCGTCGCCCGTGATGTCCTTATAGCTTTTCACGTTCGTACCAATAGACAAATAGACCGTAGCCTCGTCGGCTCCCACAACACTGATGCTGCCGTCGCTGCACGTCGTTTGTCCGCCTACGGCATCAACGGCTAAGCGTCCCATAAACTTCACCTTGCCCTTCAAACCCTCATGCTTGCCGGACACGCCATGGAGGAAAGCAGTATTGTCTTCATTTCCCACCAGCACGTTCTCGTGGGGCGATCCCATGTTGGCCGTCAACGAGATATGCCCCTTCTCACTGGCTGTCAGGTGGACGGCAATGACTTCATGGCCACCTAACGGCGCAATGGTCTCACGCTCATACTGCACGCCGTCAACAGTATAGCGGACAACGCTTTTGGCATTGTCCAAGTCTAACCACCGTTCGTAGTTCTTGTAGTCGCTGTGGCCTGCCATGGCAATAAAGAGATAGCCATAAGGCTGGTAGGGCATACCCATGTTCTGTCCCACGGCATTGGGCATCACCTTGGCATTTGCCAACTGCTCGGCCTCCTTGTATTTGCCATCCAGGATGAGTTTACGCACCTCGGGCAGCGCATCCTTGGCATTGGGGTTCACCACGTTATTGGGCTGACCCGCCCAGATGGTTTCCTCGTTCATCTGGATAATCTCCACCGCCGGTGTGCCAAACACCATACCGCCGATGACGCCGTTACCCACGGGCAGTGCCTGTGTCCACGTCTTGGCAGGCTTGTCGTACCACAGCCGGTGTTGCGCCCTTGCAGGGCTAAATATTAAATAAGAAATAATGAATAAAAAAGCTATCCGCATCAGTCTTCTCATTGTTTCAGTCTTTATTGTTACTATAGAAAGACTGACAACGGGCTAAAATGTCGTCAGTTCCTGTGTCACCAGCCCACAGACAGGCAAAAATGAGACCGTCAAGTGCAGTGAATTGACGATTAAACACCACTTGGCGGTCTCATGACTTATTGGATTACACTCATGTATTGATAAGTATGTCGGTGCAAAGATACAACACAGGATAAGGTTTTGCAATAGGGCTCAGGCGGTTGACACAGCTGACACACGGAACAAGCTGTCTTTCAGACCATTGTTTTTATGCGGGAATGTGTTTTGACACAGCATAGATTTGGTAGTTACGGCTTTTCTGTGTATCTTTGCACCCGATGAAGCATACGATAGCGATACTCATAGCCGTACTGTGTCTGACGTCAGCATGTCGCGGCGGGCAGACCACGTCCCCGCAGCCCCTGACGCAGGCAGCTGTCGACAGCGCCGCCATCTATCAGGAGAAGGCCTATCAGGCGATGTTTGACAACGTTCTTCATCAGGCCGAACAACATGCCTATCGTGCTTTCCTGTTAAGCAGCGATTCCGCTTTCCAGGCCGACGCACTCTCCCTGCTGTGCTATATTTACTACAGAGAGGGGAAAGAGGAAGAGATGCAGATGCTGATGCAGACCATTTCACCGGCATTATATACCAACGTGATGGATGTGCAATCGAAGGTGGAACAGGCGAAGGCGGGAAAACAGCGGCATACATTTGCCATCATAGTCTTGCTGCTATTGTTGGCATTGGGCGCTGTTACCTATTGGTATGTCCATCGTATGAAGGCGCTCGCTCGCCTCTACCAACAGCGCATCGACAGGGTACGCGAGAGCCTGCCTACCCCCATTCCCTCCCTGGAGGGAAGGGAGCAAGCCCCTGAATATGAGAAGATAGAAATCGGTGATGCAAAAACAGGCATCGACGTACTCTTTGCCATCATCAATGACCAGAACATCAGCCAGATGGGCAAACACGAAGAGCAGGCTGTGCTCAGGACACTCCCGCTCATCGATGCTACGCTGTCCGACCTGTTGAGTCAGGCAACGGCTACGCTGACGCCTAAGGAGACTTTCTTCTGCATCATGGAGTATTTTGGAAAATCAGACCGCCAGAAGTCGCACTCTTTCTGCTGTTCTGAACAGGCCATACGCAGCACCAAGAGCCGACTCAACAAAAAGATTGATATCAGCGTTTTTCATCTGGACGGAAAATAACAGGCATGGTATATCTGTTTCTCATGAGTTTTCCGTCTATCGAGCCGGGAGTCCATTTGGGCATAGCCTTTACCACACGCAAAGCCTCTTCGTCCAAAAGCGGGTGTACACTCTTAACGACTTTAGCCTCCGTAATACTGCCGTCTATTTCAACGATAAATGTAACGATAACACGCCCCTGAGCGCAAATTCCTGCCATTTCATCGGTATAATGGACGTTCTCTGCCAGATAATTCATCAGGGCTTGCTGACCACCAGGGAACATGGGCATTTGCTGAATCGGGTCAGAAAAGATTTTTGAGGTTTGTCCTGCGGTTGCAGGCGTCGGAACAGCATCCAGCATTTCCTTATCGCCACAGCCCGTCAAAGTAAACAGGCCAACCGAGATACCGACAAGCGTTACTACTTTACCTAACAGTTTGCGGATGTTCAACACCTTGCAAATAGATTTACTTTTTGTCATAGCTTCATTGTTTTATGGTTTGATGATGCAAAGATACAACAAAATGAAGCCTTTGTCAAGACCCTAAGGGATGATGACACAACAAGAAAAGATTATCTTCCTGAAAAACAAAGCGTTGCGTTTTCTCTCCCAGACGAATTGACACACGCTGACACATCTCTTGACCCTCGCGCAAAACGAAGATAAGGCTCGACGGCATCGAGCTACGTAGTTCGAGCCCTTCGAGCTTCCTCTTCGAAGCCTTCGAGCTACGTAGTTCGTTTCAGCCACCCTCAGGGGGCGACGACTTGTCGGTTAACAACCTCCGACCCGTCGTTGAGGAAGATGAACAACACACCTGGAACCTTACCCGTAAAGGACTGCGGACGAACTCCGAAGATGCCGTTAGTAGCATTATTTGGTGTGAAGTACTCGATGGCCTTGACATTGGCAGGTACCAGATTCAATACATAGTCGTGATCGTCATTCATATTCATGTTGTCGACATAAATATCCAATCCTGCATTATCGGGCGTGGCAATATGGGGGGCGCCATTATAATAGTTTACCCTTATTCCTAATGAAGTCAGCAGTTGCTTCATATCGTTAGCTTGTCCTATTTTTGGGTCGCCAGGTTTGAAGCCGCGTGGTGGATCCATATTGTAGTGGTTTAGGACTGGTGTTTTCTTTTTCTTCTTACTACCCATCACAGATACCTCCTGTAGCTCAATGCCTGCATTCTCCATACGGATTGTGATTGGGGTCTCTGCTATAAGTGTACCCGTCTGCTGGTCCTTGATACTGATAGTCACTTCCCCTGCTTTGAGCATCTCGCTGTCAATACGCAGCACCTTTTCTTTATTATAGTCGGAAACAATATCATTACCATTCCCTGTGACAGTACAAATAAGCGAGTCTGTACCCTCATAACCATGTAATTGTATCAACAGTTTTCCCTTCCGCTGCCCCACTTCAATGTAAGGTGTTTGTTTTTGAATATGCCGTTGGCGGCGTGTCTCATCCAACTTTCGCTGCAAGTCATCGGAGAGAGCAGGAACTTGTATTTCCTGCATATAATGGTCAATATCATCAATAGTCATAGAAAGAGGCTGTATGTCCTCCGCTTTATACTCTTTCCTTGTGAGATATTCAGCCTCTATGGGATAATACTCGTCGAAAAGCCAGAGATTCATGGTATAACTTTCATGATGACGTTGTTTCATGCGTCCTTTCAACTGACTAGTTTCGCAATAGGCAAGCAAGTCGCCTTGGGACACACGAGGATATGGAGTAATCCGATAAACACCCTGCCGCAGGTCTTTTACCTGTAAAGCAGGTGCAACCGTTTTGTACTGACTATCTTCGTCGGCAATGCGCAGGTTGACACGACGACTGCGGTCAGGATAAAGTCCGTCGAAAGTGGCACGGATTATCTGTGAGTCACGCTGGATGGTGGTACTGCTCGGGAAGTCCTCTTTTAATTCAGGAATTGATCGTGGTGAAATTGTGGGCACGACTTCATCAACAGCCGATGGTTGTAACCGATCTCCAGTAATAACTTCACGACGAGCCAAGGTAACTCGACGCGATTCATGCCAGCCATTGACAAAGACATACAGGTTGCACAGTCCGTCGACAAAACTCACCACTGGTGGTAGTTCATCGAGAGTACCTTTACCATTAACCATATATTGGCGGTGATAACACGTCAGTTTCAGACAATAGGGAGATTTCTTCTCCTTGACGACCTCTTTCAGGGCGTATGCCATAGGTCGCATACGAATCACTCATTTGATTGCACCAACTTCAATCTGCAAGGGATGATAGGCAATATGGGTAATACGAATGCTGTCTACGTCAGCTAAGTCTGGCAGTCGCCCATCTGCATCTGTCACACCGATAATCTTCCCCTGCTCGTCATAAACGGAAGCTTGGATGATAGGTTGTCCATCCTGCATATCGCAGACAATGGTCTGTGACTTGCAAGGAATTAGTGCAACTATATATAATAATAGAAGCAGAAGTCGTTTCATGCTGCAAAGATAATAGGAATTATTCAATTATCGCTTCCTTGTGTACAATTATTCCATCGTCGCTGACACCTTCAAGAGTGACGAGGTAGCGTTTGGAGATGTCAGAGGCATAGAACTTAACGGTGGCATGGCCGTTGTCGTCCGTTTCTATTTTGGGATTCCAGTAGAGCGTTGTGCGATGGTCTGGGCGGGTTTTGGCAGACGGGTCAGGATATTGTGGCGAGTAGAACGCCCGTGCAGGTTGGTAGCCTTGTTGTTGGACGGTAGCCATCGACAGGGGCTTGAAAGTGCGAAAGTGGTGACCAGGTTTCTGTCGGACAAGCAGCAAACCGGAGGTACTTACATTCCAGCCATAGATAGTCATATGAGCTGCACCCACATGGTCGAAGAACTCAACAGATTCCAGTGAGGAGGGTTGCAGCATGAGCAGTTCCTCGATATTGGAGCGGAATTCATCAATGAAGACTACAGGTCCCTCAGACGCTGGTGCGCTGATATTAGCCGAACGATAGCGAATACGCAGTTCACCCTCAGCATCGCGATAAACGGGAATGCCTAACGTGCTAAGCAACAACTCCATTGTGGCGAAGTTATTCAACAGAGGATTATCGTCATAGAAACTACGGAATGGAGGTATCCCCATCAGATTGGTGGGCTTATGCTGACGCTTCTTTTCCGTGACCACCTCAGGCAGGTCGATGGTGCGATCCACGCTGCCATACATGACTTGTTCATTGGCCTGCTTGGCAAAACTCACAGGGGGACAGACCCCATGTGAGGGATTCCCTACAGAGGGTCTGTCCCCCTGTGAGCTAATCGTCGGGTATGACGGTTCGTCGATATTGAGTTGTACTAGACTGGTACTGCCTGTCTGGCGCATACCCTCTAAGAGATAAGTGGTCCCATCAGGAAAGTCCAGACCATTGATGGTGAAACGCGAACTGTCTCCCAGTTCGAAGGTCTCACGGAAACCAGTATCAGGACGTAGCAGTACCAGTTGAGGGTGCTTGACTTTCTTGAAGATTGTTCCGCGAATCTGCCCGGAGATGGTCTGCGAGGTCTGGAAGCCATATTGAATGTCAGGGTGCTTGTCTTTCAGTATATCGCTGAGGGCATATCCGTCAGGTGAGCGCATCAGATACTCATCAATGGCAGGTTGCAGCGTGTCGGGCTTTACCACGTCATAGTCGGTAACACTGAGTGAAAATGACCCGTAGAGTGGCGTGCCGTCAGCTTCTGCAAGGTCTATCGACAACTCCATCAGTTCGTTCTGGGTACGGGCCTTGCCACTGATAGCTACCTGTGGCTTGATTTCCTCGATGGTAGTCTGGCTCTCGGCAATGACGGCTCCCGTCTCGCGGTTCACCATAGCTATGCTGATGTTGCCCGGTCGCAGCGAATGGCAGTCGATGCGCAACACCTTGCCCTGCGTATAGTCCGCAACGATGAGGTTTCCGCTGCCGTAGAGCGTACAAGCCAGTGGTTCGTCAGCAGATTCGTTGAACTGTATCAGCAACTGTCCTTTGCGCTGAGCTATCTGCAAATTGGGCGATGCTTGAGGCAAACGACTATTTTGCTTGAAGTAAACTCCTGTTTTACTTGAAGTAAACTCCTGTTTTACTTGAGGTAAATTTCCCACCACCCACAACGGCTTATAGAAGAAGCGCTCCACGGGGAAATTGCGCATCCACTGCGTATAGGCCGCCAACGTATATGTGCCACCATGCAGATGACGCGGTAACGTGATGGCATTGGCAAAGACACCGTCGCTGTCACACTTCACGATGATGCGCTGCACCAGCGTATCGGCCTGTTGGTCGTGCAATTCCACATAAACGTAGCGCGAACGGCTGATGGGGGTATGGGTGACGGCATCCACCAGATGGGCGCGGAACCAGACAGTATCCCCAGGCACGTAGTAAGGCTTATCCGTATGAACATAGATATGTTCCTGAGGTACCCTGCGGTAGTAGTCCAATATCCGTTGTTGGATGTCGAGCGTATCGGTTTTCTTTTGCAGCGTCTCGACGGCAGCGCGCAAAACCGTCTGCCATTTGTCTGCGCTGACGCGTTTGCGCATGCCCTCAATGGTGTCCTTCAGTTCCTGAAACTGCTGGCGCGACAAACGGCCCTGATAGTTATTGGCCATTTCGCGCACAATGACGGCAATAGCTTGGTCGTTGGCGGTGTTATGACCTGTAAACCTCTCGCTGACATGGAGTATTTTGGCTCGCAAGTCGCCGTATGTGCTGATAGTCTGAGAACTAATATTCAGCGTTACCATCGTTACACCTATTATAATAAAAAGACGTTTCATGGCTGTTCCTCCGTTATTTGATTAATGTTCATAGCTTCTTCCTGCACGTCATCTTTAGTCAGTTCGCCTATCATGATGCGCTGTACCAATTTCTGCAGACGGGCATCGGCACGGAGCACCTCTTCAGCTTTGGCAGTATAGGTACTTTCGTTGACGTTCTCCAGTTCATGTTCTAAACGGGCAATGTAGTATTGCAGGCTGTCAACAGTAGACGCTTGTTTGGTTACTTGCTGACGTTTTACGCTATGGTTCCTGTTAGGCTTTGCTATTGGAAGCTGTTGCACGACAATTACTGTATCTTGCGTTGTTGGAATTGGCTTGGACTCCTGGATAGCGTTAGATGTCGCCACCAACGGCATTGTTTCTTGTTTAGGCCACAGAACGGCTGCGCCAGCAGCAAGTACTATGGCAACCATGGCGGCCACAGCCCAGCGCAGATAGCGATGCTTCCTCTGTCGATTGGATACAATACGGTCGTACTCTGCCGTTTCGTCCTCCGTGAGCCAACGGTCTATATCTTCTCCTTGTCGAAGTTCCTGAGCTATCAGGTGCTCCTCCTCGGGCGTTGTCTGGTCGTTCAGAAGTTTGTCAATCAAATCATTCATCATGCTTGTCCTCCTTTCTTATATAATTCTGATAGTTTCCGTTTTGCGGTGCTTAACATAGCACTTACTGACCGTTCGCCGATGCCTGTAGCAGCGACAATCTGTGGGATGTCCATCTCTGCCTCGTAGCGCATACGGAAAAGGCGTTGCTCTGAAGGCTTTAGCTGACCGATAGCTTTTCGCAGACGTTCCACCTCTTCACGTAGTTCCAGACGATGTTCTATGGATTCAGTATCGGCTGACTCCATCCAAAGGGTTGTGGACAACCTTACTTGTCGACGTCGCCATTCGCTGACACAGAGGTTCTTGGCCATCCGAACCGCTAAAGGTTCTATTCCTTTCTGCTCGTCTATACGGTGGCGCAGCATCCAAAGCCGCATCAGCGTTTCCTGTGCAATATCCTCGGCGGCATCGTCATCACCGAAGAACTGCCGCCCGATGGTTTTCAGACGGGAGCGAAGCTCAGTGGCAATATGTTCAAACTCTTGGCTGGTCATGCTGCTTCATATACGCATCAGCATTGCAAATGTTAAGTAGAAAAAAGGCTCAATCGTTCTTGAGCCCCTTCTTTTCTTCCTTTGCCTTGCGCTTTTCTTCTTTCTTGCGTTGCTTGTCGGCCTGCTTGCGCTGCTTTTGGCGGGCCTTGAAGTCGTTGTAGACACTCAAGGCTCCCGGATAGCCGGAGGCGAGGGCTTTACGGTAGCCCCAGTCGGCTTCGTCGTAGCTGCCTAACTGCTCGAACGACACAGCCATCATAAAATAGAGGTCAGGGGTGTGATAGCGCTTCTGCAAGGCGCTGTCGCCATATTGCAGGGTGCGCACGGCATCGCCGCCCTCATAGGCATCGTAGGCCAGACGACACAGGCGCTTGAAGTCTTCGCGGCGGGCAATAGAGTCGGCTGCCGTCTCGTGGGTGATGGCCACGTCGTCCACGTTGCGGACCCGCGACCAGTAGACACCGCCGCCGTTGAAGTTGGGGTCAGAGGCTACGGTACCCATCTTGTCATTGTCCGCCTGCGAACGCAAGCCTTTGTGATAGTGTGACTCTTGGGCTGCCATCTCGTGGGTGATAGCCAGAAACAGGATGCTGAAAATCAGTTTGATGTGCATAAACAATAGGTTCTTGTTGGTTGCTTTCATCATAAAGACTGACAATCTGCCGTTTTGTCGTCAGAAGACAAGCAGGAGAAAAGTTACGAAATAAATTGAAAACTGAAAATTCTTACACCTAAAGGTATAAGCGAGCAAAGCTCGTAGGAAAAATTGAAAATTATTTCATGCGGCAGCAAATTTTTCACTATTCACTTTTCCCTTTTACTTTATTTTCGTATCTTTGCCGTCGAAACTAAACTACCAAGAATCATGAAGCTACTAAAACAAATGATGACCTGGGCGGCACTGTTGGTATTCTCCGTATGTGCCTCTGCCCAAAATCCGTCCCCACGAAATGTTGCAACAGGCAGGGGAGGCAGGAATCTGCCTCTCCATGGGTCTGCAGAGTTCTATCAGTCAGCAGAGGCGCGGCGTATTGCCGACCAGGTGCTGCTCTACCAGCGTGTCACGGGCGGATGGCCCAAGAACATCAACATGAGTCGGCCGTTGAACGACGACGAGCGTGCCAAGGTGTTGAAGGACAAGGAACGGCGCGATGACTCGACGACGGACAACGGTGCCACGTCGATGCAAATGGTGTTTTTGGCAAAGGTATGGCAGGCGACCAAGGACGACCGTTACAAGGAGGCTTTCGTCAAGGGGGTGGACTATCTGCTGAGCGGACAGTACGACAATGGCGGATGGCCGCAGTTCTGGCCTGAGATGCACGGCTACCAGGTACACATCACCTATAACGACGACGCCATGGTGAACACGATGAGGCTGTTGCGCGACGTGGCAGACGAGCGTGAACCATATAAGGGTTTGGCGGACAAGGCATTGCGCAAGCGGTGCTCGGCAGCCTTCGACAAAGGCGTGGAATGCATACTGAGGACACAGATGCGCATCGGCGGCGTGCTGACGGTATGGTGCCAGCAACACGACCGCGAGACCTACGAGCCTGCTCATGCCCGTGCTTACGAACTGCCGTCATACTGTTCATCGGAGAGTGCAAGCATCGTGCGCCTGCTGATGACGTTGCCGAATCCTGACGACCGCGTGAAACAAGCTGTGCATGCAGCTATGGCGTGGTTTGACAAGTATAAGTTGACAGGGCTGCGCATCGTGCGGACAGGACCGTGGGCCAGTCCTGACGGTGATACAAAATTAGTGGAAGATGCGACGGCACAACCTCTTTGGGCGCGCTTCTACGACTTGAAATACTGCGAGCCGTATGTCTGCGACCGTGACGGTTTGCCGCGCCGCCGTTTAGAGGACATCGGTCATGAGCGCCGCAACGGCTATGCGTGGTTCCTGAACCGCCCTGCCGAGTTGTATCCGCTGTATGAGCAGTGGGCTGACAAATACGACCCGCAGCACAAGGTCAGCATCAGTCTGAAGACCAAGGGTGCCAATGAGAACGGGTTGATAGAGATGTTCCGCCAGCCTGCCAAGGACGTGATCGATTTCGATGCCGTCGTCAGCGAGGGCGAGAGCATCCAGTCGGCTATTGAGCGGGCTCCCGCCAAGCCTGAGAAGCCGTTTAAGATTCTCATTCGCAAGGGCACTTATCCGCAGAAGGTCATCATCGACCGTCCGAACATCGTTTTGGTAGGCGAACAGCGCGACAGCACTATCCTTGTGCTGGCTGAAACTGCCAAGACGCGTGCCATCACCGAGTATCACGGCAAGGAGGTGGGCAATGGTGTCATCGTGCTACAGGAAGGTGCCGATGACTGCATCATCAGCGGACTCACGGTGTACAACAACTACGGGACGGTGGTGGAACCCGGCAACACTACCCACCAGATGGCGGTCTTCGGACGTGCTACCCGTACCATTATCATCAACAGCAATATCTGGGCTGACGGTAACGATGCCTTGTCGCTATGGGCTCGCGAGGGCAACGGCATGTACTACCATGCTGACCTCTTCCTGCGTTGTCCGGGTGTCGACTTCTTGTGTCCGCGAGGCTGGTGCTATGCCACACGCTGCCGCTTCTATGGCGACGGCCGTGCCATCATCTGGCACGACGGACGGGGCGACAAAGACAAGAAGCTGGTCATCACCAATTCTTCGTTTGATGCCAAACGGCCTACCGTCTTGGGGCGCTACCACCACGATGCCCAGTTCTACCTGATCAACTGCAAACTGTCAGACCAGATTCTCGACCAGAACATCAGCTATGCCTATACCGACAAGGTATTAGACCCCTGTCCGTGGGGACAGCGCACCTACTATTACGGCTGTCGGCGTGAAGGAGGGCATAGCGGTTGGCTGAACGACAACCTGTCGACGGCGCCTGGCAGTCCTGAGTTTCATGGTGTCACAGCCCTCTGGACCTTCGACGGACAATGGGACCCCGAGGCCCGCATCCGCGAACTGTGGAACGTGCTGTGCTATTAAGAATGAAAGAATGGAAGGATGGAAGAATTGAAAGAGGGCGTTATTTGTAAAGCGACTTCAAGGCGTCTTCGGGTTCGATGGTGACCTTGCTCTCGTCGAGCATGGAGCGGTCGAGGCCGAAGACGTCGATGAAGAAGTCGTAAACAGCCTGACGCTTGTTCCTGTTGAAGTCGTGGCGCTCACCCGACAGGTGGACATTGCGTACATTGTCCGTAGCACCATAGAAACCATAGATGCGCTGCAGGTAGGGGAACTCCAGCGTGGGAACGGACGATGTCCAGTCGCCGTCGTCAGAAACAATCAGCATCGGTTTGGGAGCCATGACGGCAGCAAGCTCGGGTTCACAAGTGCCGCCAGCAGCCAGCTGAACGGGTTTGCCGCTCTCGCACGGACAGCCACCGTCGAAGTGGGAAGCCAAATGCACCACAGGAGCCGAGGCCGTCACGCGGTCATCCAACAAAGACAGGAGCACGGTATGCGTACCGCCGCCACTGCCACCCATGACACCGACACGTTGTGGGTCGATGTCTTTGCGGTGGGTCAGCATATAATCTAACAGGATGTAGCCACAGGCTGCCTGATAGACGTGGGCGCGACTGGTATGGTGCGCCTCGGCACCCACCTCCTTCTCGCTCTCACCCCAACCATAGAGGTCGAAGTCGACGCATACCGCTCCCATGCGAGCCAGCGTACCTAACCGCTGCTGCTCGTCCTTGCGATAGCGATAGGGCCAGTGGCCGTCAGGACAGACTATCAGCGCATGCTTGCCCTTTTTCGTCGAGGCATAGATGGTGCCAAACAAATGTTGACCAGGCGTCAGCTCGATGCAGATGTTCTGTGTGGTGTAGCCGTCGTGCTTGCGCACCTTCGACAGCGTGACGGGACGCTCCCCTCCCCCACGTTTTGCAGACGACGGTTTTGCCGTCGTCATCACGCACGAGTCTAAGAACGCATCCAACTCTAACCGCTGTCTGACCTCGCGGCGCAGCGAGTCGCGGCGCGCCTCCCATTGCTCTTGATTGGCATAGAGCGAAGACAGCCAGTCGAGCATCATCTTGCCTTCCTGCTCATGGCGACGCGGATATTCATAGAGTTTGATCTTGTAGAGCTTATCCGTCTGCTTCCACCAATTCCAGTCGTAGTGCTTGCAGATGTTGTCAAGCGTCATCTCAAGACTATAAGGTCGCACACGGAAGTCGGCATACGGCAGCAGCCTGCCAACCGTATCCACCTTGCCGTCGAACTTGAACCGTACGCCGAATCTCCGCTCCACGTCCTGCATCAGGTCGTGAACGCTGCGCTCATACCGGGTCTCAAAAGTCTGTGCCATCATTATAGAGGATATGGCCACAAAGACTGTTATCAGGAGTTTTCTCATAAGTCAGAATGGTTTGTCGGATATATAAAAAAGACTAATAATCGGTCGTTTTGTCGTCATATCGAAAAATAAATCGTATATTCGCAGCAGTAAACTAAACTTATTAGAAACTTATGAAGAGCCTTCGAATACTATGACGAGATGATAG
>JAEEGI010019535.1_pt1 | contig 13650 bp, 9 predicted proteins | sample 8958751 | NCBI WGS metagenome assembly JAEEGI01 (sample SAMN16246545, study PRJNA631951) | gut metagenome | biome: gut microbiome; feature: rumen; material: KS-attached | host: Bos | place: Iran: Karaj | collected 2018-10
CCGCCCGCGACAACTTGTCGTATTGCAATGTGACCAGTCCTACAAGCGGTGTCATCGGCAGCATTCCTTTCCGCGTGGGCAGTCTGGTAGGCCCGAGCATGGCCCAGCCTTTCACGACGGTGTCGAACAGCAGCGAGATGTATGTCTACTTCTCCATGAACGAGAAACAAATGCTCGACTTGACCCGTTCGGCCAATGGCAACCGCATGACGGGAGAATTCCCCACCGTGAGACTGCAGTTGCTCGACGGCAGCATCTACGAGCATCCGGGCAAGGTGACCACCGTAAGCGGTGTAATCGATGCGCAGGGCGCCGTGCAGATACGTGCCGACTTCCCGAATCCCGACCGTCTGTTGAAGTCGGGTGGTTCGGGTTCTATCGTTATCCCGCAGAAGTCCGACAACAGCATCATCATCCCGCAGTCGGCCACAACGGAAGTGCAGGACAAGATTTTTGTGTATGTCGTGGGTAAGGACAACAAGGTAAAGTACACGGCCATTGAGGTGAATCCGCAGAACGACGGACAAAACTACATTGTGACGAAAGGCCTGGCCGTGGGCGACCGCTATGTGACACGCGGTATCACGAAACTTACCGACGGAATGGAAATTAAGCCAGTGACCGAGGCAGAGTACCAGAAGTCGATTGAGGAAGCTCAGAAGTTGGGTTCCATTCAGGGCAATTACAAGGAAATGAAGAAAGCGTTCAGTAAGAAATAAGCCGCTTGGATTGCATGTAACGCTAAAGTAAAACAAGAAGACAATGACATTTACAAACTTTATAAAGCGTCCGGTGCTCTCGACGGTGATTTCCATACTCATCGTTATTATGGGTATCATCGGACTGGTGACGCTTCCCATTGAGCAGTATCCCGACATTGCTCCGCCTACCATCAGCGTGTGGACCAACTACACGGGTGCCGATGCCAAGACGGTGGAAAACTCTGTGCTCGCACCGTTGGAAGAAAGCATCAACGGTGTGGAAGGCATGACCTATATGACCTCTCAGGCTACGAATGCCGGTGGTGCCAGCATCACGGTATATTTTGAGCAAGGTATCAATCCCGATATGGCTTCGGTTAACGTGCAGAACCGCGTGCAACAGGCTCAGGCTCTGCTGCCGGCCGAAGTGACACGCGTCGGTGTGACCGTTTCGAAACGTCAGACATCGCAAGTAATCATGTTCTCACTGACCACCGAAGACGGCCGCTATGATGACGAGTTCCTGACTAACTATGCCAACATTAACATAATCCCCGCACTGAAACGTGTGCAGGGTGTGGGCGATGTGCAAAGCCCGGGTATGAAAACATACTCCATGCGCATCTGGCTGAAACCTGACGTGATGAAACAGTATGGCCTGATGCCTACGGACATCTCTGCCGCTTTGGCCGAGCAGAACGTGGAGGCCGCTCCCGGCTCGTTCGGCGAACAGAGCGACATGGCTTACGAATACACCATGCGCTACCGCGGCCGTCTGAAGACAGCTGAGGAGTTTGGCAACATCATCCTGACCAGTACGGCGACGGGACAGACACTGAAACTGAAAGACGTTGCTACTGTTGAGTTGGGCGGATTGCAGTATTCGGTGTCAATGAAGAACAACAACCATCCGTCGGTGATGGGTATGGTGCAGCAGGTGGCCGGCTCCAATGCCAACGAGATAGCCAAGGCTTGTAAGGCGGTGATAGAGGAAGAATCCAAGAACTTCCCTCCCGGACTGGTATGTAAAATCAATTACGATGTGACGGAGTTCCTCTACGCCAGTATCGAGGAAGTAGTAAAGACATTGGTCATCACGCTGATTCTGGTGTTCCTTGTGGTATATATATTCCTGCAGGATTTCCGTTCGACCATGATACCATTGATTGCCGTTCCGGTGTCATTGATAGGTACGTTCTTCTTCCTGAAGGTATTTGGATTCTCTGTGAACCTGCTGACGCTTTCCGCTTTGTTGTTGGCCATAGCCATCGTAGTGGACGATGCCATAGTGGTGGTTGAGGCGGTGCACGCCAAACTCGACCAAGGATACAAGAGTGCTTTGCAGGCCAGTATCGATGCCATGAATGAAATCTCGGGTGCCATCATTTCCATAACCTTGGTGATGTCGGCCGTGTTCATTCCCGTGTCATTCATCGGTGGAACTTCAGGAACGTTCTATAAAGAGTTTGGTATTACGATGGCTGTTTCCATTGTGATATCGGCATTGAACGCCCTGACGTTGTCGCCGGCTCTCTGTGCCATCTTCTTGAAGCCTAAGAGCAATGAAGATGAGAAAAAGATGAGTCTTGTTGACCGCTTCCACACATCTTTCAATGCATCGTTCGAGAAGACTACGGCAAAGTATAAGAAGGGCGTGGAGAAATTGATAAAAAGACCTCTGATAGTGCTTTTGTCGCTTATTGTCGGTGCGGTGGCCCTGATTTGGTCAATGAATACGACGAAAACCGGACTTGTTCCTGACGAGGATACCGGTGTGATGTTCTGTACTCTTTCCATGCCGCCGGCTACTAGCCAAGCCCGCACGCAGCAGATCATCGACCAGGTGGATTCGATGTTGGCCTCCAATCCGGCCATCTTAAACCGTGAACAATTGGTGGGCTATAACTTCATAGCCGGGCAAGGTTCCGACCAAGCCACGTTTATCATTAAGCTGAAACCCTTCTCCGAGCGTAATATGGGACAGAGCGTGCGTGCCGTGTTAGGCATGATTTATTTGCAGACAGCCAGCATTAAGGACGCACAGATTTTGGCATTTGCTCCTCCTATGATTCCCGGTTTCTCGGCTTCCAACGCCATTTCCCTTTCCTTGCAGGATAAAACGGGTGGTGACCTGAACAAATTCTTCGGCATTGCAAAAGATTTCTTGGCCGAACTTAACAAGCGGCCCGAAGTGCAGATCGCCATGACTTCGTATAATCCCAACTATCCGCAATACATGATTGACGTGGATGTGGCCAAGTGTAAGCAGACCGGTATATCACCGTCTATTGTGCTGACTACGTTGCAGGGTTATTATGGCGGACTTTACGCATCCAACTTCAATGCCTATGGTAAGCTTTACCGTGTGATGATTCAAGGTGAAGTGGCAAGCCGTACAAAACCTGAGAGTTTGAACAATATCTTTGTGCGTACTCCTGGCGGCATGGCTCCGGTCAACGAATTCTGCTCACTGAAGCGTGTGTATGGACCGGCCAATATTAACCGTTTCAACCTGTTCACTTGCATCAACGCCAATGTGACGCCTAACGACGGCTATTCTTCAGGTGAAGTCATCAAAGCCATTGCCGAAGTGTCCAAAGATATGTTGCCGCAGGGCTATGGTTATGAATTCTCTGGCTTGACACGTGAAGAACAGAAATCCAGCAATGCCACGGCGCTCATCTTCCTGCTCTGTATCGTTTTCGTGTATCTGATTTTGAGTGCCCAATACGAGAGCTACCTCCTGCCGTTCTCAGTGATTCTTTCCATCCCGTTCGGACTGGCAGGTGCTTTCCTGTTTACCAAATTGTTTGGACACAACAACGACATCTATATGCAGATTTCGCTCATCATGTTGATTGGTCTGTTGGCCAAGAACGCCATCTTGATTGTGCAGTTCGCTTTGGAGCGCCGCGAGACGGGTATGGCCATCACCTACAGTTCCATTCTCGGTGCCGGTGCCCGTCTGCGTCCTATCCTCATGACGTCGCTTGCCATGGTCATCGGTTTGTTGCCCATGATGTTTGCCATGGGCGTCGGAGCCAATGGTAACCGTACACTGGGTGCTGCTGCCGTAGGCGGTATGCTTATCGGTATGATTTGCCAAATTTATGTTGTGCCGCCTCTGTTTGTATTCTTCCAGAATTTGCAGGAGAAGTTCCGTCCCATGCACTTCACCGGACTCGTTTCGGGTGAGGGTGACAGCGAACTCAAACAGTATACGCATCCCATGAAATCTTCAAAGTGAAACTAAAGTCCAACGAATTATGAAGAAAATCCTATATATTATTCTGTCTTCCACGCTGCTGTTGAGCAGTTGTGGCCTATATAAGAAATACGAGCGTCCCGACGTGATGACCAGCGGTCTGTACCGCGACACGGCCACATTAGCAGGTTATTTGGCAGCAGACGACACGACAACACTGGGCAGTACCCCGTGGCGTCAGGTTTTTACTGATCCCTATTTGCAGCAACTCATAGATTCCGGGCTGATCAAGAATACCAATCTTCTGACGGCAGCCCTGTCTGTGACGCAGGCTAAGGCTATGCTCAAGGCCGCCCGTTTGGCTTTTTGGCCCGCTTTTCAGATTGGTGCCACAGGAAGTCTCTCGTCGTGGGATATGGGCAAGGTTACACAGGTTTATTCGTTGCCTCTCGAAGGCAGTTGGTCGGTTGACCTCTTCGGTTCGCTCACCAATGCCAAGCGGGCGCAGCAAGCGGCCATGCTTCAGGCGCATGACTACCAACGTGCTGTACGTACCGGTCTAATCGCCCAAATTGCCAATACGTATTACACGTTGTTGATGCTCGACCGTCAGTTGGAGATTACCCGTAACACGGAACAGCTGACAAAGAAGACCTATGACCTCATGGTGGCTCAGAAGAAACTGGCCGGTGCCGATGAATCGGCCGTACAGTCAGCCCGGGCCAATTATCTGAGTGTACAGGCTAACATACCTGAAATAGAGCGTCAGATACGCGAGACGGAGAACGCTCTCAGTCTTCTGTTGTGCGAATCTCCCCACCAGATTCCGCGTGGCAAACTGGACCAGCAGATGTTGCCCGAGACGTTCAGTGTGGGAGTGCCCGTACAAGTGCTGGCAAATCGTCCCGACGTCCATGCTGCCGAGATGAAACTGGCCAACTGTTATTATAATGTCAACCGTGCCCGTGCCGCATTCTATCCTGCCATGACCATCAGCGGCCAGGCTGCGTGGACTAACAATGGCGGTATGGGCATTGTCAACCCGGGCAAATTGTTGGCTTCTGCTGTGGCCAGTGTCACGCAGCCCATTTTCATGCGCGGTCAGCTCACCGCCCAGTTGCGGGTGGCCGAAGCTCAGCAGGAACAGGCTTTCCTGGCATGGCAACAAAGCGTGCTCAGTGCCGGCAGTGAAGTCAGCAACGCTCTCATGCTCTATCAAACTTCGACCCAACGCAGTTCCTTGCTTGATGAGCAGGTCAAGAGTCTCGAACGCAATGTCGAGGTGGCTGAAAAATTGTTCAAGATGAGCCAGAACTACAATTACCTCAACATTATCAGCGCCCAACAGTCGTTGCTGCAGGCTCAGTTGTCGAAGGTAAGTAACGACTTCTACCGCATGCAGGCCGTCGTCAATCTTTATTATGCCCTCGGCGGCGGACAGGATTAACCATTAAGTAATAAACATTATGAGTAACATCAGTCCACAAGCATTCGTTGACCCGGCTGCCAAAATCGGCGCCGACGTCACTATATACCCTTTCGCTTACATTGAGGGTGACGTGGAAATCGGTGACCATTGTGTCATTTATCCTTACGTCAGCATTATGGCCGGAACCCGTATGGGCAGTCGTAACACGGTCTTTCAAGGCACCGTTCTCGGCGCTGTGCCACAGGACTTCGAGTATAAAGGCGACCGCACCACACTCGTTATCGGTGACGGCAACACCATCCGCGAAAACGTTGTCATCAACCGTGCCACTTTTGCTTCCGGTGAAACACGCATCGGCAATGACAACTTTATTATGGAAGGCGTTCACATCAGCCACGACACCGTGGTAAATAACGACTGTGTCATCGGTTACGGTACGAAGATTGCCGGCAGTTGCGAGATTCATCGTGGTGCCATCCTTTCCTCCAACGTCATAGCCAATCCCGGCGTGCGTGTCGGCACGTGTGCCATGGTACAGAGCGGATGCCGCTTCAGCCGTGATATTCCACCGTACATCGTGGCTGCACACAACCCGATCAAGTATGCCGGTGTCAATGCCACCGTGCTCACCAACGCCGGCGTTGATGCCAAGGTGCAGAACCATCTGGCCAATGCCTACCGTTTGGTCTATGGCGGCAACACCAGCCTCTTCGATGCCATCATGCAGATTGAAGACCAGGTGCCCCAGAGCGAGGAGCGCGATCGCGTGATGCAGTTCCTGAGAGAAACGCAGATAGGCGTTATGGGAAAACTCTGATTTCGGGGCCCAGAAGTGGGACTTCGGACCGCAGAAACGGCGTCTCAAAATTTTGAGACGCCGTTTCTAATTTGCCTAATTTGACACCTGATGAAAACCATGCATTTACGAAACGTCCGATTCCAGGGTGAAAGTCTTGACAGAAAACCTTTATTTATATATGGCTCGTTCTCCGGCGAGCAGGGTGTTCTGCATGAGGCTGCAGATGGTCATGGGTCCCACGCCGCCGGGCACGGGGGTGATGGCAGAGCATTTGGGGGCCACTTCATCGAACTTCACGTCGCCCGAGAGGCGGAAGCCGCTTTTCTTAGTGGCATCGGGTACGCGGGTGGTGCCCACGTCAATGACGGTGGCACCTTCCTTCACCATATCGGCCGTGACGAAACCGGGCTGGCCGATGGCGGCGATGATGATGTCGGCCTCGCGGCACTCTTCCTTCAGCGTCTTTGAGCGGCTGTGGCACACCGTAACGGTGGCGTCGCCGTATGGCTTCTGCATCATCAGTTGGGCCATGGGTTTACCCACGATGTTGCTGCGGCCGAGGATGACGCACTTCTTGCCGGAGGTCTCGATGTGGTAGCGGCGCAGCAGTTCAAGAATGCCGCGCGGCGTGGCGCTGATGAAAGCGGGGAGCCCGATGGCCATGCGTCCCACGTTGATGGGATGGAAACCGTCCACGTCCTTGCGGTAGTCGATGGCTTCGATGACTTTCTGTTCACTGATGTGACGGGGCAGTGGCAGTTGCACGATGAAGCCGTCCACGTCAGGGTCGGCGTTGAGTTCCTGCACTTTGTTGAGCAGATCTTCCTCGGTCACGTCGCTCTCGAAGCGGATGAGACTGGATTTGAAACCACATTCCCCGCAGGCTTTCACCTTGGCGGCCACATAGGTCTCGCTGCCGCCGTCGTGACCCACCAGAATGGCGGCCAGATGGGGCTGTTTACCGCCAGAGGCGACGATTTCTTTCACTCTTTCGGCAATCTCTTGTTTTATGGCCGCTGCCGTAGCCTTTCCGTCAATCAGTTGCATATCTCTTAATTCTCAATTATCAATTCTAAATTCTCAATTCGTGTGTCATCCTCTCGGCATGTTCATGCCTTTCATGTTGTTGAGCATAGCGTTCATCTTGCTGTCAGTCATGGTACGCATCATTTTGCGCATCTGCTCGAATTGCTTGAGGATGCGGTTCACTTCCTGCAGTCCCGTGCCCGAACCTGCGGCGATGCGGGCGCGGCGGCTCGAATTGAGACAGGCGGGATTGGCGCGCTCATAGGGTGTCATTGAATAGATGATGGCCTCGATGCTCTTGAAAGCGTCGTCATTGATGTCTACGTCCTTCAGCGTTTTGCCCACACCGGGAATCATGGAGGCCAGTTCCTTGATGTTGCCCATCTTCTTGATTTGCTGTATTTGCTTTAGGAAGTCGTTGAAGTCGAACTTGTTCTTGGCGATTTTCTTTTGCAGCCGGCGGGCCTCTTCCTCGTCATACTGCTCTTGGGCGCGTTCCACGAGCGACACGATGTCGCCCATGCCCAGGATGCGGTCGGCCATGCGTTCGGGGTGGAACACGTCGAGGGCTTCCATCTTTTCACCCGTGCCGATGAACTTGATGGGCTTGTCCACCACGGTGCGTATGCTTAGGGCAGCACCGCCGCGGGTGTCACCGTCGAGCTTGGTCAGTACGATGCCGGTGAAGTCGAGACGGTCGTTGAACTCCTTGGCTGTGTTCACGGCATCCTGACCCGTCATGGAGTCCACCACAAAGAGTGTTTCGTCGGGGTGGAGCGCCTCTTTCAGGTCGGCTATTTCGGTCATCATCTGTTCGTCCACGGCCAGACGTCCGGCGGTGTCGACGATGACGAGATTGTATTCTTTCTGTTTGGCTTCGCGGAGGGCATTCTGGGCTATCTCCACGGGGTTCATGTTGCCCGGCTCGGTGTAAACGTCCACACCGACGCTTTGGCCCACCACCTTGAGCTGCTCGATGGCGGCCGGACGGTATACGTCGCAGGCCACAAGCAAGGGCTTGCGGTTTTTCTTCGTTTTCTGCCAGTTGGCCAATTTTCCGGAGAAGGTGGTTTTACCCGAACCCTGCAGACCCGACATCAGGATGACCGACGGACGGCTTTCCAACACGAGGTCGCTGGCTGTGCTGCCCATGAGGCGGGCTAACTCGTCGTGCACAATTTTCACGAGCAGCTGTCCCGGTTTTACAGCTGTGAGCACATTCTGACCCAGTGCTTTCTGCTTTACATCGTCGGTAAACGTCTTGGCTACCTTATAGTTCACGTCGGCATCGAGCAGTGCCCGGCGGATGTCTTTCAGAGTTTCGGCAACGTTGATTTCGGTGATTCTGCCTTCACCTTTCAGTATCTTGAACGAGCGTTCAAGTCTTTCGCTAAGATTTTCAAACATATCGTTTTTGAATTGAGGTGCAAAGTTACGAATAAATGAGCGGAAAGACGGAATGAAACGTCGAGTTTTCGATGATTTCTGTTATAGTTATACAGAGTTCCTGTGGTTTTATCTGTTGCAACAACTCCCGTGTTACCGTCTCTTTTCAATAATTCATCAACTCACAAACTCAAAGAGGCTCGCTTTTGGGGGTATTCCTCCTACAAACGTCCGGTTCCGGATTTCAGAAGTGGGACTTCGGGCTGCAGAAACGCCGTCTCAGAACTTTGAGACGCCGCTTCTAATTTGCCTTTTCCAACACTCCATGATAATCAGCCGTTTACAAATCTTCTGGATTTGGGGTAAAAAATCTTGACAAAAACGGAAATGTGGAAAGGATGACTGTCATTGCCCGGAAAACTTTTTTGATGGATTTCATTTGAATTAATATGTGGCGTGTGGAGCGTAATTATGGAAAAATTTGTACATTTGTAGTGCAGAAAACTCAATAAATAAAAATATGAACTATCTGAAATCTTTGACTCAGGCCGCATTGTTCGCCGTGGGACTGAGTGTGGCTATGCCTCTGCCGGCCCAGACCGACTTGCGTGAGCCGGCTGACCCCGTTACGTTTGACGCATCGGGATGGCGACAAGTGAAAAATGTGACATTAGGGTGGGGCAGCATCGATGTGCGCTACAGTCGCAGTGAAGTGCCCTCGGAAAAACTGGCACCGTCGCTGCGCTTGCATGCCTGGCGCGGTGAACGGGTCGCAGCCCAGGCCGTGGTGCTCGTACCGCGTGCCACAACATTGACCGTGGCCGTGAGCGACCTGCGTGGCGGTGGCTCGGTGATTCCTTCCAGCGCTGTGAAACCGTATTTCGTACGCTATGTCTTGAGTGACCGCGACATGAGCAGAAAGGATTCCATTCTTGTGGCCGACGGCTTGGAACCGGCGACCGTATCGTTTGCCGCTGATGCCCAGACCGTGCGCCCCATATGGCTCGACGTGCGTGTGCCGCAAGGTGTCAAACCGGGCAAGTATCAAGGCAAACTGACCGTGAAATACGACGGCGGCAGCAAAAGCCTGCCTCTGACAGTGGAGGTGGTGAACCGTACGTTGCCCGCTCCGAAAGATTGGGCATTCCATCTGGACCTGTGGCAGAACCCTTATTCCGTGGCACGTTATTATAATGTACCTCTGTGGAGCCAACAACACTTCGACCGCATGCGCCCGACCATGACGATGCTGGCCGAGGCCGGACAGAAAGTCATCACGTGTTCCATCATCCAGCACCCGTGGAACAGCCAGACGAGAGACCCGTTCGAAAGCATGATTGCCAAAATGAAGCAACTGGACGGCACGTGGAAGTTCGACTACACGGTGTTTGACCGTTGGGTGGAATTCATGATATCGTGCGGGATCACGGAGCAGATTGACTGCTACACGCTGGTGCCCTGGCACTATAAATTCGATTACTACGACATGGCATCGAACAGTGTGCAATATGTGGCCTGCAAGCCTGGCGAGAAGGCCTATGAGGAGTTTCTTCTGCCGTTCCTGAAGGACTTCGCCGCCCATCTGAAGCAAAAAGGCTGGTTCGACCGTACCTGCATCGCCATGGACGAACGCCCCATGGCCCAGTTAAAGGCCGCTACAGAACTGGTAAAGAAGGCTGATCCGAATTATCGTGTGGAAGGTGCATTCAACTATGCTCCCGATGTGGTTTCGGACGTGTATGACGTAAGTGTGGGCTACCGCTACAAACTGATGGAAGGCGATGCATTGCAGCAGCGTATCAACAAAGGCCAGAAGACCACATTCTACACGTGCTGCAGTCCTGACCGTCCCAACACGTTCACGTTCTCGCCCCCCGCCGAGTCGGCCTATTTGGGCTGGCACTCTTTTGCCGTGGGCTACAATGGCTATCTGCGCTGGGCTTACAACAGTTGGGTGGATGAACCTTGGCGCGACACACGTTTCCCCGTCCGTTCGTGGGCTTCGGGCGACTGCTTCCTGGCCTATCCCGGTGGCAGCAGCATCCGTTTTGAACGTTTGGTCGAGGGTATTCAGCAATACGAGAAATTGCGTATCCTCTCGGCTGAAGCCACGCCCGAAAAGAAAGAAATGATTAAGGAATTGCTCAAGCCTCTGAGTGGAACAAAGATGGAGGCTGACTTGGACATCAATAAGATGATGAGCGAAGCCAAGGCTGCCCTACAGAAAGTGGAGTAATCACGGCAGAAATAAAAGCATCGGGGCGGTTCCAACAGGAATCGCCCCGATGTGTTTGCATGTATATATCCTTATTACTTTGTCGTCTGCCTGATGAAACGGTGATTAGCCTCAGCGGCACGCACATAGCTCTCTACGAAGGGCAAATGGCGGAACTTGGCCGGTGCTTTCTTTAGAATCTGCTTTATCTGTGGCGTGAGCATAGGCCCCGGTGTGCGGTTGCACAACTCCATAAAGAAAGAACGGCCCAGGATGTTGTCAGCGTTGTCGATGACAAAGTTTGCTTCCAAACGGTCGATTTTGGCTGATACCTTGTCCATTTTGTCCTGTAATTTAGAGTGCAACTCAACGGGATTGTAGCCCGAAAGAATGGCGCGTGCCTCTTGGCTGGAAAGCTCCATGATTTCGTTTTCCAACTGGTTGCGTGCACCAAGGAACTGATACAATTTGTTGTTAAGGGCTCCGCCGACAACGCGTTGCTCCATATCGTTGATGAAGATTGTGACTTCTCCGTTTTCGATAACCACCGGCATCACACTGATGTTGTCCATAGTGAGCTCACCCATGCAGATGGAGTCCATAGTGCCCATAAAGGTGAATTTGCCGTGAACGACTTCGCAGGAATCGATGCTCTCCATGCTGTTGTTCTGGCTGACGGCCTTTAAATAGAGCATACGTCCGTCGAGAGTGGAGACGCTAGAATCGCCGTTTATGTTGTATTGCGTACTGCATGCCATGAAACACAGTGTAGCGAGGCAGATAAAACACAAGCGCAATGCGCCGCAGCCTTTTTTTGTGGAGTCTGTGGGCGCATGAACGTCATCGTTAATGACGGATTTTCTTCGCATAATCAGTTGGTGTCTGACTTTTGTGGTGCAAATATAGTAATCTTGTTGATACGGCGCGCCATTAGTTAATCAAAAACAAGGACTTTTATGCTTGTTTCAGAAAAGGACGTTAAAGTCTGTTGAAATACAGAGGAAAACCGGCTTATTTGTAAAAAAAACAAAATGACAATAGTGACATTCAGTTTCCTTCTTTCTTCAATTCGGCCGGAATGCGGAATGCTGTGTATACTTCAAGAATGGCTGCAACCATGAGACAAACCACCCACTGGTTACGTGTGAATATCCACCGGAAGTCTTGAGCCATCATCAGGGCCCCGCTGAGAATGAGTAACAAGGCTCCGATAATCTGCTGGCGTCTCAATCGACGGATGATGAAAGAAGGGCCTTCGTAACGGGAAATGATTTGCATGGCAGCAAAGGCGATTGCTCCGATGCAATAAATCCATGTGCCGAGACTGGTGAGATTGAGAATGCGGAGAAAGAGTCCGCAGATGAGGAGGCATCCGCCGAATTGGAAGATAAAGTTCTGGAGGGGAGTCAAAGTTTTCATGAGAAGCTCGATTTAGTTATCTTTAATGATAAAAACATCTTCGTTGGGCTTTTTCATGAAGTAGCGTTCACGGGCGATACGTTCCATGGCTTTTGGGCTGGACTCGAGCTCGTGGAGTTGCTTGGTGTCACGCTCATATTGTAACATGTAATTGTCTCTCTCGTGTTCCAGTTGGCGGGCTTCAGTCTTGAGCTTTGAGATGTTGAAATAACTGTTTGTGTCGAGAAAGCCAACGACAGCAATAAACACAATAATGGCCACAATGTACTTGTAGCGACAAATAAAATTCCAAAAAGAACGTATTTTTGACATGGACTTGATGCGAATATGGCGCAAAGGTAAATAATTCCTTTGAACCAAGGGCATCGTTTAAGCGACTTTTTTATAACTTTGCGGAAGAATAATTGTTTGAATAAGAAATGAAGGATTTTATCGTCTCTGCACGTAAGTATCGTCCGCAGACGTTCGATGATGTTGTCGGGCAGCGTGCGTTGGCCGATACACTGAAGCGTGCCATTACCAGTCATAAGTTGGCGAGTGCATATCTGTTCTGTGGTCCACGCGGGGTGGGAAAGACCACCTGTGCCCGCATCTTTGCCAAGGCCATAAACTGCATGAATCCCCTCAAGGACGGTGAGGCGTGCAATGCTTGTGAGAGTTGCATGTCGTTCAATGAGCAGCGAAGCATGAACATTCAGGAACTTAATGCTGCAGCAAACAATTCGGTGGAAGATGTGCGCGCCATTATAGATCAAGTACGCATCCCGCCCCAGTTGGGAAAATATAAAGTGATAATCCTTGACGAGGTACACATGCTTTCGGCCAGTGCAGCCAACGCACTCCTCAAGACATTGGAAGAGCCGCCTTCGTTTGTGATATTCATTTTGGCAACGACAGAGAAACAAAAGATTCTGCCCACGATACTGAGCCGTTGTCAGATTTTCGATTTCAATCGAATGGAAATTGAAGACATCACTGGCAACTTGAAGATGGTGGCAGGTAAAGAAGGCATTACATACGAGGAGAATGCGTTGAATCTAATTGCACAGAAAGCAGACGGAGGTATGCGTGACGCCCTGTCTATTTTCGACCAAGTGACAAACTTTTCCGGTGGAAACATTACATATGAGAGCGTACTGAAGAGTCTGAATTTTTTGGACTATGACTACTATTTCCAAATGACGGAGAAATTGGTGGAGCACCAAGTGAACGCAGCCATGTTGTTGTTCAATGACATTGTGAACAAAGGCTTCGATGGTGGAGTCTTCATGGGTGGACTTGCCAGTCATTTGCGGAATGTGATGGTAAGTCGTGACGAAGAAACAGTGGCATTGCTTGATGTGGCAGCCAACTTAAAAACACGTTATGTGGAGCAATCGAAGAAATGCAGACTAAAATTCTTGTATTACGCCATTGCCCGTTGTGACCGTTGTTCAAATGAATATAAGAACGCTTACAACAAACGTTTGG
>JAEEGI010019540.1_pt1 | contig 13649 bp, 9 predicted proteins | sample 8958751 | NCBI WGS metagenome assembly JAEEGI01 (sample SAMN16246545, study PRJNA631951) | gut metagenome | biome: gut microbiome; feature: rumen; material: KS-attached | host: Bos | place: Iran: Karaj | collected 2018-10
CGTATCACGGCGGCAGGGCTCCACAGAGATACCGACACTGCTGCCAAGCTGGTTGTGAATGGCGCTGACCTGGCTTTTACTTGTGGCAATTGTTATACGGGCACCACTGTCCACCGAAGTTATCTGACGGTAAACCCTCTGAAGCATGGATTCATAGCCGCCGTCAGGCGTTTTGAATATTTTGATGAACTGTTTGGAACGAACCTCATTGGAGAGAGGCCAGAGCCGTTTGCCTGAGCCTCCGGATAACAGCACAACATTCATATGGATGTATTTCCCTCCGGAACAAAGGTTTTAATAGAGAAGGATTCAAAAATGCAGACGCGTGCTTCTTCTACGGAAGAGAAAACGCCGCGGGAGAGCAGCTGGCAGACAATGTTGCCGATGGCCGTGGCCTCTGTGGGACCGGCGTAGACAGTCTTTCCGGTGCGGTTTGCTGTCAGCTGGTTGAGATAATCGGCATTAGCACCGCCGCCGACAATATTGAGTGCATCATAGTGCTCACCTGTCATCTCCTCCAGGTTGAGAAGGGATTTTTTATAGCAGTCGGCCAGGCTCTGATAGACGACAGTGGCCAACTGACCGGGTGTTTCCGGAATCGGCTGAGATGTTTCGGCGCAGAACTGCCGGATTGCCTCAATCATGCTTGCAGGAGCGAAGAAACGATGATCATCCACATCCACACGGGATGGGAAATCCTTCACTTCTTCGGCGAGAGAACATAGCTGAGCAAAAGAATAAGCGTCATTCAGTTCATGGCGGACAGACTGGATCATCCACAGACCCATGATGTTTTTCAGGAAACGGTAACGGTAATTATATCCACCTTCGTTGGTAAAGTTTGCCTGCTGGCTCTGTTCATTGCAGATTGCCTCTTTCAATTCTGCACCAAGGAGAGACCAGGTGCCGGAACTGATATAGGCAAATTCCGGAGTTTTGCTCGGAACAGCCAGAACGGCAGATGCCGTGTCATGCGAGGCAACCATAACCACATCACAGTCAAACCCGACTTCTGTTTTCACTTCCTCAGAAAGCCGGCCGAGAACAGTACCGGGCTTCTGAAGCGGAGTAAAGATTCTTTTCGGCAGACCAAGCAGTTCAATAAGATCATAATCCCAGTCTTTTGTTGCGGGACTGACGAGCTGACCTGTGCTGGCAATGGTATATTCCGATGCCCGTTTTCCCGTCAGAAGATAATTGAAGTAATCGGGAATAAGAAGCAGCGTATCTGCCTGCTCGAGCTGCTCCGGTGCTTCTTTCTTTAATGCGACAAGCTGATAGATAGTATTAAAAATCTGTTTGGCAATGCCTGTTCTCGCGTAGAGCTCCTTTTCCGGGATGAGCTGATATACCTCTTTGTCGATGCCGGTTGTCCGATCATCTCTGTACCCCACTGCATCGCCGAAGCGTTTGCCCTCTTTATCTACAAGAACAAAATCAACACCCCAGGTATCAATTCCCATGGAAGTCGGAATCTTCCCAAGCTCGCGGCATTTCTTCATACCTTCCAGGATGTTGGCAAACAGGCGCTCGGTATCCCAGCATTTATGCCCGTTTTTTTCCTTCATCCCATTTTCAAAACGGAAGATCTCTTCCAGGACAATTTTCCCGTTTTCCATATGGCTGAGAATGTGCCTTCCGCTGGAAGCACCGAAGTCAACAGCAAGAGTATACTGGCTCATGGTTATGTTCTCCTGTAAATATAATAATGGTTTTTAATAACAAAATTATACCATTGACCATTATGCGGAATCAAGCGTTTTTTGATTGCACTGGCTTTTCCGCTGTGATAGAATAAAATAAAAAAACAACAAGGGGAGGAAGGAAAATGAGCGAGATTAAAAGAATCGGTGTGCTCACAAGCGGAGGCGATTCTCCGGGCATGAATGCGGCTGTCCGCGCGGTAGTCCGCACAGCGGCATCTTTCGGAATAGAATGCATCGGAATCCGCAGAGGCTGGCAAGGGCTGATCAATAATGACTTTATTCGGCTTGGAAGCGACAGTGTGGGCCATACACTTTCCCGCGGAGGAACAATACTCTATACGGCACGCAGCGAAGAGTTTCTGACGAAAAAAGGAAGAGAGCGGGCAGTTACCACCTGCAAGATGCTGGGGCTGGACGGAATTGTGGCTATCGGAGGAGACGGAACATTCCGCGGTGCACTGGAACTGTCGAGACTCGGGATACCGGTTGTGGGAATACCGGCAACGATCGACAACGATATCGGATGCACAAACTACACCATCGGCTTTGACACAGCCTGCAACACCGCTATCGAATGCATAGATAAACTGAGAGATACCATGCAGTCCCATGAACGCTGCTCCGTAGTAGAAGTTATGGGACGCAATGCGGGTTTTCTTGCGCTGTATGTCGGAATTGCTGTAGGCGCAACTGCTGTGCTGGTGCCTGAGCATGAGATCGACTTTCAGAAGGATGTGGTGGAAAGAATCCGGACGGCACGCCTTGCGGGCAACACTCACTTCATGATTGTTGTGGCAGAAGGAGCAGGCAGTGCGGTGGAAATCGGGAAAAAGATTCATGACGCTGTCGGAATGGAACCTCGTGTTACTGTACTCGGCCATATCCAGCGCGGAGGTTCGCCCAATGCACGTGACAGAGAAACAGCGACGAGAATGGGCTACTATGCAGTGAGCGCTTTTGCTGAAGGACGCGGTAACTGCATCATTGCCACCCAGGAAGGCGGCATTGTGGAAATTCCCATTGAAGAAGCACTGAAAATGAAGAAACATCTCCAGATGGACCGCTACAAAATCATGGAAGCCATGCTGATCGGAAATTCCAAAAATCTAAAGTAACTTCGGGAAAGCAATGAAATACCGTTTTTTATTTTTCGACCTTGACGGAACTCTGCTGAACACGCTGGATGATCTGCATAATGCTGTGAATACCATTCTGACCCGGCATCATATGCCGGAAATTACACCGGAACAGACAGCCGCATTCCTCGGCAACGGTGCAGGACACCTGATTCATTGTGCTGTTCCTGCCGGAATACCTGAGGGGCAGGAAAAAGAAATACTCGCTGAATACCGCCGGTATTATCAGGAACACTGTCAGGTGCGTACGGCGCCATATCCCGGCATTTTGGAAATGCTGAAAAGGCTGAAGGATGTGGGCTGCGTGATGGCAGTGGTTTCCAACAAACCGGACGCGGCGGTAAAAGAACTCAACAGACATTTTTTTAAAGGGCTGTTGGTTTCTGCCATCGGGGAATCAGCTGAAATCCGGCGTAAACCTGCCCCGGACACCGTGTTTGAAGCAATGCGGCAGACAGGGGCGGATCCAAACAGCAGTGTCTATATCGGAGACAGCGAAGTGGATATCCAGACGGCCTTCAATGCTGGACTGCCATGTATCAGCGTTGCGTGGGGCTTCCGGAGCAAAAGTGAGCTTGAAGCAGCCGGAGCACAGGTCATAGCCGGAAATGCTACGGAGCTGGAAAAGCTGCTGACAGAGGAAAAATAAAACACTATTCACACAGTTAGCGCGTATAAGGACGAAGAACCGGGAGAGATCAAAAGGATCTTTCCCGGTTTTATATTTCAGATTGGATTTCAAAGATCATCAGTGTCCAGAATGATGGTGATCGGCCCATCGTTTTCGGAATTGACCATCATTTCAGCGGCGAAAACACCGGTCTTTACAGAAAAGCCGCGGTCACGGCACAGCTGAATAACCAGCTCATACAGAGGGATGGCTGTCTCCGGACGGGCAGCGTCGGAAAAACCGGGACGGCGTGAGCGGCAGTCGGCAAACAGCGTAAACTGGCTGACGATCAGAATCTCTGCTCCGACCACACCGGGAGCGAGATTCATTTTTCCAGCCTCGTCTTCAAAAATCCGAAGTCCGCAGATTTTATCTGCAATTTTCAGGGCTTCCTTTTCTGTGTCATCACGATGAACACCGAGAAAAACCAACAACCCTTTTCCGATTTTTGCCTGCAGCTCTCCTCCAATGTGCACCGTGGCATGGTTGACTCTTGTTACAACAGCACGCATAGTTTACCCGTTACTTCCCGGAAATAATAATGCCGCTGGACGCCATATAGGGAAATACCGAGGTGCCGTCACAGGCTGTTTCCGACGAGACAGCAACAACATTCTGAAATACTTTTTCCAGATTGCCGTTTACCATTGTTTCACTTACGGCGCCTTTGATTTTTCCGTTTTCAATATAAAAGCTGTTTTTGGCAACACCTGAGAATTCCCCGTTTGCTCCTGGCTGCCCGCCGGAAAAACCACCTAGCAGAAGACCACGGTCAATATTGGCGATGATTTCTTCAAGCGGTGTGCTGCCGGGTTCCATGACCGGAGCTGAACCACTGTTTTTCGTGACAGAGCGACCAGTCTTCTTTGCGGCATAAAGATTCAGCAGGTGATTCTTCAGTACGCCGTTTTCCAGCAGAACGACATCCTGCGTTTTATAACCGTCAGCAGTGAAGGGGCTGCGCACAGCCAGACGGTCATCTGCCGCACAGAGCCGAAGCGTCACTTTGCTGTCGGCCACTTTCTCACCGAGCTTTTCAAGCCAGCGGCTGGTACCGTCCAGTATGACAGAACTTTCAATATAATTGCTCACCAGCATGTAGACAAAATTTTCCAGACATTCAGGCGTGAAGAGCACAGTACCATCAAACTTGCCCGGGATTTCAATAACGTCCAGGCTCTTTTCCGCATCGGCGAGATGCCTTGCCAGACTGCCCTGTGAAATGAGCGGAGTTGAGAGATCATTTGTAGCAATAAAGGCATCGGCAATGCCGGTGGTTTTTTCACCGTCATTTGCGGAAAACTCCAGTATTACGTGGTAAACGCCGTCAAAATCTTCAAACTGTGTATCGCTGGAATTCTGATAAAGCGTGTGCGTTTTTGTGTGATCAGCTATCAGCTGAAGAATCCGGATTTTCGGATAAGAGGAACGTATGGCATCCAGCAACTCACTGAGCCGACTGTAAAATTTCTCCATATCCGGGACGTCGGAACCGTTCCGGAAAACTTCCGGTGTTTCTTTTTCTGCAATGCAGTTTGCCTCATCCGGGAGGGCAGATTCAGCACCTGAAAGAGCGTCACTGACAACTTTTTTAATGCCTTCCGGAGACAGATCGTTGCCGGAGGCGGAACCCTTTCTGCCGTCCGGTATGGTTGTTACGGAAATCTGGCGGTTGAAAACAGTGCGGAAAAGGGAAAATTCAGAGCCTTCGGTGTTCAGCTCCCTTTTTTCACTTTCTGTGAGAGTGAATGAATAAGGGAAAGATCCTTTTTCCGTAAGAACAGACAGAACTTCCTTCGAGATGGAATGTAAGTCAGACATTGTGTTCTCCTTCCTTTCAGCGTCCGCCGATGGTGATTCTGCAGCGCATATCCGGACCGCCCATGCCGACGGGCATCGGCTGCTTCTTTCCGCAGAATCCGCTGGAAGACCAAGAAACGTGGTCTGACAGCATATCCACGGTCTTCAGCATCTCAAAAGCCACACCGGAAACTGTTGTATCCAGCAAAGCGTGGCCGAGCTTTCCGTTTTTGATCTCATATCCCAGAGAAACCCCAAACATAAACTCTCCGGTAAGATCCGCCTGGCCATTGGAACTTTCTATCAGATAATAACCGTCTTCCACAGAGGCAATCATCTCATCCAGTGTGCTGGTGCCGGGGAGAATGCAGGTGTTCCGCATACGGATCAGGGGCTCGTCGTTAAAAGCCCAGGCTCTAGCGTTGCCGCACGGCGTCATACCGTAGCGTGCTGCCGTTTCCCGGCTGTTCATATATCCTGTCAGAATACCGTTTTCTATCAGGGCAGCATCCTCCGCACATACTCCTTCATCATCCAAAAAGACCGGCAGAGGAGCAGAGGCACCGAAAGCGCTGTTTGCGAAGTCGACAAGCGTGACCATTTCGGAAGCAACTGGCTTTCCGAGATTCGGGCCGGCCACACTGCCGCCGGCAACTAGATCAGCTTCCACTGTGTGCCCGACAGCTTCATGCGCCAGCATGCCACCCATCATGCCACCCAGAATAACAGTTTTGTTTCCTGCTTCTGCGTAGACCCCTTCCTGTTTGTTACGGAGATGATGATAGAGCTCATCAATGGCGGGATAAAAGGCAGTAACATCAGAGAAGTTGTCCTCGAAACTGCCTGCACCACCAAAGGCTTTGAAGAGTTCCACAGGTGCTCCGCTGCTGCTTTCACCTGTGAGAAAGACGTAAAGATAACAGCGCGGATATGTCACATGGCCGCTGGATGCATCAGAACTCAGAATAATTTTATCCTGGGAATCCTCTGTATAAACAACGGTTCTGCTGATCAGATCAGGATAACTCTTTACAAGATAGGCATCGACTGTTTTGCAGAGCTCGATGATTCTTGCCTGCTCAAAGTCAACAATAATTCTGTTCAGCGGAACAATGCCGCCGGGAAGAGCGGGATAGGAAGCCCGCGGAGAAGAAGCCCTGGCATCAAGAAACAGTGCGTTGTCAGTTGCAGCTTTCAGCACGGTTTCGGCATCCTTTTCTGTATAGGATGCTGTGGAAGCAAAGCCATAACGGCCGTTTTTTGTGACGCGGGCACTGATGCCGCGGCTTTCGCTGCGGCTGTTCTGTACCAGGTTCCCTTTCAGCAGAACTACGCGGCGGGACCGGTTTTCATGTCCGCGAAGGACAGTCTGTACACCATCGGCAAAATTTTTTGCCTGTGCACTGATAATATCGTTCAGCATAATTCCTCCTGTATTTTTTTGCCTATTATACAGCAAAGAAATATCTTTTTCAATTACCGGTGGAAAGAGGGTATAAAAATCCCCCGGGAGATTGTGATGAATCTTCCAGGGGATCAAGTAATGCCGGAGTTATTGTTTCAGGGAGGAAAGATAGTCGCTGACGGCAGACTGTACTTTCGAAGCCGCGGTAGAAGAACTCTCTGCGCCTTTGAGAAAGGCACTGATATTGTCAAGTACGAGCGAGTGAATAGCGGAATCCGCGAAATTGCCGGCAGAACTGTTCAGAAGTTCACGGAGAAGTGAAGCACTTTCACTGGCAGAAGCAATATACGCTTCAAAAGCATCCGCATTGCTCGGGAAAACCCAGCTGTTTGCCTGTGCATCAGCAGTCAGCGTCGAACGGATAAACTGCCATGCAGCTTCCTTATCTTTGCAAACTGCTGTAACAGCAAAATTCTTCTGAAGATTCAATACATTGCCGTTTCCTTCGATGACAGGGAGACCGACGTATACAGGGCTGGCAAAACTGCTGCCTGCCACCTGGAGATCTTCAGCAGCATAAATTGTTGTACGGAGGAAAAGCTGAATATTCTTCTGAATCTGTTCCGCATCGACCGTATCAAGATAATCAGCAGGCAGCTTGCGGATAAAGTCAAGAACAGAGGCAAAGTCCGGATTGTCAAAACTGCAGGTCAGTTTTTCCCAGTCGACAAAGCGGTGGAGCTGTATGCCTAGCAGGTCATACAGAACGTTGCTCTGCGTATCAGCGGCTCCAAAGGCGTACGTACCTTCACCCATGGTGGAGGTGATATTGTTGAAGTCACGGAGCGTCCAGCTCTTCATATTGCCAAGCAGCCTTGACGGGCCAATTACAGTACCGATCGTGAAGCCGGAACTGGTACCGTATAATTTTCCGTTGACCTCCATCCCTGACAGCGCCTGCGGAACAAAGGAAGAACGGGATAGTTCTCCGTCCGCATCCAACAGAGGATAAAGATCCTCCAGCATACCGGCTGCAGCAAGCGTTTCATAGGGCATACCGGTCAGGTCCAAGATGTCGGGACAGGCTTCATCCTCACTGTTCCCAGTAAGTTGCAGAAGGGCACGAACAGTTTCAAGTTCATTTTCTGCAGGATCAAAAGGCTTCAGAAAGATCACAGTATCATCCTGTGATTTGTTGAAGCTGACAATGGCATCCTGCAGATCTTCAACAGGGTTGACTGAAAGAAGAACCAGTTCTTTCTTCCGGGCGGAGGAATCTTTCGGGCTTCCCGAAACAGTAATCAGAGAGGAACTGTAAGAGAAAGTGCTATCCTGCCAGGCATTTGACAGGCAGTAGAAAGTATTGTCTTCGCCGGCGGCGATGTTGGAAATTCTGGAACCGCTTACATTTACAGCAGTCCAGTTCAGAATGAGGACGGGCTCATTGCTGTTTTCCTCAACGCCGTAAAGATCGACGCCTGTAGAATAGAAGTACAGATAGCGGCTGTTTCCGTCTGCAAAACAGACAGCAGAACTCGGAAGATCAACTGTTTTCTCAACAGAACTGAGATCTTCACTCAGAATCTGCAGTTTCTGTTGGTTTTCATCCCAGGAGATGACGGCGGCGCGGCCGTTGCCAAGCAGAACAAAACCACCGGGAGTGCCATTACAGGAAACGGTGCTTTCCTGCTGCCCGCTCTTATCGAGAATGACTACTTTATCATCAGCAACAGAAAGAGAGTGGCCGTCGGGAAGAGTGACAACAGAGGGGTTCCGGAAAGAGATACCATCCACATCGCCATCCGTTAAATAATCTCCGCTGCTGATTACTTTGGAAACAGAAGAGTATGTCAGTTCCGGTTCAGGAGTAGGTTCCGGTGTAGGTTCAGGGGTTGGTTCCGGTGTCGGAGAAACTGTGTCGACGGATTCCGGACTAGAAACTGGTGCTGTTTGGGCTGAACCCTGCTGAGCAAGACCGGGTTTCAGAATGACGAACCACACTACGCCAAGAATGATTAAGGCAGCTACAATTAGAAACAGCGCGATGCTGATGACAGCTCCGGAGCCCCGCCTTTTCTTTTTCCGGGAAGAAGCACGGACAGGACGGGAAGCCTGTTCACGGTTTATGCGGGAAGAACCGGATCTGCTGTTTTCAGAGGAAGCAGTTTTCCGCCCGGCAGATTCGGAATGTTTGGATTCATAATCTGATTTCATGATAAACAAAAACCTCCTGCAGGGTTTTTACCCATCATACACTATTTGTTTCCAGAATGCAACAAATAAACATGAAAAGTTTCAAAATTATTTCAAAAGAAAACCGGCTGTCTGTTCGACAGCCGGAAAATAATTATTAAGTTGATTATTTCACACTGAAAAGGATGTCGCCATATACAGGGAAAGGCCAGTAATCGCGGGAAACCAGACGTTCCAGTTTGTCCTCCACACGGCGGAGTTCGGCCATGTCCCGGAATATGACATCCCGGAAATAACGTGCTGTTTCATAGGAACCGGAGATCTGCCTGGCAGCTTTGATATCTTTCCCGAGACGGTCCGTGTTCTGAATGGCCAGAGACAAAAGACTGCTGATTTCCGAAACAAGGGAACTTTCATAACTGCAGTCAATATCCGGGGAGAGGGTTTTTTTCTCATTTGCGGCACGGGCCAGGTCACCGGAAAAGCGGCTGACAGCAGGGAGAATTTCTCTTCGCGACATGTTCAGCATCGTCAGGGCTTCCACTGTCATCAGTTTGCTGTAGGTATCCAGCTTGATTTCATAGCGGGAACGGAGCTCGGCCTCCGTATATACGCGGTGTGCGGCATACAGCTGTATATTCTTTTCGGAAATATAAGCCGGTGCACAGTCAGGGAGAGACTGAAGATTCAGCAGGCCCCTTCTCTGAGCTTCTTTCTCCCAGTCAGGACCGTAGTTGTTGCCATTGAAAATGATGCGTTTATGCTTCCGGATGACACTGCGGAGAAGATCGTGAAGAGCCTGTTCAAAATCATCGGCACTTTCAAGCACATCCGCATACTGGCGGAGGGACTCCGCCACGGCTGTATTCAGCGCAACATTCGGAGAGGAAATTGATTGCATGGAACCAGGCATGCGGAATTCAAATTTATTCCCGGTAAAGGCCATGGGAGAGGTGCGGTTGCGGTCAGTGGAATCCTTAGGAAATTTCGGAAGGACATGAACGCCAACCTTAAATTCCTCATGATTGAAGCCGCCGTATGATTCGTCTTTTTCTATAGCGGAGAGAATGCTTTCCAGTTCGCTTCCGATAAACATGGAAATAATGGCGGGAGGTGCCTCATCAGCGCCGCAGGTGCGGCAGTCATTCGATTCTGAGGAAACGGAAAGACGCAGAAGATCCTGATAATCATCGACCGCCTGAATCACAGCGCAAAGAAAGAGCAGAAAGCGGGCATTATCATAGGGCGTGTCACCGGGTTCAAGCAGGTTTTCCCCTTCGTCCGTGCAGATCGACCAGTTATTGTGTTTGCCGCTGCCATTGACACCGTCAAAAGGCTTTTCGTGCAGCAGACAGACCATATCGTATTTCCGCGCTATCTTCTGCATGATTTCCATTGTGAGCTGGTTGTTGTCCGTGGCGATATTCGCAGTGGTGAAAACGCAGGCAAGTTCGTGCTGACCAGGCGCCGCCTCATTGTGTTCCGTTTTTGCCATGATGCCAAGCTTCCAGAGTTCTTCATCCAGCTCTTTCATAAAAGAGGCTACACGGGGTTTGAGGGTGCCGAAATAATGATCGGACAATTCCTGACCTTTAGGCGGAAGAGCACCGAACAGGGTCCGGCCGGTATAGATCAGATCTTTACGGCGGTCATAGACACTTTTGTCGATCAGAAAGTATTCCTGCTCTGCTCCGACAGTTGTGCGGATTGCACGTACATTGCTGTTTCCAAAGAGCCTGATAATACGAAGACCCTGCCGGTTAATAGCTTCCATGGAACGAAGCAAGGGAGTTTTCATATCCAGGGCTTCTCCTCCGTAAGAGCAGAAAGCTGTCGGGACACAGAGAACATTATCCTTCAGAAAAGCATAGGAGGTGGGATCCCAGGCAGTATAGCCACGGGCTTCAAAGGTTGCCCGCAGTCCGCCGGAGGGAAAGCTGGAAGCGTCCGGCTCGCCCTGAATCAGTTCTTTGCCGGAAAACTCCAGAATCACTCTGCCTTCTCCTGCCGGAGAGATAAAGCTGTCATGTTTTTCAGCGGTAATGCCTGTCAAGGGCTGGAACCAATGCGTGAAATGCGTGGCACCTTTTTCAACGGCCCAGTCTTTCATGGCAGCCGCAATAATATCAGCAGCTTCACGGCTGAGACGTTTTCCCTCATTTTTGGCTTTGCACAGCTGATCGAAAATATCATCCGGAAGACGCTGCCGCATCACAGCTTCATTGAAGACATTGATGCCAAACAGATCGGTAATGGTGTTCATTCCGCTTTTCTCCCAACAGAAATTTTTTTCATATTGTATGCGCCGGTCGGCGGTTTGTCAAGAAAAGATCGCCCGGATCAAATCCGGGCGACAAATTTATCTTCTGTATATTTTTACCATTTCTGCCAGACGTTTTGCTGTTTCCGGAGTTATGGCATCCGGCAGCATGCGCCAGCTCCAGTTTCCCATGGGAATGCCGGGCGTGTTCATGCGGCAGTTAGCGGGAAGCTCCAGAACATCCTGCATCTGCATGACAAACAGATTGGACGGGGAAGCCATTCCTATACGGATCAGACCGTAACACCAGCCTTCATCATCTGTAATATGTGTGTATTTCCGGGCGTATTCCCTGTCAGCTTTTTTCGTTGCCTTCAGCCATCCCTTGACGGTGTCATTGTCATGTGTACCGATATACATGGTGCTGTTAAAGGGACAGTTGTGAGGCAGATGATCGGATTCGCCTTTGTCATAAAAGGCAAATTCCAGAACCTTCATACCGGGCAGACCGGAATCAGCCAGGAGTTTTTTGACCTCCGGAGTGGTATATCCCAGATCCTCTGCAATGAAGGTGATATTGGAAAACCAGCCTGTCAGCCGTCCGACAAGATCCATGCCGGGACCTTTGCGCCATACGCCGTTTCTGGCCGTATTGTCACCTGCGGGTACAGCCCAGTAGCTTTCAAAACCACGGAAGTGATCAATACGGATGACGTCATACAGACGGGAAATACCCTCAATACGCCGGATCCACCACCCGAAACCATCCTCTCTCATGCGGTCATAGTTGTAGAGCGGATTCCCCCAAAGCTGACCGTCGTCATTAAAATCATCAGGCGGACAACCGGAAACTTCCTTTGCACGCAGATTTTCGTCCAGCTGAAAATATTGCGGCTCACTCCATATATCGGCGGAGTCCATTGCCACATAGATGGGAACATCGCCGATAAAGCCGATTCCTTTTCTGGCGGCATACGCTTTGAGCTTATACCACTGACGGAAGAACAGATACTGCATAAAAATCCAGAAATCAATATCTTCCTTCAGTTCAACAGCATAGCGCGCAACGGCGTCAAGCCTGCGCATACGGATATCGTCCGGCCATTCGGTCCAGCTGGCATTTTTGAATTTTCCTTTGAGCGCCATGAAGAGAGCGTAGTTTTCTACCCAGCGGGAATTCTCCCAGCGGAAGGCAGCAATTTTGTCGGCCATTTTTGCCCGCCCGTTCATGAATGCCTTATGAAGGACTTTATAGCGGCTCTGATAGATTTTTCCGTAATCCGTTTTTGCAGGATCACGGCCCCAGTCTTCCCCGGTGATATCCTCTTTTTTCAGCAGGCCATCCTTCACCAGCATATCGAGATCAATGTAATAAGGGTTTCCTGCAAAGGAGGAAGGAGAGGCATAAGGGCTGTCTCCGTAACTCGTCGGCCCGAGCGGGAGCAGCTGCCAGTACTTCTGCCCTGCGGCTTTCAGAAAATCAATAAACTGGTAAGCAGCTTTTCCCATTGTGCCGATTCCATAGGGAGACGGCAGGGAAGACATCGGCATAAGAATGCCGGAAGAACGTGTTAATGCCATTGTTTTTTATCCTTTCACAGCACCGGCAGCAACGCCTTTGATAATGTGTTTCTGGCAGACGAGATAGAAGATAATTACGGGGATAATGCTGAGGAGTATCAGCGCCATAGTTGCTCCAAGGTCAACAGTGCCGTAAGAGCCCTTCAGATATTGAATGTGAATGGGGATAGTACGGTACTCATTGATATCAAGCACAAGATACGGCAGGAGATAGTCATTCCAGACCCACATGATTTCCAGAATGCCAACGGAAATCATCGTTGGTTTCAGCATGGGGAAAACAACATTGAAGAATGTGCGCAGCGGGCCGCAGCCGTCAATGGACGCCGCCTCTTCAATCTCCAGGGGAATGGATTTTACAAAACCGACAAACATGAAGATGGCAAGCCCTGCACCGAAGCCCAGATAGACAACCGGAATTGACCATGGGGTATTGAGGTGAAGTTTATCCGCGGTTTTTGACAGGGTAAACATCACCATCTGGAAAGGAACAACCATGGAGAAGACACAGAGAAAATAAATGACTTTACAGAAAAGCGAATTCACGCGGGCAATGTACCAGGCTGCCATAGAAGTGAACAGAAGAATCAACCCGGTCGAAAGTACCGTGATTACCACGCTGTAAAAAACGCTCTTCCAGAAAGGATAGTTACCGAAGGTCATACCCTTGATAAAATTCTGAAAACCTGCCCACATTTCCCCTTTTGGGATGGCAAAAGTATCGGTTTTTACATAAGTATTCAGCTTGAAGGAGTTGAGTACAACCGTAATAACCGGGAGGACATAAATAATGCAGATAACCGTAAGCACTGCAGACAATATCGCTTTATTGCGGCGGTCGGCACTCAGAGAAGCTTTTGAATTCATTACTGCTGTACCTCCCTTCTGCGGGTATAAC
>JAEEGI010019541.1_pt1 | contig 13649 bp, 13 predicted proteins | sample 8958751 | NCBI WGS metagenome assembly JAEEGI01 (sample SAMN16246545, study PRJNA631951) | gut metagenome | biome: gut microbiome; feature: rumen; material: KS-attached | host: Bos | place: Iran: Karaj | collected 2018-10
TGATCCGGATGCAGAACGAGCAGCTGCTTATAGAGCCGCTTTGACATCGCCCGTAAAAATTCGCATAATGAATACTTTCTGAAAAAGGTTGTATCAAACCAACAGGCGGCGGGTCTTATGCCCGCGGGGAGGTTTTCTTGGGAAAGATTATCGTTATCACCTCAGGCAAGGGCGGAGTCGGCAAAACCACGACCTGCGCATCTCTGGGCACCGGCTTGGCCCGGCGCGGCTATCAGGTCGCGCTGGTGGATTTTGATGTGGGCCTGCGCAATCTGGATCTGATCATGGGCTGTGAACGCCGGGTCGTGTATGACTTTGTCAATGTCATTCACGGAGAAGCCTCGCTGCATCAGGCCCTGATCAAGGACAAGCGCGTGGAAGGCCTGTACGTGCTGCCCGCATCCCAGACCAAGGACAAAAACGCGCTGACGCAGGAAGGCGTGGAAGCGGTGCTGGGCGAGCTGGCCGAGCGCTTTGACTTCGTTCTCTGCGATTCGCCCGCCGGCATTGAGCATGGCGCGCTGATGGCGATGTACTTCGCCGACGAAGCGGTGATTGTCACCAATCCGGAGGTTTCCTCGGTGCGTGACTCCGACCGCGTCATCGGGCTTTTGCAGAGCAAGACCAAAAAGGCCAAGGAAGGCGGGGCGGTCAAGGAACATCTGCTTCTGACCCGCTACGATTATGACCGGGTTGGCCGGGGCGAGATGCTGAGTCTGGAGGATGTTCAGGAAATTCTGGCCATTCCGGTTCTGGGCGTCATTCCGGAATCCGAATTTGTGCTGTCGGCTTCCAACTCCGGGGAACCGGTTATCCTGAGCGGCGAGAGCCAGGCCGGCATGGCCTATGAGGACGCCGTTGGCCGACTGCTGGGCGAGGAGGTTCCGCTGCGTTTCATCAAGCCGGTCAAAAAGGGCTTCTTCTCTCGTCTGTTTGGAGGTTGATGATGATAGATTTCTTCGACCTGTTCCGTCCAAAGAAATCCAGCGCGAAAACCGCGAAGGAGCGGCTCCTCATTGTGGTGAGCCATGAACGGCAGCAGCGCAGCGGTTACGATTTTTTGCCCCAGTTGCGGGAAGAGCTTCTGGCCGTGGTGCGGAAGTATGTTGCGGTCCAGCCGGATGACATTCTTGTCGATTTTCACAAGGAAGAGGGGCGTGAGGTAATGCGTCTGAACGTGGCCATTCCCGATTCCGGGAAGAAGAGCTGACAAAAGGGAAAAACGTTTTTGCCGTTGTGCGGCTGTGCAGAGGTGTTGAGGCAGAGCCTGACTGGCGCGTATCGCGAAGTGCGGCAATGTGCGCGCAGTCAGGCTCTGTTGCTGTTTGTAAGTCTGTAGAGAATTGCCCTCCCCTTTGGGGAGGGTACCCCGTAGGGGGCGGGATAGGTCAGAATCCCGGCAGACTCAGCTGTTCGGGCGGCAGCAGCAGGGCGCGGATCTTTTCCGGAGAAGCCTCGAAGAACTCGTTGCGCCAGGCGAGGAAGTAGCGTGCCCGGGAGGTAATGACGCCCAGTTTCCGCAGATCCGCAAAGTCAAGCCGCCGGTGGCGGCGTTCCGCGAGAATCCGGCGCGCCGCCACGGGGCCGATTCCCGGCGTGCGCAGCAGCGTGCTGTAGGAGGCGGTATGGATCTCCACCGGAAAACACTCCGGATGCCGCAGGGCCCAGACGGTCTTGGGATCGAGGCGCGGATCCAGTTCGGGCTGATCGCCGGGCAGCAGTTCTTCCGTTTGAAAACCGTAGAAGCGCAGCAGCCAGTCGGCCTGATAGAGCCGGTGTTCGCGCAGCTGCTGCGGCAGAGGATTTTGCGGCAGGCGGCGGTCGTGATTGACGGGGCGGTAGGCCGAATAGTACATGCGCTGCAGCCCTGCGCGTTGGTAGAGCGCCTGGCTCAGGAGCAAAATTTGCCGGTCGCTTTCCGGAGAGGCGCCCACGATGAGCTGGCTGGTCTGGCCGGCTGTGACATAGCGGTTTCGCCGTTCCTGCCGGTCCTGCGCGATGTCGGCGCCGATCTGCAGCATGGGGGCGAGGATGCTGTGACGGCTTTTGTCCGGAGCAAGGTTTGTGAGTGCCCGTTCGGTCGGCAGCTCGATATTGACACTGACCCGGTCGGCCACCAGGCCGGCCCGGCGGATCAGCGCCGGATCGGCTCCGGGAATGACCTTGAGATGGATGTATCCCCCAAACTGATGCTTGAAACGCAGTTCCTCCGCAACCTGGTTCAGGCATTCCTGGGTGTTGTCCGGCGTGCGCCAGACGGCGGAGGTCAGAAACAGGCCGCCGATGCGCCCTTTGTGGTAGAGATCGAGCGTCAGATGCACCAGCTCCTCCACGGTAAAGGTCGCCCGGGGGATGTCGTTGCCGCGGCGGTTGGCGCAGTAGGCGCAGTCGTAGACGCAGGCGTTGGAAAAAAGTATTTTCAGGAGCGTTATCTGCCGGCCGTTCCCGGCGCAGATGCGGCAGCAGCCGGGAAGATCGGTGGCGATTTCGCCGTATTGGCAGTCCAGATCGTTGCGGGCCGCAGCCGTCAGTATCAGCAGTTTTTGCGTGGTATCCATGCTCATGTTTCGCGGAACCTTTGAAAAGCCGCCAAAAGGCCGGCGGCAAGATGTTTATATCATTTTCCCGCTTGCCAGAAGCGTTTTTCATGGCTTATACTTCTTTTAGCATGTTCTCTGCCCGGTTTGTGAGGCATGACGCCCACACGGAATAGCTTGATTTCGGGTCTTTTTCAGGATGGCGGTGTGCATGCCCATTTCGAATGGGAAGCCTGAAGCTGTCACAAAGAGATCCCCCTTTATTGGTCCTCGCTGTGAGGCCAATTTGCCCACGGCAGGGTGGAGAACCTGCTCCCTTTAAAAAAGGCATCATTGTGAAACGATGCCTTTTTTTGTTTTTTGAAGGAGAGGTCCGTCCTATGAACGATGCCGCCCTGATCCGTTTACAGGTGGAGCAGCGGGAGATTCTCCTGTTGGGCACCGCCCATATTTCTCAGGAATCCGTCGATATGGTGCTGGAACTTGTTCCGGCGGAGCATCCGGATGTGGTCTGCCTGGAGATGGACGAAAAGCGTTTTCAGGCTTTGCGGAACGGGCGGAACTGGCGCTCGCTGGACATTATCCAGGTTATCCGCCAGAAGAAGCTGCTCTACCTTGTCAGCAATCTGGTGCTGGCCTCGTTCCAGAAACGTCTGGGGGCTCAGACCGGCGTCCGCCCGGGAGCGGAGATGGCGGCGGCGGCCGGGATCGCCGAGAAGGAAAACATTCGGACAGAGCTCATCGACCGTGATATCCGGTCCACGCTGCTGCGGATCTGGCGCAGCACCGGCTGGTGGAAGAAGTGCCATCTTTTGGCCACACTGCTGGCCTCATGCTTTGAAAAGACCGAAGTGGACGAAGCGGCGCTGGCGCGTCTGCGGACGGGCGACGCGCTGGCCACGATGCTGGGAGAGATGGAACAGACGCTTCCGACGGTGAAAACTGTTCTGGTGGACGAGCGGGATCGCTACATGGCCACAAAGATTCTGCGCTGCGGCGGTCAAAAGGTGCTGGCGGTGATTGGCGCCGCCCATCGTGACGGCATCGCCAGGCTTCTGGAAAGCGGCTATCGCGGCGAGGATCTTGAGGTGCTTGAGCGCATTCCGGAAAAATCGTTGTTGACGAAGATAATTCCATGGCTGATTCCGGCGGTGGTGCTTGTACTGTTTGCTGCGGGCTTTGCCTTCGGAGACTGGCACAAGGCCTCGGATGCCGTGGTTGTGTGGATTCTTGCCAACGGCTTGCTGGCCGCGCTGGGGGCACTGATCGCGCTGGGGCATCCTCTGACAATCCTGTCGGCCTTTGTCGCCGCGCCCATTACCTCGCTCAACCCCATGATCGGCGCGGGATTCGTGACGGCGCTGGTTCAGGCGCTGGTTGTGCCGCCCACGGTCGGCGATATGGAAAACGCGGGTGATGATATCACCACCTTGCGCGGTTGCTGGAAAAATCGTCTGCTCCGGCTCATACTGGTTTTTATCTTGCCTTCGCTGGGTTCTTCCATTGGCACTCTGCTTTCGTTTCACTGGCTGAAAGACCTGCTGTAAGGCCAACCTCGGGGAGCGGAATATGACGAATGACAAACAGTTTAAAGAAGACGGGAGCGCCGTTTTGGACACGCGGCCTCCGTTCGCTGACGGCCCCCCCAAACAAAAAACGGAACAGCGGGTGTTTCTGCTGCTCCAGGGGCCGCAGAGCCCGTTTTTCCGGAGGTTGGGGGATGCGCTGCAGCGGGCGGGAGCGCAGGTCATCAAGGTCAACTTCTGTGGCGGCGACGTGCTGCTTTGGGCACGGCGCGGTGCGCTTTCCTACCGGGGCACGGAGAATGACTGGCCGTTGTGGGTGAGCCGCCTGATGCGGGAGAGGGGCGTCACGGATCTGCTGGCCTTTGGACTCTGGCGACCGCGGCACTGGGAGGCGGCGCTTCTGGCGAGGCAAATGGGCATCCGGGTCTTTTCCCTGGAAGAAGGGTACTTGCGCCCCAACTACATCACTTTGGAAGAGGGCGGCAACAACGGCCGTTCGCTTTTGCCGCACCGGCCGGAGGATGTTTCTGCGATGGCAGCGGCTGCTCCGGATCCCCCTCCGCCGCAACAGGCCGACAATCCGTTATTGACCCGTTTCTTGTACGCCATGGGGAACTATCATTTGGGCAATGTGCTGTTTTTCCCAAAATTTTTCCATTACCACACTCATCGTCCCTATTGCGTTGTGCGCGAACTTAAAGGCTGGTTTGTACGTGCGCTGAAATTGCTCCTGGGGGGAGAGCGCCGCTACCAGAGACGCTGGAAGAGGTTTGACGAGTCCCAAACGCCCTACTTTCTGTTCCCTCTGCAGCTGGATGCCGATTCCCAGGTACGGCTCTATTCACCGTTTAGCGGCATGCGTGAGGCCATCGGCGAGGTTATCGCCTCGTTTGCGCGCTGGGCGGATCCGGAACTGCATCTGATCGTGAAAAACCATCCCCTGGATAATGGCCTGATCAATTATCGGAAATTCGTTCGAAACTTTGCCCGGGCCTGCGGTGTGGAAAAACGCGTCCATTTTCTGGATATCGGTTTGCTCGATCCCTTTGTCCGGAAGATCGCCCGATTCTGCGGTGTGGAAAAGTATATCCATTTTACGGAGCATAACGAAGCGGCGGAAATGATCGCGAGAAGCCGGGGACTGGTCGTACTCAACAGCACCATTGGCCTGGCTGCCCTGCAGCAGGGCAAGCCGGTCTACTGCGTGGGACGCTCCATCTATGCCATGCCAGGTTTGGCCCAGAGTGAACCGTTCTGCCAGCTGAAGCATTTTTGGGCGAATCCCGCAGCGCCCGATTTGAAACTGCTGGAGGATTTTGTCAAGGTTGTCAAAACTCGGGCGCTGGCGAATGGCAACTTCTACAGCCGTGAGGGAATTGCCCAGGCGGTGCACCATTCACTGGAGCGGTTGGGCATGTCTCAGCCTTCGCCGGAGGAGACTCGAAAGGTAGGTAGCTGATCCACCAGGCAGGAAAGCAGGAGGGCACGCAGCTCCTGCGGCTCAATGCGCTGGGCAAGATGGGCGGGGATGCGGTTTCCCGGCCAGAGGATCCAGCGGGTATCCAGCGAATTTTTGCTTTCCGGGCGGCGGGGCAGGCTGGGCAGGTGATCGCCGTAGAGGCAGAAGACCAGCTCCCGCCGCAGAGAAGCGACATTTTCCAACACTGCGCCCACCCCCCTATCCAGGCTGTGCAGGTGACGGATATAGCAGGCAAGTGGCGAGGCGTTTCTCCATGCGCTTTCCGGAAAACGTCCCGCAAGCCAGGGCCCATGCGCTTCCATGGTTATGACGAACAGAAACATCGGCTGTTCGGCTTCCCGCAGCAGTTGCAGGGCCCGCTTCAACAGGGCGGCATCGCTTACATAGGGGCCGTTTCTCTCCTCGTCCTTGAAGAAACCTTCATCCAGAAGACAGTCGAAGCCCAGATTTTTCATGACTAGATCCCGCCGGAAGAAGCGGATGTCGTGCGGATGCAGACAGACGGTTTTGTAGCCCAGGGCGCGCGCGTCGTGGGCAAGCGAGGGCAGCACGCGGCGGGCGGCAAGCCGGTAGGGATCGAAGCCGTCGGTTTCCAGCGTGTCGATGGAGATGCCGGTAAGCGCGGCGAATTCCGTGCGCATGGTGTTGGCGCCACTCCAGCGCAGGGCCAGTGCGCCGCCTGCTCCCTGGCGCCCTGCCCGATCAATGTGGGGCAGGGGATGCTTCTCCTCGGTGAAGGGGTTTAAAGGACCGAAAGACTCCGCCTGCACCAGTAACAGATGCGGCAGGGATTCTCCGGAGTGGGGAACTGCGCCCGTCTGTCGTTCCGGTTGTGGAAAAGACAAAACCGTATGTCTTCGCCGCGCATGATGAAGGGTGTGCAAAAACATCGCGCCCAGCGGCGTATATCGGGCCGCGTCATCACAGGGAAGAAAGCTTAAGGGGAAGTGCTTCAAAATATGAACGCTGATGCCGTCGAAGGAGCGGCTCGTCAGCAGAACCAGAAACGCCCATGGGACCAGTGCCAGTGCGGCAGCTAGCAGGCGGGTGGCTCCGGAAAGCGGCGCGGGCGGCTCCAGCAGGAAAAAGATCACCAATCCTGCGGTTCCGGCCAGTGCCAGCATCAGCACATGTCCCGGGATGTGATCGAAGTACAGATGCGGAAAACGCAGGGCGTTTCCTGTCATGAGGATGTCGGAAAAGAGAAGCGGTTCCTCAAGAATGGCCAGTTTGAGCGCGTTGGCGCGCCACAGCACAAGGCAGAGCGCTGTGGCCGCAAGGCCGGAAAACCACGGGCGCGCCGAGAGCGCCAGCAGCGCTGCATAGAACGACAGGGCCAGCAGGATCGCGACCATGCAGCCCAGTGACGGACAGGTTTTTTCACCGGGAAGCCGTCGCGCGGCCTCGCCGTTGGTCAGCAGCGCGCAGAACGCGGCGAGGCATCCATTCAGGAAAATGATGCTCACTTTGCCAGCGCTTCTTGCAGCGCAATGGCGAGCTGGGCGGGGCAGGAAGTGGTGCCGGCGCTGTCGCAGCGGACATCCTTGAGCAGTTCGATGACTTCTCCGGCGTCGCGGCCCGCAACCAGTTTCGCTATGCCGCGCAGGTTGCCGCTGCATCCGCCGGTAAAATGCACATTATTGATTGTACGTCCGTCCAGCTCCACCTGGATCTTCTGCGAACAGGTTCCTGTGGTGTAATACTCATAAACTGCCATGATTTTTTAAACCTCCCTAGGTCTTTTCTTGACAATAAAGGCAAGCTCTTTATTTCCCGAACAACTCGGAATGTGAACCCACACGATAAAGCATGAGAACAAGCACCTCATCCCGGATTTCATACACCAAAAGCCAGTCCGCTTCGATGTGGCATTCCCTCGTTCCCCTGTAATTCCCGGAAAGATCGTGGTCGCGATATTTTGCTTCCAATTTACCCCCGTCAGCAAGAATGTTCATGACTTCAAACAGACTGTCCAGGTTTTTCTTCTGTTTTTTTGCCGATTTCAGATCCTTCTTGAATTGGGTGGTGAATTTTACCTCGTACTTCATGCTTCAAGAGCCGCTTTAAGGGCCTCCATGCTGGAATATCCTTTCACGCTGCTGTCGGAAGCAATACGCCGGCCTTCTTCAATGGCGGCTGCGGTTGTTTTATTGGGCACATCAAGCTTCAGATTGAAAGGAAGGCCATGCTCGCGAATGGTTGTTCTCAAGAAGATATTGATGGCTGTGGTCATATTGAGTCCCAGTTCGGAGAAAATCTGTTCCGCCTGATCCTTTATATCCTTGTCTGTTCTGATATTGAGATTCGTTGTAGCCATTGCATGCACCTCCTGTTTACTTCTTTTGTGTATGCAGAAATTCGTTTCTTGTCAACATATTGTCATTACTGATTATGCTTAAGCCGAACAAAGAGTGTTCACTGCCTCTCCGGCCAGTCTTGAACTGTGCGGTTTTGCCGTCGTGCCGGCAGACGGCAAAAATGCAACGGGCGAAGGCGCTTGCCGCACCTTCGCCCGTGTGTGCCTGAAGAATCTTGAATATTTATTTCAGATTGTAGAATACCTTGCGTCCGTTGAAGACGGCGGTTTCGCCCAGCATGTCCTCGATGCGCAGCAGCTGGTTGTACTTGCAGATGCGGTCGGTCCGGCACAGCGAACCGGTCTTGATCTGGCCGGTATTGGCAGCCACCGCCAGGTCGGCGATGGTGGTGTCCTCGGTTTCGCCGCTGCGGTGGGAGATAACCGCGGTGTAGCCGGCACGCTTGGCCATTTCGATGGCGTTGAGCGTTTCGGTGAGGGTGCCGATCTGGTTGACCTTGATCAGGATGGAGTTGGCGATCCCCATTTCGATGCCTTTTTTCAACAGGCGGGTGTTGGTGACGAACAGGTCGTCGCCGACGAGCTGGGTGCGTTTGCCGATGGTATCGGTGAGCAGTTTCCAGCCATCCCAGTCGTTTTCGTCCATGCCATCCTCAATGGAGATGATGGGGTAGCGGTTGACCAGATCCTCGTAGTAGGCGACCATCTCTTCGGCGCTCTTTTCGGGTTTCGCCTCGGCGCTCAGGATGTACTTGCCATCCTTGTAGAATTCCGATGCGGCGGCGTCGATGCCCAGCAGAACGTCTTTCCCCGGCTCGTAACCGGCGGCGCCGATCGCCTCGACGATGACCTGCAGCGCCTCTTCATTGGAAGCCAGGTTGGGAGCGAAACCACCCTCGTCACCGACCGAGGTGACATGGCCCTTCTTCTTGAGGACCTTCTTCAGCGTGTGGAAGACTTCTGCGCCCATGCGCAACGCTTCGGCGAAATCGGGCGCGCCTACCGGCAGGATCATGAACTCCTGAATGTCGACGTTGTTGTCGGCATGGGAACCGCCGTTCAGGATGTTCATCATGGGAACGGGCAGTTCGCGCGCGTTGACGCCGCCCAGGTACTGGAAGAGCGGCAGTTTGGCCTCTTCCGCGGCGGCCTTGGCGCAGGCCAGCGAGACGCCGAGCAGGGCGTTGGCGCCCAGATTGGACTTGTCGTCCGTGCCGTCCAGTTCGATGAGCTTTTGATCAATGCCTGCCTGATCGCTGACTTCCCAGTCGATCAGATTTTCCGACAGCACGCTGTTGACGTTTTGCACGGCTTTGATGACGCCCTTGCCGAGATAGCGATCCGGATCGCCATCCCGCAGTTCCAGGGCTTCCCGCTCGCCGGTGGAGGCGCCGCTGGGTACGGCGGCCCGGCCGCTTATGCCGTTTTCCAGTGTGACTTCCACTTCGACCGTGGGATTGCCTCGGGAATCCAGAATCTCGCGGGCGTAAATGTCAACGATTTCGCTCATGGGGTTCTCCTTTCGGAAATGTAAAGTGAGTGGGGAAAAGAAGGAACAAAGGCTGCTCTCTTTTTTCTGCGGCCGTCAATATTCACCAGTTTTGGCCCAATGTAGCACAAACTCCGGCGCAAATCTTCCCAAACCGTGTAAAGCGCTTTGAGTCGTTGCCCGAGAAAGCATATAATGCCGCTTTCTTCGTAAAAGCAACCGTGTTGTTTTAAAACGGACGGCAAAAATATTTTTGAGGGAGCTGGAAAGGGGTCGGAAAAGCCGGTTGGCTTTTGAAAGAATATATGGAGACGGTCAAGGAACAGTTTACGGTGGAAAACGCCGATTTTGCCGGTTTGTTGTTTGGCCACCAGAACCGCAACCTGCATCTGGTGGAGCGGCTTTTGAACATGCGGATCAGTTGCCGTGGAACGACGCTCAGTTTTGAGGGCGCGTCGCCGGCTGTTGGGCTGGCGCTTCGCCTGTTTTCCGAACTGGTGGAGCTGATGGCCTCCGGGCACCGTTTCCATCCGGTGGATGTGGACTATGCACTGCGGATTCTGCGGGCCGACGGGAAGGCTTCGCTGCGCGACATCTTTCTCGATCGCATTCTGGTGGCCAGCCGGGGAAAAACCGTTTCGCCCAAGACCGTCGCCCAGAAGGCCTATGTTGACGCCATTCGCTGCCGTGACATTGTTTTCGGCATCGGGCCGGCCGGCACCGGGAAGACCTATCTGGCCATGGCCATGGCGGTTGCCTCGCTGATGAAGAAGGAAACCGGCCGCATCGTGCTGGTGCGCCCGGCGGTGGAGGCCGGAGAGAAGCTCGGATTTCTCCCCGGAGACATGACCGAGAAGGTCAACCCCTATCTGCGCCCGCTCTACGACGCTTTTTATGATATGCTGGATTTTCCCCGGGGACAGGAACTGATGGAAAAGGGGGTGGTGGAGGTGGCGCCGCTGGCCTTCATGCGGGGGCGCACGCTGAACGACTCCTTCATCATTCTGGACGAGGCGCAGAACACCACCCGCGAACAGATGATGATGTTTTTGACCCGTTTGGGTTTTGGCAGCCGCGCCGTGGTAACCGGTGATCCGACCCAGGTGGACCTCTCCGATCCGCGTTCTTCGGGGTTGGCCGAAGCGCGGGAGGCGCTGGCCGGTGTGGAAGGCATCGCCTTTGTCCAGTTCAGCGATCTGGATGTGGTGCGGCATCCCATCGTTCAGAGTGTTGTCCAGGCCTATGAACGCTGGCAGAAAAGAAAGGAATCCGATGGCAATACAGGAAAAGCGTAAGAGCTGGAAGCGGGCTTTTGCCGAGAAGTGGCTGAATCGGAAAAATCTTGAGCAGATGTGGAGCCGTTGCCGGCAAAAATGGGCCCGTCTGCAGGTTTTGATGGTGCGTCTGAACGACCGGCAGCGGGCTTTGTTGGGGATGGTGCTGCTTGCAACCTGGGTTGCGGCGCTGATTCTGTTTCGCTCTGCCGGAATTCCCAGTTACAAACCGGGAAATATAGCCACGCGGGATGTGAAGGCGCCGCGCAACCTGCTGGTGCCCGATCGGCACATGACCGAAAAGAAACGTCTGGAGGCGCAGCGGGAGGTGCTGCCTCTGTACGATTTTGATCCGAACACGTCCCGGGCCGTTTTTCTGCGCGTGCGGGAGGCGTTGAAGTGGCTGCAGGGACCGGAAGGAAAAAACTCCTCCGCCGATGAGTCTGCTGCCCATCTGGGGAAGGTTTTGGGAACGAATGTGAGCGTGGAGGAGGTGGAACATCTGCGCGCCCAGTTGCCGGAGCAGTTTGACCCCGACTCTTTTCCGCCGGAGGCGGTGAACCGTTTGCGTGCTCCGGTTGTCGGCAATCTGCAGCTGTTTCTTGCGGATGCGGATCAGGGCATTGTGGTGCGAGATCTGAACGCTCACACCGAAGCCCTCAAAACCGATTTCAAGGGCGTGATCGATCTCGACGCCTACAATCAGCGTTTTGTCCAAATCCTGCGCGGCGACCCAAAGATGCCCTCGGAACTGGTCGACGCGCTGCTGCCTGTTCTGCTGCGTATGACGATGCCCAACCTGACCTTCAACAAGAACGAGACGGAAGGCCGCAGGATGCAGGCGGCCGAAGCTGTGGGGACGGTGCTCTACCGGGTAAAGAAGGGGGAGATGATCGTTCGCGAGGGCGATCGGGTCAGCGAGGAGCAGATCGAGAAGATTGAGGCCTACCGCGCCCGCAATCCCTACCGGCGCTGGACACGCGTCAGCGCCGGCATCTTTGTATGCGTGTTTCTCATGCTGTGGTGCATTCATCGTTTCGGGGAAGGCAATATTCGCAAGTACCAGTTTCGGGGACGCGATCTGCTGTTCATGGGAACCCTGCTGTTCTGCTTTCTGCCCTTTATCAAGCTGTTCATTTTCATTTTTGGTGCTCTGGAGAACGCCTTTCCGTGGATCGATTCCTCGATCTACTACTATCTGCTGCCCTTCGCCTCTGCCACCATGCTGGTACGGATCGTCCTCAACGCGGAGACCGCCACGCTCTTTGCGATGGTTTCCACGTTTCTGTACGGTTCCATGTGCGGCGACAATCTGTCGATAATCTTCTACGCCGTGATCGGCAGTCTGGTGGGGGCCCACTATGTACGGCACTGCGAGCAGCGTTCCTACATCTACCTGGCGGGCGTGCGGCTGATGCTGGTCAACAGCCTGCTTGCCGCGGGGATGTATCTGGGACGTGCGCCCTCGTTCGATATGGCCCAGCTGGTGTACCACGTGGTGTTTGCATCGATTGGCGGTTTGCTGTGCGCGGTGGTGGTCATCGCCACCATCCCCCTGGCGGAATCCATTTTCGGCTATACCACGAACATCAAGCTGCTGGAGCTGGCCAATATGAACAATCCGCTGCTGCGGGAGCTGATGGTACAGGCGCCGGGGACCTATCATCATTCGGTGATTGTGGGCAATCTGGCGGAAGCCGCAGCCGAGTCGATCCACGCCAATCCGCTTATCGCGCGGGTGGGCGCCTACTATCATGATATCGGCAAGATCAGGAAACCGCTGTACTTCATCGAAAATTCCAGCATTCAGGAAAACCGCCATGACAAACTGGCGCCTTCCATGAGTGCCTTGATTCTCATGGCGCATGTGAAGGATGGCGTGGAAATGGCAAAGGCGGCCAAACTGGGCGAACCGATTGAGGAGATTATCCGTCAGCATCACGGCACCAGCCTGATTCGGTTTTTCTACGACAAGGCGAGGAAGAAGGAGGAAGAGGAAGGCGGCGACTATCAGGTGGACGAGAGAGAATACCGCTATCCGGGACCGCGTCCGCAGTCGCGGGAGGCGGCGCTGATCATGCTGGCGGACTCGGTGGAGGCGGCCAGCCGTACCTTGACCGATCCGACGCCGGCCCGCATCAATGGCATGGTGCAGAAACTCATCAACAATATTTTCATTGACGGCCAGCTGGACAACTGCGAACTGACACTGAAGGATCTGCACCATATCGCCCGAAGCTTCAATCTGATTCTGACGGGCATCTTTCACCAGCGTATCGAGTATCCCGAACCGGTAGGGAAGGAACGGGAAAAGGAAAAGAACGGCGACAAGGAACGGGAAGGCAAGACGTACAATGGCGACAATTCACATCGGGAACCGGCAAAAAAATCAAGAGATCGATCTGACGAAAACGGAGAGGATAGCCAGCAGGATCTTAGACGCCTTGGAATGCCCTGAGGCCGAGCTGTCCGTAGTGGTGGTGGACGATGCCGGGATTCAGGAGTTGAACCGCGACTATCTGGGACGGGACAGGCCCACCAATGTGATCTCCTTTCCGATGCTTGAGGGGGAGGAGAGTGGCATTGTCCCCGGGTTACTGGGGGATGTGGTGATCTCCGCCGATACCGCCGCACGAGATGCCGAAGAGGCGGGCAGCACCTTTGAACGGGAATTCGTCTTTCTGCTGATACACGGGATTCTGCATCTGGTCGGTTTCAACCATGAAGGCGTGGACGATGCGGAGATCGCACGAATGGAGGCGAAGGAAGACGAGCTTTTCGCGCTTGTCGTGGGAGAACTGTGAGCATTTTTTCATGCCGTTCGGCAGACTTTCACCGGCAATATTTCGAGGAGGATTTTGGGGATTTGAAAGAAGACGATATCGCGGAGGACGGTTCCAAAAGAATCGCCTCCTGGCTGGAAGGGCTGTTCAAACGCTGGCGTGGCGTTCGCTCCGAGCGGGAATTGCAGGACATCATTGACGCATCGGAGGAGGATGGCGTGATCAACGAGGAAGAGGGAGATA
>JAEEGI010019542.1_pt1 | contig 13648 bp, 8 predicted proteins | sample 8958751 | NCBI WGS metagenome assembly JAEEGI01 (sample SAMN16246545, study PRJNA631951) | gut metagenome | biome: gut microbiome; feature: rumen; material: KS-attached | host: Bos | place: Iran: Karaj | collected 2018-10
TCACGCCCGCCACGGCCATCCTCGAGGAGCTGGCGCTCCACAAGAGCCTGGGAGCCAAGACGCTCCAGGCCGAGGATGAGATTGCGGGCATCTGCACCGCCATCGGCGCCTCCTACGCCGGCAACCTGGCCGTGACCACCACCTCCGGCCCGGGCCTCTCGCTCAAGAGCGAGGCGATGGGCCTCGCGGTGATGGCCGAGCTGCCGCTGGTCGTCGTGGACGTCCAGCGCGGCGGCCCCTCCACGGGCCTGCCCACCAAGACGGAGCAGTCCGACCTCAACCAGGCGCTCTATGGGCGCAACGGCGAGTGTCCGATGGCCGTCGTGGCCGCCCACTCGCCGGCGCACTGCTTCGACGCCGCCTTCCAGGCCGCCAAGATCGCCCTGGAGCACATGACCCCGGTCCTGCTCCTCTCCGAGGGCTTCCTGGGCAACGGGTCCGAGCCCTGGCGCATCCCCGCGATGAAGGATTATCCTGAGATCAAGCCGCCTTTCGTGCGGGGGCTCCTCCCCGAGGGCGAGCGCTTCAAACCCTTCGAGCGCGACCCCGAGACGCTGGTGCGCCGCTGGGCCCTGCCGGGCCAGCGCGGCTTCGAGCACCGCGTGGGCGGACTCGAGAAGACCCACGCCGGCGTGCTGTCCACCGATCCCGCCAACCACGCGCTGATGGTCGCGGAGCGCGCCGAGAAGGTGGCGCGCATCGCCCGGGACCTCCCGGCCCTCGAGCTGCAGAACGGCCCCGACTCCGGCGAACTGCTGGTGGTGGGCTGGGGCGGCACCTACGGCCACATCCTCAGCGCCGTGCACGAGCTCGGCGAGGGCGTGTCCTACGTCCATTTCGACTACATCAACCCGCTCCCGGCCAACACGGAGGAGGTCTTCTCCCGGTTCGGGAAGATCCTCGTGTGCGAACTCAACAGCGGGCAGTTCGCCGACTACCTGCGGGCGCAGTTCCCCGGGAAGGACATTCGCAAGTTCAACAAGGTCCAGGGCCAGCCGTTCCTCGTGAGCGAGCTCGTCGCGGCCATCCAGAAGGAGATGTAGATTATGGCAACACTGACATTCAAGGATTTCAAGAGCGACCAGGAAGTCCGCTGGTGCCCGGGCTGCGGCGACCACGCCGTGCTGGCGGCGCTGCAGCGGGCCCTCCCGAAGGTAAGCCAGGCGCTCAACTATGACAAGGAACGCTACGTGGTGGTGTCCGGCATCGGCTGCTCCTCCCGGCTTCCTTACTATATGGACACCTACGGGTTCCACAGCATCCACGGCCGCGCCACGGCGGTCTCCACCGGCATCAAGGTGGCGAACCCCTGGCTGACGGTCTGGCAGGCCTGCGGCGACGGCGACGCGCTCGCCATCGGCGGCAACCATTTCATCCACGCCATCCGGCGCAACATCGACATCAACATCATCCTGTTCAACAACCAGATCTACGGCCTGACCAAGGGGCAGTACTCGCCGACCTCCAAGTTCGGTGCGATCACCAAGACCTCGCCCTACGGCACGGTGGAGCACCCGTTCAACCCGGGTTCGCTCGTGCTGGGTGCGAAGGGTACGTTCTTCGCCCGTTCGCTGGACGTCGAGCTCAAGCTCAACGAGGAGATCATGACGGCGGCGGCCCTGCACGACGGCTGCTCGGTGATGGAGATGCTGACCAACTGCGTGATTTTCAACGACGGAGCCCACAAGAACCTGTCTGACCCGGCCGTCAAGGCAGACCACACGATCATCCTGCGCCAGGGCGAGCGGATGATCTTCGGCAAGAACCGCGACCGCGGCCTGATCTATGACGGGCGCAAGATCCGCGCCGTGCGCATCGGCGAGGGCGGCTTCACCGAGGAGGACGTCCTCATCCACGACGCGCACTCCGACAACATCGGCATCCACATGGCCCTCGCCGACATGAAAGGCCCGGATTATCCGGTGGCACTGGGTGTGATCCGCGACGTCAAGGACATCACCTACGACGACGGCGTGCGCGACCAGGTCAAGGACGTGATGACCAAGTCCAAGATCCACTGCGTGGACGACCTGCTGCACAGCGGCTCCACCTGGGAGGTGGAATAACCACGAGACACAATTAATAACACAGTTCATCCGTAATGAATACCAAGAACATCATGGCCAGCCTCCAGGCCAAGTATCCCGGGGAGAATGAATATCTCCAGGCGGTACAGGAGGTCCTTGAGTCCATCGAGGAGGTCTACAACCAGCATCCGGAGTTCGAGAAGGCGAAGATCGTCGAGCGGATGGTCGAGCCGGACCGCATCTTCACGTTCCGCGTGACCTGGGTGGACGACAGGGGAGAGGTCCAGACCAACACCGGCTACCGCGTGCAGTTCAACAGCGCCATCGGCCCCTACAAGGGCGGCCTGCGCTTCCACCGCGCCGTGACCCCCTCGATGCTGAAATTCCTCGGCTTCGAGCAAACCTTCAAGAACGCCCTCACGACCCTCCCGATGGGCGGCGCCAAGGGCGGCAGCGACTTCGACCCGAAGGGCAAGACCGACGAGGAGATCATGCGCTTCTGCCAGGCCTTCATGTGGGAGCTCTGGCAGTGCATCGGTCCCGACCAGGACATCCCGGCCGGCGACGTGGGCGTGGGCGGCCGCGAGATCGGCTTCCTCTACGGCATGTACAAGAAGCTCGCCCGCCAGTACAATACCGGCGTGCTGACCGGCAAGGGCGCCACCTGGGGCGGCTCCATCCTGCGCCCGGAGGCCACGGGCTTCGGCGCGCTCTATTTCACCCAGAACCTGCTGCACCATGCCGGCAAGGACATCAAGGGCTGCCGCGTGGCCCTGTCCGGCTTCGGCAACGTGGCCTGGGGCGCTGCCATCAAGGCCCTCGAACTCGGCGCCAAGGTCGTCGCGATCTCCGGCCCGGACGGCGTCTGCGAGATTCCGGAGGGCATCACCCGGGAGATGATCGACTACATGCTCGTGATGCGCGCTTCCAACCGCGACCGCGTGGAGGACATGGCCACCCGGTTCCCGGGCAAGGCCCTCTTCACCCCCGGCAAGAAGGCCTGGAGCGTCAAGTGCGACATCGCCCTGCCGTGCGCCTTCCAGAACGAGCTCGCCGAGGCTGATGCGAAGGAGCTGAAAGCCAATGGCTGCTGGTGCTGCTGCGAGGTGTCCAACATGGGCTGCCAGCCGGCCGCCATCCACTTCTTCCAGCACAACGGCATCCTCTTCGCTCCGGGCAAGGCCGTCAACGCCGGCGGCGTGGCCACCTCCGGCCTGGAGATGACCCAGAACGCCGAGCACATCAGCTGGAGCGGCGCCGAGGTCGACGAGAAGCTGCATTTCATCATGAAGTCCATCCACGAGCAGTGCGTCAAGTTCGGCACCCAGCCGGACGGCAGCGTGGACTACGTCAAGGGCGCCAACATCGCCGGCTTCATGAAGGTCGCGCAGGCGATGCTGGAGCAGGGGATAGTGTAATCTTGAGATGCCCGGTCGCGGCCGGGCATGACAACTGGTCATCCCCGACCTGAACAACCCGTCATCCCCGACCTGATCGGGGATCTGCAAAGGAGGCCGGCTGATGCCGGCCTCCTTTGCGATTCCGTTATTCCTCCCAGATGTCGGGGAAGTCGCCGCCGGGACGCTCGGGGGTGCGGGCGTAGGGCGGCTGTTTGCCGTCATGGACGGGGAAGCAGTTGTCCGAGACCGCGCGGATGGCCTTCGCCATCCAGTCGTACGGGCGGTCCGTGACGTCGATGATGCCGATGTTGTAGTTCTCACCGTCACCGCGGCCGAAGAAGGGCTGGTCGGTCCAGGTGAACCAGGCCGTGCCGATGAGTGCCGGGTGGGAGAAGGCGGTCTCGCAGTAATGCCGGTAGGCGGCGGCACGCTCCTCCTGGGAGACGGTCCGCACGAGCGACTCGCCGAGGCCCCGGTCCGTGGCGCCGAAGTGGAACTCGCCGATGATCATCGGCTTGCCGACGGCCTTGTAGATGCGGTCCATCTCCTCCAGACCGGGCTCCACGCCGTAGCGGTTGAAGCTGTAGACGTCGAAGTATTTCTTCGAGAGGGCGAGGACTTCTGCGGCGGGGACTTCCGAGCCGTAGCGGATGCCGAGGTTGAGGTGGTTGGGGTCATGGCGCTTGAGGGCGGCCTGGACCGTGGAGAGGAAGGTCTCGTAGGTCTCGTAGAGGAAGTCCCGGCGGCTCGCCCGGGTGTCGCCATGCTGCTGCAGGTAGCGCTCCATGGCCACGCGCAGCGGCTTGTCGGGAGCCGCCTGCAGGATCAGGTCGCACAGGCGCATCTCGGCGTTGCTCCAGGTCGGCTCGTTGCCGATGAAGTAGCCGATCAGCATCTTGTTGTCCAGATACGGCTGGGTCGAGCGGGCCACGGCTTCGTCGATGCGCTCCGCGAATCCTTCCGCGTAGACGTCGGGCATCCCGAGGATGCCGTCCTGGATGCCCAGGCCGCCGAGCATGGTCATGAACGGCTTGCGCCCGAGGGCGATCAGGTCCCGTCCGGACCAGTTGCCAATGGTGTTCATCCCCCAGGCGTCCATCCGGTCGGCCGTGAGTTCATTGGCGCGCGTGCGGGCATCCTCGCCGGTGAAGCGCTCCGGCAGCCGGGACGGGGTGTTGTCGGGGTAGAGGCCCTTCAGGGGAGCACCGCCCCGGCCGAAGCCGCCGCCACCGCCCATCACGGGGCTGATGCCGTTGGACCCGATGGACAGGAAGAGATATCCGTCCGGATCCACGAACCACCAGCGGCCGCGGATCTTCTTGACATAGAAGAAGCCCGTGGCCTTGGTGCGGCGCGACAGGTCTCCGCCGTAGCGGGAGAAGCGGCTGCCGGATCCGCCGGCGTAGGCGGCTTCTTCCTGCGCCCATTCGCTGCGCAGCTGTGCCTCGCCGTGGACCTTGCCCTCGAACTCGCCGAGGTTCCACTGGCCGAAGGCGTCGACGGCGGGCCAGTCGTCCAGGTATTTGTCGCCGGGGTCGCCGACGGTCAGGTAGGCGTCGTAGATGACCACCTGCTCATCCTTGACGGGCTTGTGCATCCGGACACCGAGCGAGTCTACTCCCCGGAGCGGATGGCGCGTGCCGTGCTCGATGTTGATGAAGGAGAGCGGGCGCTTGTGGTTGTAGGTGGCGGCCATGTCGAAGGCGCCGGCCGGCAGGTCCCGGAAATAGGTGAGGGGGATGGCCGTGCGGATGCGTCCGCCCGGGGCGTAGAAGATGAAACGCAGCTCGTTGTAGCCTTCGTCCGTGTTGACGCCCAGGTAGACACGCTGGCCGCTGGAGGCGCTCATGTCGAGCACGAGGTATTCGTAGCCGGTCCAGTCGGTGGGGAAGTCCTTGCGGAAGAGCGAGAGGGGGACCTTGTGGCCGGCCATGGTCTTGTCCTTGGACAGCTTGAAGACCACGGGCTCCAGCTCCGGCAGCAGCCGCAGCTTGTCGCCGGAGTCGTCCACGTCGCGGATGACGGGACGGCGGCCCGGCCGCTCGTCGCGCTGGTCGGTCCAGTGCATGCAGAGCTTCAGCTCACCGTCGAAGGTGCGGAAGAGCATGCCGTGGCCGCCGTTGTCCTCGAAGAGGGGGCGCGGCTCCTGGACCCAGGGTCCCTTGACGGAACCGCTCTCGGAGTAGGCCACGCCGATGGCGTAGCGTTCCTTTCCCCAGGAGGACCAGAGCATACCGAGACGTCCGGTCTGTGTGCGGAAGACCCACGGACCGTCCGTCACCTGGCCGCCGATGTCCATCCCGTTGGTCTTCTCGCCCAGTTCCAGCATCTCGCCGGACCAGGGGGCGTCGGAGGCCTTGAAGAGGGTCACGGGCGCCTCCGTCGGGACACCCAGGTCGTCCGGGAGCCGGACAAGCTCCATCGTGCCGTCCACGGTCTGCAGCCACTCGTGGCAGAAGACCATGTAGGGGACACCGTCCTCGATCCAGAGCGTGCCGTCCAGGGCCGCCCAGTCCCAGGGGGTGTGTGGCTTGTTGCCGGTGAAATCGCGGAAAGGCCCGCGGGGCGAATCCGCCACGTAGATCTGCGTGGCGCGGTGCGGGATGTCCCCGCGTCCGGGCAGGCTCACCATCGTCTCCCGGGTGTGGGAGGTGGTGAACAGGTAATACTTGCCCTTGTACGGGTGGACCTCCGCGGCCCAGCTGGCGGCGCGGTTGCCGGCCCAGTGGGTCTCGGGGAACTCCATCACCACGAAGGGCTCGGTCCAGTTGAGCAGGTCCTTGCTGGCGCGCCCCATGACGCGGCCGCCCCCGCCCGTGGAGTACATGTAGTAGGTGTGGTCGGAGGCGTCCGGCAGGATGAACGGGTCGCTGCAGCGGATGCTGGTGATGGGCACATTGTAGACTTCCTGTGCGAGGGAAGCAGGCAGCAGGCAGGCGGCTGCCAGGAGGGAGATCAGGATGCGTCTCATCGGAATAGTGGGATTTGGTTATTCGGGTTTGCTCAGCAGGGAGGCGAGGTAGGCGCACTTGGTCGGATTGCCCAGGGTCTTGGAGAGGTTGCAGGACAGTTTGACGCAGTCGTGCCACTCGCGCAGTTCGGTGATGCGTCCGCGGGTGAGCTTCACCACGATGTTCATCGGCTCGGCGCCGTCCACGTCGCAGGTCAGGAAGGTGCCCACGCCGTAGGAGTCTTGCACGCGGCCGTCGACATACTTGTGGATCTCGATGGCCTTGTCGACGTTGAGGCCGTTGGAGTAGCAGACCTGCTTGGTGGCGGGGTCGATCCCCAGCGACTTGTACTTGGCGATGATCTTCTCCGTCTGCTCGAACTCGTCGCCGCTGTCCACGCGCAGGCCCTTGTACATCATGGCCATGCGCTTGGAAAGGTTGGAGAAGAAGACCTCGTCGCCGAAGCAATCATAGAGGTAGATGCCGTTGTCGCCGTCGTAGACGTCGCTGAACTTCTTCATCACGTTGAAGTTGCACTCGAACACGCCGCTGACGTTCTCCTCGAAGCTGATCAGCTGGTGGGACATGGTGCCGAGCGGCACGCAGTCGTACTTCATCGCCAGCCAGACGTTGGAGGTGCCGGTGAACTTGCCGGGCCAGTCGCTGCGCGAGTCGGCCACCTCCTTCATCACGCGCACCACCATGTCGTGGTGGTCGAAGCTGAAGCGGCGGCGCGTACCCATGTCGCCGAGCACGAGCCCCGAGCCGAAGATGCGCTCGGTCTTGGCGCGCGCCTTGGCTTCCTCGCGCGCGGCGTCGTAGTGTTCGAAGTCGCCGCGCAGGCCGTGCATCAGCTCGGAGATACAGGAGAGGATGGGCATCTCCCACATGATGGTGGAGAACCATTTGCCGCGGACCTTGATATCGAGGTAGCCTTCCCCGTCCTGGTGGATGGTGACCTCGCCCGGGCGGAAGCGGTAGCCGCGCAGGTAGGTGAAATACCACAGGGGGAGGAAGACGCAGCGGGTCTTCATGAACTCGATCTCCTCGTCGGTGATCTTCACCTCGGCCATGTGGTCGAGCTGCTCGCGCAGGAGCTTGTCGAAGCCCTGGGGGTACTTCTGGTGGTTGCGGTCGAAGAAGGTGTATTCGACCTCGGCGCGCGGGTAGGTCTTCAGGATGTAGTACTGGCAGGTGAAGGTGTAGAGGTCGTTGTCGGTGAAATGGTTGATGATGGGTTTCATATCTATTTGATTTCTAATTTCCTGAGCAATGCGTCCGGGTCGGGGTCGTGGCCGCGGAAGCGGCGGTACAGCAGGGCTTCGTCCTCGCTGCCGCCCCGGGAGAGGATGTTCTCGCGGAAGGAGGCGGCTACCGCCGGGTTGAAGATGCCTTCCTCGCGGAAACGCGAGAATGCGTCCGCCTCGAGGACCTCGGCCCATTTGTAGGAGTAGTATCCGGCGCTGTATCCGCCGGAGAAGATGTGCCCGAAGGCGGTGGAGATGCAGGTGCCGGGGATGTCGGGCAGGACCGTGCAGTCCTTCAGCGCCTCCTCCTCGATGTCATTCCCGACCTGATCGGGAATCTCCCCCTGCAGGGTATGCCACGCGAGGTCCAGCAGGCCGAAGCGGAGCTGGCGCACCTGGAAATAGGCGGCGTGGTAGTTTCGGGCGGCGACCAGCCGCTCCACGAGCTCATCCGGGATGGGCTCGCCGGTCTGCCAGTGCCGGGCGAAGGGGCGCAGGTACTCCGGCTCGAAGGCCCAGTTCTCCATCAGCTGGGAGGGGAGCTCGACGAAGTCGCGGGCTACGTTGGTACCCGTCAGGGATGGGTAGCGCCCCTCGGCGAGCATCCCGTGCAGGGCGTGGCCGAACTCGTGCAGGAAGGTGGTCAGTTCGTCGTGCGTCAGCAGTGAGGGAGCGTCGGGACCGGGCTTGCTGAAGTTGGTCACGATGCTCACCAGCGGCCGCTGCTCCACGCCGCCCGGAGCCGCGAGCTCCCGGAAATTGGTCATCCAGGCTCCGCCGCGCTTTCCGGGACGCGGGAAGAAGTCGGCGTAGAAGAGCGCAAGATGCCGCCCGCCGGCATCCCGGACGTCGTAGACGCGCACGTCCGGGTGGTAGACCGGCAGGTCGGTCCGCATCTCGAAGCGGATGCCGTATAGCCGTATGGCGAGGCCGAACACGGCCCCGATGCAGTCTTCCAGCCGGAAATAGGGCTTGAGCTGCTCCTCGCTCAGTGCGAAATGTTCAGCGCGGTAGCGCTCGGACCAATACGCGAAGTCCCAGGGCTGCATCTGCGTCTCGGCATAGCCGTGCTCCCGGGCCCAGGCCAGCAACTCCGCCACCTCCCGCCGGGCTGCCGGCAGCGAGGGCGCCATCAGGCGGTCCAGCAGGGCGCGGACGGTCGGGATGTCCTTCGCCATCCGCTCCTCGAGGACGTAGTCCGCCCAGGTCGGGTAGCCCAGCAGTTGTGCGATGCGCCGCCGCAGGTCCGCAATCTGCCTGCAGATCCCGGTATTGTCCTGCGGCCCGCCCAGGGCACGGGCGTTATAGGCGCGCCACATGCGTTCCCGCAGGTCGGCGCGGGCGCTGAACTGAAGGAACGGGACATAGCTGGGGTGCGTGAGGTCGAAGAGCCAGCCGTCCAGGCCCTTTTCGCGGGCGGCCTGTGCGGCGGCGTCGCGGACATACTGCGGAAGTCCCTTGAGTTCCGCTTCGTCCGTCAGGCGGAGCGTGAACGCGTTGGTGGCGTCGAGCACGTTCTTGCCGTATTTCAGCTCCAGCAGCGAGAGCTCCTCTTCCATCCGGGCATAGGTCTCCTTGTCTTCGGGGGAGAGCAGCGCACCGCTGCGGACGAAGCCCTTGTAGCTCTCCTCCAGCAGCTTGCGCTGGTCGGGCGCCAGGTCCAGCGCGCCGCGGCCGTCCCAGACGGCCTTGACCCGCGCGAACAGCTTCTCGTTGAGCGAGATATACATCTCGTACTCCGTCAGCAGGGGGGAGACCTCCTCCGCGACCTGCTGCATGGCGTCGTCGCTCTCCGCTTCCAGCAGGTTGAAGAAGATGCCGCTGATGCGCTCCAGCTCCGCTCCGGCGAATTCCAGGGCCTCGACGGTGTTCGCGAAGGTCGGGGCGTCCGGGTTGCCGGCGATGGCGTCCGCCTCGGCCTTGCCTGCGGCGATGGCGGCCCGGAAGGCCGGCAGGTAGTGCCCGCAGCGGATGCGGTCGAAGGGCGGGGCGCCGAAAGGAAGGGGAGATGTGGTCAGCAACGGATTGTCCATATTGCAAAAATAACCATAAATGGGGATTTTTATTCTATCCGGAATGCCCTAATTTTGCAATCGGATAAAAGTTAGTGTGTTTTAGGGTGCGGCCTTGGTGAGAACCGGGGTCGCAGCTTTTTTATCCGGTTCATTCCTTTGCTTTTATCTTGAATAATGCCTAAATTTGCGCCGCATTTCCAGAATAGGTAAGATAGTATAAGATATATCATGTCCAACAGCACTTTTTCTGTCAAGTATTGTGTGCTTCTGCCCTTGGTGCTGATCGTCACGATCCTCCTGTGGGCACTCCCGACCGGCTCTTTCGGTATCGACGGCCTGACCGTCATCCAGCAGCGGATGATCGCCATCTTCGTGTTTGCCGCCCTGATGTGGATGTTCGAGATCATCCCGAACTGGACCACCTCCCTGGTGGTGATCGTGGTGATGCTCCTGACCGTATCCAACAAGGGGCTCGGTTTCCTGTGCAAGCCCGAATTCGGCACCCTCGTAGACTACAAGAGCATCATGGCTTCCTTCGCGGATCCCGTGGTCATGCTCTTCCTCGGCGGCTTCGTGCTGGCCATCATCGCCTCCAAATACGGCATGGACGCCGCCATTGCCAAGGTCCTGCTCGGCCTGTTCGGCAAGAAGCCGAAGATGGTCCTGCTGGGGTTCCTTATCGTGATCGCCATCTTCTCCATGTTCATGAGCAACACGGCCACGGCCGCGATGATGCTGGCCTTCCTGGCCCCGGTGCTCAAGTCCCTGCCTGAGGATGAGACCGGCAAGGTGGGGCTTGCGCTCGCCATCCCTGTGTCTGCCAACCTCGGCGGCATCGGCACCCCGATCGGCACCCCGCCCAACGCCATTGCCCTCGGCGCCCTGGAGAACGCCGGCTACCAGATCAGCTTTGTGACCTGGATGACCCGCATGGTCCCGTACGTGATCATCATGATCGCCATCGCCTGGTTCCTGCTGCAGGCTTTCTTCCCCTTCAAGAGCAAGAAGATCGAACTCAAGATCGAGGTCAAGCAGCGCAAGAAGACCTGGAAGGACTACGTGGCCTGGGCGACGTTCTTCGTCACCATCCTCCTGTGGGTCACCGAGTCCCTCACCGGTATCAACTCCAACGTCGTGGCCCTGATCCCGCTGGCCGTCTACACCGCCACGGGCGTCTTCGAGAAGTCCGACATCAAGGAGATCAACTGGAGCGTCCTCTGGCTCGTCGCGGGCGGTTTCGCCCTCGGCACGGGCCTCAACAGCACCGGCCTGGCCGCCACGCTGATCAACGCCATCCCGTTCAGCACCATGAACGTCGTGATCGTGCTGATCATCGCCGGCCTGATCTGCTACCTGCTCTCCAACTTCATCAGCAACTCCGCCACGGCCGCCCTGCTGGTCCCGATCCTCGTGGTCGTGGGCACGGCCATGTCCGACCCGACGGCTGCCAACAACGCGCAGTTCGTCTCCCTGGGCGGCATGAACGCGATGATCCCGTTCATCGCGGTCTGCGCCTCCATCGCCATGCTGCTTCCGATCTCCACGCCGCCGAATGCCATCGCCGCCTCCACCGGCCTGGTCCAGACCAAGGACATGGCGAAGGTCGGCATCATCATCGGCGCGATCGGTTTCGTGCTCGGCTTCTTCCTCCTGACCAAGCTTTTCCCGTTCCCAATGGCATAAACCACAATCATCTGACCATGAAAAAGAACCTTTTTGCGACCCTGGTCGCCGTGCTGGCCCTCGGTGGCAGCGCCCTGGCCCAGGACAATACCACCATCCAGTTCAAGCCCTACGGCTTCATCCGCAACTATTTCGCCGCTGATTCGCGCGAGAGCGTGTATGGCGTCGACGACCTCTTCTACTATGTCCCGAAGGACCGCAACATCGTCGGTGGCGAGGATCTCAACGCGCAGTCCACTTTCGTGTACGGGAGCCTTACTTCCCGCCTGGGACTCGACATCACGGGTTACCAGGTGAACGGGTGGAACGTCAGCGCCCGCTTCGAGGCGGACTTCGCTGCGGGCCTGAGCGGCGTGACGGGCACGGCGACGTTCCGTCTGCGCCAGGCCTTCATGACCCTGGCGAAGGACGCCGTCAGCATCAAGGCCGGCCAGTCCTGGCACCCGATGGCCGCGGACATGCCGCATGTTTTCTCGCTCAATACCGGCGCTCCGTTCGGCCCCTTCAGCCGCACGCCGGAGATTGTGGCCGATTTCGGCCTGGGCAGCGGCTTCACCCTCACCACGGCAGCCATCTGGCAGATGCAGTACACTTCTGCCGGCCCCAACGGCGCCTCGGCTGAATACATCAAGTACGGCGGCATCCCCGAGCTCTACCTGGGCCTGAGCCTCAAGGACGGCGGTTTCACCGCCCGCGCGGGCGTGGACATGCTTTCCATCAAGCCCCGTCACCTGGACGCCTCCGGTACCCGCAAGGTCAGGGACCGCATCACCACCGTGAGTCCGTTCCTGTATGCCGAGTACGTTGACGGCCTGTTCGCCGTCAAGGCCAAGACCATCTTCGCGCAGGCCGGCGAGCACGTGAACCTCAACGGCGGCTACGGCGTCAGCTCCGTCGACACCGACGGGACCTGGCACTACGCCCCGACCCGCAACTCCTCCAGCTGGATCAGCTTCACCTACGGCAAGAAGGTCCAGGCTGTCCTCTTCGGCGGCTATGTCCGCAACTTCGGCACGGCGCAGGAGCTGGTCGGTCCGATCTTTTTCAGCAAGAACAGCTTCTCCAACATGAACCGGATGTTCCGCGTCACGCCGGAGATCCTTTTCAACTGGGGCAAGGTGACCCTCGGATTCGAGTACGAGCTCACCGGCGTCCAGTACGGTACTTTCGGGGCGACCGACAGATTCGGCCTCGCCACGCAGGACCTCCACTGGATCTGCAACAACCGCCTTCAGACGATGCTCCGTTACAGCTTCTAAGCTTCTGCCCCCATGGCACTCCTGCTGTTCTTCCTGCTGGGCGCGCTGGCCATCTCGTTCCTCTGCTCCATCCTGGAGTCGACGCTGATGTCCACCCCGATCTCCTACATCACTATGCGGGAGGAGGAGGGCTACAAGCCCGCCGTCCGGTTCAAGGAATACAAGCAGGATCCTTCCCGGCCGATCGCCGCGATCCTGTCGCTCAATACGATAGCGAACACCATCGGCGCGGCCGGGGTGGGCCGGCAGGCCACCATCATCTTCGGCTCGCAGTGGTTCGGACTGGTCAGCGCCCTGATGACCATCCTGATCCTCATCTTCGCCGAGATCATCCCCAAGACCATCGGCACGACCCGGTGGAAGTCCCTGATGGGCTTCGCCACGCTGGCGATCCGGGGCCTGATCTTCATCATGTACCCCCTGGTCATCCTGGTAGAACTCATCACGAAGTGGGTCGCCCCGGAGGACGCCCAGGAGACGGCCGTTTCGCGCGACGAAGTGAGCGCGATGGCCAACGTCGCCGAGGAGGAGGGCGACCTCGAGGAGGACGAGAATACCATTATCCAGAACCTCATCTCGATGGATGAGGTGCCGGCCTACGAGGTGATGACCCCGCGCGTGGTCTGCGAGATCGCCCCGGAGTCGATGACCCTCAAGGCCTTCTACAAGAACAAGCGCTTCCGCCACCACAGCCGCATCCCCGTCTATGCCAATGACGACGAGTACATCACTGGCTACATCCTTCGCATGGAGGCGCTGCAGCTGATGGCGGAGGACAAGTTCGACACCACCCTCGGCGAGATCCGGCGCGACGTCGCGACCTTCGACGAGGACACGCCGCTCGACAAGATCTGGGACGAGATGCTCTCCAAGGACGAGCAGATCGCCATCATCATCAACGAGTACGGCAGTTTCCAGGGGATCCTCACCCTGGAGGATGTCATCGAGACCCTGCTCGGCAGTGAGATCGTGGACGAGAACGACACCGTCCGCGACATGCAGCAGCTGGCCCGCGACCGCTGGAAGAAGCGCGTCCGGACCGTCAAGGAGCCTGTTTCCGAGTAGG
>JAEEGI010019544.1_pt1 | contig 13648 bp, 10 predicted proteins | sample 8958751 | NCBI WGS metagenome assembly JAEEGI01 (sample SAMN16246545, study PRJNA631951) | gut metagenome | biome: gut microbiome; feature: rumen; material: KS-attached | host: Bos | place: Iran: Karaj | collected 2018-10
CTCAGAGCATTTATACCCAGAACCAGATGAAGCTCGAAGCCAATCTCTCAAACGCTGAGATTGAGAAGTACGCTGCTTCGCTCGGCATGACCAAAGCCTCTAACGCACAGAAGGAGTTTATCTCTCTCGAGGGCGGCGACAAAGCAGAGGTGAGCGTTCAGAAGAGTGAGAATATTTTCACCCAGTTTATCGAATCAATTAAAAATCTTTGGTCATAACATTCATTGAAATTAAATATAATGAACTGACAAATCAGAATGAGAGTTAAGGCTTAAAATGTCTTGGCTCTTTTCCTTGTTTATAGAGGGCAAATGCAAAATGCAGAATTCTCCCGATATTTTGCGGGTAAATGATATATGATTGCGGTGGAAGGAGTATATTTTGGAAGATAACAAGAAGAAATCAACACCACCCAAAAAGCGTGCCGACAAGGGTCCAAACCAGCGGCTGCGCCAGAGAACGGCGGTTCTCATTATACTGATACTCGTCGTCGGTTTCGGCGCGACGCTTCTGCGCCTGTCCTTTCTGACGATGGTTCAGGGCAGCGAGCTGCAGGAGAAGGCTGTCAGCCAGCAGCTCAGCGATACCGTCCTCACCGCAAAGCGCGGCTCGATTTACGACGCGAAGGGCACTACCCTCGCGGAGAGCGCCTCGGTGTGGCAGGTCGTGCTCGCGCCTATCAACTTCGAGAACGACGAGCAGCGTCAGGCGGCGGCAAAGGGTCTGTCGGAGATCCTCGGTCTGGACTACGAGAACGTCCTCGAAAAGACCAAGCAGCAGAATTACTACACCGTCGTCAAGCGCAAAATCGAGGTTGAGCAGCGCGACCAGGTCATGGAGCTGCAGGAAAAGCTCAGCAAGGACTACAACTGCGGCGCTGTTATCCAGCTCCTCGACGACTACAAGCGCTACTACCCCAAGGACGACCTCGCCTCCTGCGTAATCGGCTTTACGGGCGCGGACGAACAGGGACTTGAGGGTGTAGAGTACAAATACGACGACTACCTCTCGGGCACCCCGGGACGAATCGTCACCGCCAAAAACGCGCGCGGCACCAACATGCCCTTCCAGTTTGAGCAGAACGTCGAGAGCGAGGACGGAAAAAATATCTACCTCACGATCGACGAGGGGATCCAGAGCATCTGCGAAAAGCACATGGCTCAGGCAATCATCGACAACAACGTACTCAATCGCGGCGTCTGTATCGCGATGGACGTAAACACGGCCGCTATCCTCGCTATGGTTACCGCCAACGGCTACAACCTCAACGACCCGTACACGCTTCCCGCGGAAACGGAGCTCAAGATAAAGGAGCTTCCCGAGAAGGAGCAGGACGCCGAGGAGAGCAAGTCCCTCGCGGCGATGTGGCGAAACAAGTGCGTTGCGGATACATACATGCCCGGTTCGGTATTCAAGATGTGTACCGCTTCAATGGCGCTTGAGGAGGGTAAGATCACCGACAGCTCACGCTTCACCTGCGGCGGCTATATGCGCGTCGAGGACTACGATATCGGCTGTTCGGTAACCTCGGGTCACGGCACCCAGACCTTCCTCGAATCCTTCTGCCATTCCTGCAACCCCGCATTCATTCAGATCGGTCAGCTCGTAGGAATAGATAAGTTCCGCGACTACTATACAGCCTTCGGCTTCTCCGAGAAGTCGGGCATCGACCTCCCCGGTGAGGCGGACGACAGCTTCTGGCCCGAGGGTCAGATGGGTATGGTCGACCTCGCGGTTGCGTCCTTCGGACAGAACTTCAACATCACTCCGCTCAGCATGATCACCGCCTGCGCGGCTGTCTGCAACGGCGGTTATGTTCTCCAGCCCTACGTCGTTTCAAAGATCACCGACTCCAAGGGCAACGTCGTAAAGACGATGGAGAAGAAGGTCAAGCGCCAGGTCATCTCCAACGAGACCTCAAAGAAAATGTGCGAGATGCTCGCGGCGTATCCCGAGGTCAACGGCGCTTCGGGCGGCTACGTAGCCGGCTACAAGACGGGCGGCAAGACCGGTACCTCCGAGAAAATCGGCGTTGAAAAGAAGCAGAGCTCCTTTGAGAAGGACTACATCTCGTCCTTCTGCGGAATCGCTCCCACAGACGACCCGCAGATCGCGCTGCTTGTTTTCCTCGACACTCCCGACGGCGGGGCGTACTACGGCTCGCAGATTGCGGCGCCTATCTTCATCAATATCATGACGGAGCTGCTTCCGTACCTCGAGGTCAAGACGGACTACTCCGACGAGGATCTCGCGTACCTTAACGTCAGCATGGGCGACTACACCACCCTCTCTGTTGACGAGGCGCTCAAGAAGGCTGAGGCGGACGGCTTCATCGCCACCGTGATCGGCTCGGGCTCGACGGTGCTCTCTCAGATCCCGACGGTATCCTCACAGGTTGCGGCAGGCTCGAACGTCGTGCTCTACACCGAGGGCAACCAGCCCGAAAAGGTCACTGTGCCGAGCTTCCTCGGCTGCGCGGCCTACGAGGCGAACAGCGTCGCACTTCAGGCGGGACTGAACGTCAGTTACTCGGGCGCTGTCAGCTCGGGCGGCGTCGCGGTTGCACAGAGCATCGCGGAAGGCGCTGAGGTTGCCAGAGGCACGGTCGTCAGCGTCACCTTCGCGGCGAACACCAGCGACGGCAACAGCGACTAAGCAATTTATTCTGAGATTATTTGTCATATAAGCGAAAATGAAAGGAACGGTAAATATGTTAGTATACGGAATATGGACGTTTTGCGCGGCGATTGCTGCCTTCCTGATTTCGGCTGTGACGGGAAAGTTTGTGATTCCCTTCCTCCACAAGCTCAACTTCGGACAGACGATCCTTGAGGAAGGCCCCAAGTGGCACAAGAGCAAGCAGGGTACTCCCATCATGGGCGGTATCATGTTCATCATCGCCATCGTTGCGGTTTCGGTTATCAGCACCGTGGTTTACATGCTCACGGGCTCGGGCTTCATCGAGACCTACTTCTCGGACATCAGCCGCGAGGTCACTTTCATCTTCGCAGGTCTCGGACTTGCGCTCGCCAACGGTCTGATAGGCTTTATCGACGACTACACAAAGGTAGTCAAGAAGCGCAACCTCGGACTCACCGCCATTCAGAAGCTCGTTTTACAGTTTGCGGTTGCGGGAGCATATCTCGCGACCCTCGGAATCGCGGGCTACGGCACTTCAACTATCATTCCCTTCGTCGGCTCTGTCGACCTCGGATTCTTCTATTATATCATCGCGGCAATCGTGATCGTCGGCGTAGTTAACGCAGTCAACCTCACCGACGGCGTAGACGGCCTCGACGGCTCGATCACCTTCTTCGTCGCCGTCAGCTTCATGCTTATCGCAAGCAAGCTCTATTCTCTCGGCATCACCGCCGTCAGCGCGGCTATAGCGGGAGCCTGCCTCGGATTTTTGGTATGGAACTTCCACCCCGCGAAGGTATTCATGGGCGACACAGGCTCGCTCTTCCTCGGCGGCATCGTGTGCGCGCTTGCGTTCGCGGTCAATATGCCGATACTCCTTCTGCCGCTCGGCATCGTCTATCTCTGCGAGATGTTCTCGGTTATGCTGCAGGTCGGCTACTTCAAGCTCACCCACGGCAAACGCCTCTTTAAGATGAGCCCGATTCATCACCACTTTGAGATGTGCGGCTGGAGCGAGGTCAAGATCGTCGCCGTATTCAGCGCGGTAACCGCTCTCTTCGGCGCGGGCTCGTTCCTGCTGGTTCTCTTCGGAGTATGATAATAACTACTACAATTCCTTTGGAGGTAAGCAATGGCTCCAAACAGAAAATTACTATATAAGGGCGACGTTAACCGCATCTATGACGATGAGTACAAGGCGTCGCAGGCGGCGAAGAAGGAGAAGCTCTTCATCAGACCGTCGCGTCAGCGCAAGATGAAGAACGCCAAGTGGTTCGGGATCGGCATGGGAATAGACCTGCCGTTCTGCATAATCCTGCTCGTTCTGCTGACAATAGGAACGATCATGATGTTCTCGGCGAGCTACGCCTTCGCCTACTACACCCAGAGCGACAGCTACTACTTCCTTATCCGTCAGCTGATATTCGTCGTAGTCGGCATAATCGCCATGGGCGTAATGTCCTTTTTCAACTACAACAAGCTCCACAAGATAGCGCCGCTCGTACTCGGCATAGCATATGTCTGTCTGCTTGCGGTACTCGTGCTTCCCGCGGGCGACGGCGGCGTAAAGCGCTGGATACCTCTGGGCATGTTCAATATCCAGCCCTCAGAGATCGCGAAATTCGCGGTTATCCTGTTCTTCGCACACTGGGCGAGCAAGTACTACGACAAGATGCAGCTCGCGAAGTTCAGCGTGCTGCCGGGCATCATTGTATTCGGCTCGATCGCGATGCTGCTGTTTCTTGAGCCGCACTACTCGGGTATCGTAATCATCGGTATGCTCACCGTACTGATGCTCTATATCGGCGGAATGAAAACAAAGTATCTGCTTATCGGCGGAGTAATCCTCGGCGGTCTGGTGCTTGTGCTCGCGGTGACGGGCGGTCTGAGCTACGCTATGAGCCGAATGGACGGCTGGGGTCAGGCGCTCGAATACACAACCGAGGAGATGTGGCAAACCACATGGCAGACCCGAAACTCGCTCTACGCGATAGGCTCGGGCGGCTTGTGGGGACTCGGCCTCGGACAGTCGCGCCAGAAGTACCTCTATCTGCCCGAGCCGCAGAACGACTTCATCTTCGCGATAGTCGTCGAGGAGCTCGGCCTTATCGGCGCGGCGATCATCCTCCTGATTTTTGCTCTGCTCGTATGGAGAGGAATCACTCTCTCGCTGCGTTCAAAGGATAAATTCGGAAAGCTGCTCGGTATCGGATTGACCTCGCAGATCGGCATTCAGGTCGTCCTCAACATTCTCGTTATCACCGACTGGCTCCCGAACACGGGTATCAGCCTCCCGTTCTTCAGCTACGGCGGCTCCTCGCTGATCATGCTTTTGGCGCAGATGGGCATTGTACTCTCGATTTCGAGAACGGCAAATATTGAACGGCAGTAATTTTGGAGGTTCCTATGAAAGTTTTACTCGCGGGCGGCGGTACGGCGGGTCACATCAATCCCGCTCTCGCCATCGCTGGCTATATCAAAACAATGCGTCCCGACACACAGTTCCTTTTTATCGGCAACCGGGGCGGCATGGAACAGCGTCTTGTACCGCAGGCGGGCTTTGAAATCAAGTCCATCACGATCAGCGGCTTCAAGCGCAGCCTCAAGCCAAAGGCGGCGGTCGAGAACATCAGGACTCTCGGCAGAACCGTTTCGTCCTCGGCTCAGGCAAAGAAAATCATCAGAGAATTTGATCCCGATATCTGTATCGGCACGGGCGGCTACGTCTCGGGACCCGTCGTCCGAACGGCGGCGAGAATGGGCATTCCCTGTCTTATCCACGAGCAGAACGCCTATCCCGGCATCACGAACAAGCTGCTGAGCAAGCGCGTCAAGAAGGTAATGCTCGCGGTTGAGGCGGCGAAGAAGTACTTCCCGGACGCTGACGTTGTCGTAACCGGCAACCCCGTCCGCGGCGAGATTCTCACAGCCGACAAGGAACAATCGCGCGAAAAGCTCGGTCTTGACCAGCGTCCCGTTGTGCTTTCCTTCGGCGGAAGTCTCGGCGCTCAGAAGGTCAACGAGGCCGTTGCCGATATCGTAGCGCGCAGCGGAATTGACGGCAGATATCAGCACATTCATGCCTACGGAAAGTTCGGAAGCTTCTTCCCGTCGCTTGTCGAGGAGAAGGGCGCCGATCTGAGCAAGGCTCCGAACATTGACATAAGACCGTATATCGACAATATGCCCGAATGCATGGCGGCGGCTGACCTCGTTATCTGCCGCGCGGGCGCGATCACGCTAAGTGAGCTTCAGGCGATGGGCAAGCCCGCGATCCTGATTCCCTCGCCGAACGTAGCGGAAAATCATCAGTACCACAACGCAATGGCGCTTGTCAACGCGGGCGCGGCGGAGCTGATTGAGGAGAGCGAGCTTACGGGCGAGCTGCTGACCAAGAAGGTCGACGCGATGCTCTCAGACCGCGAAAAGCTAAAAAAATACAGCGAGTGCGCGAAGCGTATGGCTATCACCAACGCCGGCGAGCGAATCTACGCGATCGTAAAAAAGACGCTCGGAAACACAAAGTAAAACCACTCACGAACCCCGCAAAATGACATATGATATACTGTATTCTTGAAAAGAGGGTGTCAGTATGTCAAGGTTATTGATTGCAGGACGGCAGCGGCTCGAGGGCGAGGTATCTGTTCAGGGCGCGAAAAACAGCGCTCTCCCGATCATCGCGGCGACCCTGCTGACCAAGGGCGAGAACGTTATCTTCAACTGTCCGCGGCTCTCTGACGTCGAGGCGTCGTGCGCGATCCTGCGCTATCTCGGCGGAAAGGCTCAGCGGAGCGACGGCGCTCTGCTTATCAACTGCGACGGGGTTAATCAGTCGGAAATACCCGATTCGCTCATGCGGAGAACACGCAGCTCCATAGTTTTTCTCGGGGCGGTGCTCGCGAGAACGGGCAGGGCGAGGCTGAGCTTCCCGGGCGGCTGCGAAATCGGCCCGCGTCCGATAGATATGCACCTCAAGGCGCTGCGCGAGCTCGGCGCGGAGATTGAGGAAAAGCACGGCGTGCTCGAATGCAGAGCGCCTTACGGACTGCGCGGAGCAAAAATCGCGCTGTCGTTCCCGAGTGTGGGCGCGACAGAGGACGTGATGATTGCCGCCGCTCTCGCGGGCGGAACGACAACGATATCAAACGCGGCTAGGGAGCCTGAGATCCGCGACCTTGCCGATTACTTAAACAAATGCGGCGCCGAAATCTACGGCGCGGGCGAGGGAGTCATCGTCATTGAGGGCGTATCCTCGCTCCACAGCGCGGCACACACTATCATTCCCGACCGTATCGTTGCGGCGACGCTAATGTCCTGCGCGGCGGTCACAGGCTCCGAGATCGTCCTCAGGGACGCTGTCGCGAGCCATCTCGGCGCGGTGATTCCCGTCCTTGAGGAGGGCGGCTGCCGCGTGAATCTCACCGACCGCGACATCAGGCTCAAGGCGCCGAAGCGCCTGCGCTCAATGCGGATCGTTCGCACCATGCCGTATCCCGGGTTCCCGACGGACGCCCAGGCTCCGCTGATGGCGGCGGCTTGCGCAGCGGACGGCACAACGGTCTTTATCGAGAACATATTTGAGAACCGCTACCGCCATATCCCCGAGCTTGCGCGAATGGGCGCGGCTGTGAGGACAGAGGGCAAGGTTGCCGTCGTCGAGGGCGTTCAAAGGCTCTACGGCGCGGCGGTGGAGGCAACTGATCTGAGAGGAGCCGCGGCGCTTGTCACGGCGGCGTTATGTGCCGAGGGCAGCACGTCGATCGGCGGAGTCCGCTACCTCGAGCGCGGATACGAGGACTTCGATCTGGTTCTCTCGTCCCTCGGGGCGGACATAAAAAAGGTTTAAGAAGGAATTCTGAGAAAAAGGAGGTATGCCCATGGCACTCAGCTCAAAAGAGAAAAAGGAGCTCGCACGCCAGCGCAAGGAAAACGCGAAGCAGGCGCAGAAGTTCCATAAGGAGCAGGAAAAACGGGCGAAAAAATCCTCTTCAAAATCCAAAAAGCAAAAAGACGAAAAGCCCGCAAAGCCTTCCGCGAGCAAAATCGAGGAAGCGGTAAATTCGGGCAAGACCGCTAAATTTCAAAAAATCAGCCGTGAGGAGAAATTCCGCCGCGAGAGCGAGGAAAAGATCCGCAACCTCAAGCCCCAGGACTTTGAGGACGGCTATTACATAGACGAGTACAGCGAGAAGCAGCGCCGCGAAAGACGCGCTCAGGTTATCCGCAAGCAGGAAACCGAGACTATCCGCCGCAACAAAAAGCCGATGACCAGCAAGCAGATTCGTATTCGCCGCATTCTGATCATGTCGGCAATCCTGCTCGCGGTAATCGCTATCGGCGTGATACTCAGCTTCACGGTACTTTTCAAAACGGAGAATATCATCGTCGAGGGCTGCTCATACTATTATGACGACCAGATCATCAGTTACAGCAACGTTTCACTGCAGCAGAACATCTTCATCGCGAAGATGAACAGCACGCCGCAGGATATTATCGACAACTTTGCCTACGTTGAGGACGCCCGCGTCGATTTCAATATACCAGACACTATCACCATCACAATCACCGACGCCGTTCCCGCGTATTACATGACGGAGGGCAACAATTACCTTCTCATCAGCGCGAAGGGCAGAGTGCTCGAGCGCACGGAAACAAAGCCCGACGGACTTCCCGAGCTGATTTGCGGCGAGGTCACGGGCAAAGAAGTCGGCGAGTATATCAAGTTTGACGACCCGTCGGTACCCGATCTGCTCAACACCGTAGCTAATAGCCTTTCGGACAATTCGTTCACCGGCATTGTCGGCTTCGACGTTACGGATACCACGGCTATCACCCTCGACTACGAGGGCAGGATAAAAATAAACGTCGGCGTCGCTGAGGATCTTGACTACAAGCTGCGTACAGCGCAGGCAATCATCGACAAGAAGCTAGACCCTAACCACACAGGTCAGGTTTACGGCAATCTCGACGTTTCCACCTGCGCCAAGAACAAGATGTCGCACTACGTTCCCGCGGCGACGGTTCCTCAGGCGACCATGGCGACCTCGGGCTCTGTTCCATCGACAACAGCGCCTGCCGACGGTTCGGGTGACGGCACAGACTGGGGCGACTATTCCGACGATTTGTACGGCTTGTACGGCGTCTACAACTGGGAGGATAATTCCGACGAGTGGAGCGACGACAACAACACCGACTGGAACGACAACAATGGCGAAGGCGGTTATGATAACGGCGGCTATGACGGCGGCGGTTCTCAGAATAACGGCTACGACGGTGAGGTTCCCGAGTACTAGACCCGAAAAACAAAAATTTATTACTTAAAAAATACCCTAAAAACCATTGATATTTTTATAATAGTGTGATAATATAGTAACATAAGTATGTAAAATACGAAATTAGGCACTTTTCTGTGATAGATAAGATTGCGTTAAGGAGGACAACAAGATGTCTTTTGGGCTGGAACTGGAAAATGGGGACACCCCGGAAATTAAATTAATAGGCGTAGGCGGAGGCGGCGGCAACGCTGTCAACAGAATGGTTACCACAGGTATCAAGAACGTAGAGTTCATCGCGGTCAACACCGACGAGCCTGTGCTCCGTCTTTCAAAGGCTACGCAGAAGATACACATCGGCGAGAAGCTGACAAGAGGTAAGGGTGCGGGCGCTAATCCCGCAATCGGCCAGAGCGCCGCTGAGGAGAGCAAGGACGAGATCGCAGCGCTTCTCAAGGACACAGACATGGTATTCGTAACCGCAGGTATGGGCGGCGGCACAGGTACAGGCGCTGCTCCCGTTATCGCCAAAATCGCTAAGGATCTCGGTATCCTCACCGTCGGCGTAGTAACAAAGCCCTTCGCATTTGAGGGCAAGAAGAGAATGACCCAGGCTGAGCAGGGTATCGCTGAGCTCACTCCCTGCGTTGACTCTCTTATCATCGTTCCTAACGAGGGCCTCAAGAAGGTTTCTGATACAACCATTACACTTCTCAACGCGTTTGAAATGTCAGACGACGTTCTCAGACAGGGTGTTCAGAGTATTTCCGACCTGATCCTTCTTCCCGGTCTGATCAACCTCGACTTCGCGGACGTTACCTCCGTAATGAAGGACGCAGGCAATGCTCACATGGGTATGGGCAAGGCTTCCGGCAAGGACAAGGCGAAGATCGCCGCTACAAAGGCAATTTCCTCTCCGCTGCTTGAGACCTCGATCGACGGCGCCAAGGGCGTAATTATCAACATCACCGCTTCCTCAGACATCAGCCTCGAGGATATCGACACCGCCGCTACCATGATCAAGGACAAGGTAAGCGAGGATGCGAACATCATCTGGGGTGCCGTTATCGACGACAAGATGAACGATGAGATGAGCGTAACCGTTATCGCTACAGGATTTGGCGGCGTAGGCGAACAGCCCGCTGCAGCTCCGAGCGACAATGTTATCGTTGACACTCCCGCAGAGACAACTGCTTCTTCCAGAGCTACCAAGGACACAACCGATGACGAGGACGATACCTTCTACGACATCATGTCCATCTTCAATAAATAATTTATAGCAAAAGTAAGGCGGTACAGCGCAGGCTGTACCGCTTTTTTGTGTTTAGTTCTCCATTTGTTTGCCGAGAAACGCCGCCGCAGACTGAGCGAGCTTGATCTCAACCCCTGTCGGGATTTTGGCGCTCTCGCCCGTGAGCATAACCACAGCGCCCATAACGTCGCCCGAGGCGATAATGGGGTAGATGACCGCCGCGTCGTGCTCAATGCCCTCGATCGGCTGAACATTTCCGAGGGTCTGGTTTGTCGCGGCGTAGCTTTTGCGGTTGTCCATGTAGCTCTCGAGAATTGAGCTGATACGCCGCTCAAGAAATTCGCGCTTGGAAACACCCGCCGCCGCGATAACATGGTCGGTATCGCAAATCAGGGTAGGCATAGAGCTTATGCGCGCGATAACGTCGGCATATTGCCCCGCAAATTCGCTCAACTCACCTACAGGCGAGTATTTCTTGAAAATAACCTCACCGTCCGTAGCGGTGTAAATCTCCAGAGGGTCACCGTCACTGATAATATTGACATCATAGACCTTGTCTTTTTGGCATTTTGCCTTCGAGACGAGTGTGACAGATAAGTTATCCATGATGCCTGAATCAAAATTTGCGGCTTCCTCCATATCCTCTGCAAGCGTTCCGCAGCGCAGCAGGCTGTCGATGTCCGCTTTGAGCTGAACGTCAACGTGATCCTCGTACACGCGGATCCGCTCGATAATCAATTGCAGGTCGCTGCGGTCGAGCTTGTCCTTGTTGAGTATGTCGTCGAATACCTCGAGCGCGAGCTTTGCCGTGCGGTTTACCCTGATGATGGTATTCCTTCTGTCGACCGTGAGGTCGATCTGATTCTGTATTCCCGCGATTCGCCGCGTGAGATCGTCCTCCAATTCGTCGTAGGTTTCCTCGAGCATTTCCTCCTGATCGGGGTGCTTCATGATGTCGCGGATGCGCTGACGCTTTGTCGCTTTCAGCTCCTCCTGCAGGTCGAGAAGGATTTCCTCAAGGTTTTCCTCGCTTCTGTCCTGCTCCTTCATGTCCTCCGCTTCCTTGGCAAGGTCGGCGTTGAGCTGCGTCAGCATTTCCGCGGAGTTGTCCTTCACCATTTGCAGATAGGTTTTCAGGATCTCGTCGAGCTTGTCAACGCGAATGTGGTGGCTTGTGCAGCCCTTCAAGCCGCGCCGGTGGTAGGTGCCGCAGCGGTAGGCGTCCTTCAGGTCAGCACGGCTCATCGCGAACATCGGGCTGCCGCAGTCACCGCATTCGAGGAAGCCCGAGTAGACGTTGTCGTATTTTTTCTGACCGCGATAGTTGCCTTTGGAGCGGCTCTCCATCAGCGCTCGCACCGTGGCGAATTCGCGGTAGCCGATGATCGCCTGATGGTGGTTTTCGATCACGATATGTTCGCTTTCGTCGAGCTTGACGTCCTTGCCGTTGATTTTCTTGCGCGTGTATTTGCTCGATCGCATGGTGCCGATGTAGAAGTCGTTTTCCAGAATTCCCTGTACTGTCACGATCGACCACGCGGAGCTCACCTTGCGTTTGTATTCCTTGCCTTCGGCTTCTTTTCGCTGACGCTCAGACATACGCGGCGTGGGAATCCCATCGTCGGTCAGGGTATTAGCGATTTTCATATAGCCCATGCCGCTTTGATAGAGGCGGAAGATTTTGCGAACGATCTCTGCTTCGGTGGGGACGATTTCAAATTCCTGCCGCGCATTGATGATGTAGCCGTAAGGTGCGGCGCAGATCCACTTGCCGTCATGCTGACGGCGCTTGACGACCGAGCGCACCTTTTTCGAGGTATCGGTGACGGGCATTTCGTTGATGAGGAACTGGAACTGTATCTTCAGCCAGTCGTCGTCGTTCGGAAAGTCGATGCCGTCGCCGATGGAGATGATGCGCACGCCGTAGTCGCGCAAGTCCTCCAGCTCCACCAAGCCGCGGCTGTTGCGGCGCGAGAATCGGGAGAAGTCCTTGACGATCAGGATGTCAAGCTTATGGGAGAGAAGCTGTTTGCGCATCTTCTGGTAGCCCTCGCGCTGCTCAAAGGTATAGCCCGAGCGGTCGCGGTCTTCGAAGAAGGTCAGACTGCTGCCGGGGAATTTCTGCCGGACATAATCCTCAATGATTGCCTTTTGGTTCTCGATAGAGGTGTTGTCGCGGTTCAGCTCCTCGTCAACGGAGATACGGCAGTAGCCCGCAATGTCAAATTTTTCTATCAATTTACATCACCTGCTTTGCGTGATATTTTAGATAATATTGTATCACAGCTTTCGGAAAATAGCAAGAGGAAAAAGACGCTGCCACCGCGACAGCGTCTTTTGTCATGCAGATTCTTTACCAGCTCTGACCTCGCGTTCCGCAAAGAGCTTTCGGTTGTAGCGGAGCAGCTCGCTCGTCAAATCCGTCAGGTTCTGACCTCCCGAGCGAAAGACGGCGACAAGGAATTTCTGTTTTCGGAACCTGTCATAGAGCGGTCTGAGCTGTTCCTGAGCCGACGCGTCCGCTGATTCCGCCTTGGTAAGCCAGATGCAGACCAGCTTTTTTTCAGGGTGAATGTCGAGTTGCAAACGGCTCACCTCCTGTTCATATTATTGCCTTGTTGGCATGATAATATACGGAATAATATTTCAATTCTCCCAACCTTCCTGCCAGTCAACGGCGTCTTCAAAGTGAAGCATACCGTGAATCTCTTTCACTTCTTCCTGGCATTGGTATCTGAGACGCTCCACGGAAGCGGGGTCATACTTACTGAGGTTGGCGAGAATGTTTTCAACCATTGCCACTTCCACCGCCAGCTTGAACAATATCACGCTGTGGCGGTTGTCGCTCTCACGGATAATACTTCTCAGACATGAGAGAAACATGTTGGGCAAATAGTTTGTCTTGTTTTCCGCCGTGAGGTAACCGACGTAGAATCGAATGGATTTTTCCACGAACTCCGACATACTGCGGCAGTCGTCCTGACGGTACATCTCCTTCACCTTTGCTTTGATTTCGGGATACATCCATACCGCTAATTTTTCTTTTCCTTTTGGTGCTGACATGATTTTTTACTCCTTTTTATTTAGCAAACCCTCTCAAAAGCACGGTTTCATCGGCAAATTCGGGAAAGGCTGCCAACTATTTTGATTGTTTCGGAAACAGGTTGCCACCCTGTCAAAATGCACAGAGAGTGCTCAAAAACGGCTTGCGGTCGGCGTTGCCGGCCGCTGTGACCCGGCAGGGGTGCTTTAGCAACCCCAAGCCTTTCTCCTGTTTTCCGCTCGATTGTGAGACCTGATTCTGATTTGTGCAAATGTAACAGACGAATTTCGGCAGTTCATTCTTCTGATGTGTTCTGCGTCATCGCAAAAATATCCGCGACGAAATACATATTACTGGTATGGCTGCCTTTTTCTCGCAGGCGGTGTCTTTTGACGATAATGCTTCGTTCCTCCAACACCCTCAGCGCGGCGTCAACGGTTT
>JAEEGI010019548.1_pt1 | contig 13646 bp, 9 predicted proteins | sample 8958751 | NCBI WGS metagenome assembly JAEEGI01 (sample SAMN16246545, study PRJNA631951) | gut metagenome | biome: gut microbiome; feature: rumen; material: KS-attached | host: Bos | place: Iran: Karaj | collected 2018-10
CAGTCTGCATGTCCTGTGACAGTTGTTTCAAGGGATTCAATGCACATTACTCTTATCTTTATCGGCGAAACTGATACAACATATATCCCGGATATCTGTGAATCATTCAGAAAACTCAAATCAAAGCATAAAAGATTCAGACTTTCGTTTGATTCGCTGGATTTCTTCCCCAACAGCAGAAATCCCAGAACACTTATAGTCAGAATGAAAGATGACTTGAGTAAGATAAATGCTTTGCATAATGATTTAGGCCATGCTTTGGATGAACTGCAGATCAATTATGACAGAAAACCGTTCAATGCCCACATGACTCTTGCCAGAGTAAGGTCAGGTGCAGCACCCATGCAGCTTTTGAATCTGGTAAAGGAAGCATCAAAGATAAAATTTGATCCGTATTATACTGCTGTGGATGTTTCGAATTTTATTCTGTTCAAGTCGGATCTTACCTGGGCAGGTCCTGTATATACACCGGAAGCCGTATTTGAGCTGGCTTAAACGGTTTCTTCTTCAACAACAACGTTGCCGCTGCCGGCAAATTCATTTAATAGATCATGGAGCTCATCATCGCATTTGACGTGCCATGGCATAAGGAGCTCTGTTTCTTTTGCCGGAGATACGATTTTAAGGGAAACTTCATCTTCGCCCTTATATTGGCTCAGAAGGTCTCTCAGCCTGCACATCATTGCAATGTCATCGTCAGCTTCGTTGGTCTGTTTTAATTCGATTACCACCCGTTTGCATTTCGAATGAAGCATGACATTGTGTATTGTCGTGACATTGTGCTCGGATTCCTCTTCGATCTTAGGTGCTTCTTCTCTTTTGGTGATCTTAATCGGAGGTTCTTCATCATCATTGTTTCTCAGGTTATATGGTACAGCGTTTGAACATACGATCTGATAGCTGTCATCTCTTTTTTCAAGTCTGCCCTCAACAATAACGATATTTCTTTCTTTCCAGACTTCTGCTGTATTCTGATAAACCCTGCTCCAGGCTACCACAGTTATGCTTCCTGCGAGATCTTCAATCGTCGCAGCCATGCCTTTGGATCCTTTTTTTGTGGTCAGCTGCCTGGCTTCAGTTATAAGACCTGCGATCTGTATGTCTGTTCCGACCATTGTATCATCGAGATTTGGTATGGAGATCAGACCGTCTTTTTCAGCCTGTTCAGCATATGGACTGAAAGGATGCTGTGACAGATATACTCCTGTGAGTTCTTTTTCCCATGCAAGGTTGGTTTCGATACTGTCCGGTTCTTCTGTTCCAATATTAGAGATTGCAGTATCTGTCTGTTCCCATAAATCAAACATTGCAACCTGTCCGGTCTGTTTGATTTTCTGATCGTGCTGTGCAACTTCTATAATTCCGCTCAGTTTCTGTAAAAGACTGACTCTTGTTCCGAACATATCAAGTGCACCTGCTTTGATCAGGCATTCGAGCACTCTTTGATTGACGTTTGAAATATCAATACGCTTAACCAGATCGTCCAGTGAGCTGTATTCGCCGTTGGCTTCACGTTCCCGGACGATGTGTTCAACTGCTCCCTGACCGACATTCTTGATGGTTGATAAACCGAAACGTATTGCGGTTTTACCGTTATCCTGGTCTTCAAGCGAGAATGATACGTTTGATTTATTGATATTTGGTACGAGTACATCTATGCCCAGACGTCTTGCCTCTGCAATGGTCAGAGTAACTTTGTCAGGTTTATTCCAGTATCCTGCCATGATTGCTGCCAGATACTCTTCAGTGTAGTGGGCCTTAAGATAAGCGGTTTTGTATGAAACGATGGAGTAACTCACCGCATGCGCTTTGTTGAATGCGTAGCCTGCGAAAGGTTCGATCATTGCATATACCGCTTCAGCTACTTCCTTGGTGTAACCGCGTTTTACGGCACCTTCCATGAATTTAGGCTTTTCTCTTGCGATAATTGCCTGGTTTTTCTTAGAAATAGCTTTTCTGAAGATATCTGCCTGTCCGAGAGTATATCCTCCGATTTCAGTCACCATGAAGATGACCTGTTCCTGATAAACGATGACCCCGTATGTTTCTTTGAGATATTTTTCGAGGACAGGGTGAGGATATACAGGAGTCTCTTCACCATGTTTGGATTTGATGAATTTAGGTATCTGATCCATAGGTCCGGGTCTGTACAGCGCAACAAGCGCTGAAATATCAGAGAAAACGGTCGGATGAAGCTGTTTGATGAATTTTCTCATTCCTGTGCCTTCAAGCTGGAATACTCCGATGGTTTCTCCTTTAGCCAGAACATCAAATGTTTTCTGATCTTCAAAAGAAATATTTGACAGATCCAGATCAATGCCTCTGTGCTCTTTGATCAGTCTGAGTGTTTCACTGATGATCGTAAGATTGACGAGACCGAGGAAATCCATTTTTATCAGACCGATTTCATGTATATCATCCATGTCCCATTGAGTCTGACCGATTTTTCCTTCAAGATCCTTTGTACATCGCATGAGAGGAGTGTATGCGGTGAGCGGTTCCTGGGAAATAACTATGCCGGCTGCATGTACGCCTGTACCGCGGCACAGACCTTCAAGATGCTTTGCCTTATCTATCAGTTCATGTGCAACAGGATCGTTATTGTATACAGCTGCAAAATCAGGAGTGCTGATAAGCAATTGTTCAAGATTATCTTTGGTTACATCCGGTATGGTCTTTACTATTCTGTTTACGTCTGCAAGATCTATACCGAGAATTCTTCCCACATCTCTCAGAACACCTTTTGCGCCCAGTGTGTTGAAGGAACAAATCTGGGCAACATGATCTGCTCCGTATTTTTCAACAACATAATCAACGACTTCAGCACGTCTGCCGTCTTCGAAATCAAGATCGATATCAGGCATTTCTTTTCGTTCAAGGTTGAGGAATCTTTCGAATATAAGTCCGTGTGACAGTGGATCGATGTCGGTTATACCTGTAACACGCAGAACGATGCTTCCGCATCCGGATCCTCTGACATTTACTGCTATATGGTTCTGTCTGGCGAAATGAACGATGTCTCTAACTACAAGGAAATATTCGGAGAACTTGGTTTTTTCAATGACATCAAGTTCATAATCCAGTCTCTGTTTTGCTGCAGGATCGTCATTATAGTATTCATGCAGCCCTTCATAACAAAGCTGCTGAAGATATTCATGTTCAGTAAGACCTGCCGGTCGTCCGCAGTCAGGTATGATTGATCTGCCGAATTCAAGTTCAAGATTGCATTGGTCTGCAATTACCTGTGTATTTGAGATCGCATCAGGTATATCTTTGTACATTTCGGCCATTTCTTCTTCACTCTTGAAGTAGAAATACGGACCATCCATACGCATACGTTTTTCATCAGAGACAAGGGACTGGGTGCCTATACAGAGCAGCATGTCATGATACGGGGCGTCTTCCTTGTTGATGTAGTGAACATCGTTTGTCGCCACGAGCGGAATATCCAATTCCCTTGCCAGCGGTATAAGAGACTGGTTGGCAAGTTCAAGCTTCGGAATAGGGTGCCTCTGTATTTCGATATAATATCGGTCTTTGAATACGTTCTTGTACCAAAGCGCTGTCTCACGCGCCTTGTCCAGATCACCGTTTATGATGGCGTTCGGGATCTCTCCGGCGATACATGCTGACAGACAGATGAGTCCTTCGTTATACTGTTCCAGCAGTTCATGATCTACTCTTGGTTTGTAATAAAAACCTTCGGTATTGGCGATTGAAATAAGTTTGATTAAATTGTCATAGCCGGTTTTGTTCTGGGCAAGAAGGATCAGGTGATATCCGGATCTGTCGCCGACGCCTTTGCTTAAATGCGAATGCGGAGCTACATAGGTCTCACAGCCGATAATAGGCTTGAGACCTGCCTTTTTTGCAGCCTGATAAAATTTAATTGCCCCGTGCAGAACTCCGTGATCAGTGATCGCAACACTTGACATACCGAATTCTTTTGCTTTTTGCATCAGAGGTTCGATACGGCACATTCCATCAAGCAGACTGTATTCAGTATGAAGATGAAGATGTGTGAACGCCATGGGTAACCTTATTTGTAGAGAATTTCTTCGGCCTTTTCCAGATCACTGCACTTGATAACTATCATTGCCTTGTTGGGCGTTTTATCAAGATATGTGTAGAAGTAATCGATATTAATTCCTTCCTTTGCAAGAGGTTTAATTACGGAATTAAGCAAACCTCCTTCAACGTCGGGAGCTTCACCGCAGATAAGTGCATCTGTTCTGACTGTAAAACCAGCATTTTTGAGTGCACTGACAGCTTTTTCATGATTGTCCATGATCATTCGAACGATACCAAATTCGTCGGTTTCAGCTACTGAAATGGCGCGTAAATTGATATCTGCTTTTTCCAAAACTTCCAAGATTGCCATCAGTCTTCCGGGCTTATTTTCTGCAAATACAGAAACTTGTTCAATTCTCATCACATTCCTCCTTATTTGTTCAGTTCTGATCTGTCGATTATTCTCTTTGATTTGCCTTCTGATCGTTTAATGGAATGAGGCTCTACTAGTTTAACAGTTGCCTTGATACCAAGTACACTCTGAAGTGCTGCAACGAGTTCATTCTTGATGCCAATGAGATTGGACATATTGTCAGTGAAGGCAGCTTCAGAAACTTCTGCATGGATCTCAATGTCATCACATACAAATCCGTCACGTCTGTCGACGATGATCTGATAGTGAGGTTCAACACCTTTGACAGAAAGAAGGATACTTTCGATCTGGGAAGGGAATACGTTGACACCTTTAACTTTGATCATATCATCTGTTCTGCCGCCGACTCTGTCCATTCTGACATGGGTTCGTCCGCATTCACATTTTTCATAAACAAGTGATGTGATATCATGAGTCCTGTATCTCAGGATTGACTGTGCTTCACGGGAGATGTTGGTGAGGACAAGCTCACCTTTCTCGCCGGGAGGCAAAACCTCTCCGGTATCAGGATTGATGATCTCAGGAATAAAATTATCTTCCCAGATGTGCATGCCTTTTCTGCATGTACATTCTACGGCAACACCAGGGCCCAGGGTTTCAGTTAAACCATAGATGTTATAGGCTCTTATGCCGAGTTTTCTTTCAATATCATCACGCATGTTTTCACTGCATGGTTCGGCTCCGAATACGCCGATTCGGAGATTACTCTTCTTTAAATTGATACCTTCTGCTTTTGCTGTTTCAGCAATGATAAGAGCATATGAGGGAGTGCAGACCAGTACGGATGTGTCCATGTCCTGCATAAGCATAAGCTGCTTCTGAGTGTTACCTGCACCTGTAGGAATCACTGTCGCGCCAAGATACTGTGCACCATAGTGAAGTCCGAGACCACCGGTAAACAGACCATAGCCGAATGCAACCTGAAGGGTGTCTTTAGGCGTAACACCGCATGCGGCAAGACCTCTTGCTACACAGTCACCCCACATTTCAAGGTCCTTTTTTGTATAGCATGAAACAACAGGTTTTCCGGTGGTTCCTGATGAAGCATGAATACGGACAATGTCATCTTTAGGTACTGCAACAAGACCATAGGGATACTCGTCTCTGAAATCTGTTTTTGTGGTAAACGGCAACTTTGCCAGATCTGATAAAACTTTGATGTCGGATGGCTTGACTCCCATTTTATCCATTGCATTCTTGTAAAATGGGACTCTGTTGTACAGTCGTCTTACTGTTTTCTGGAGTCTTTTCAGCTGTAATGCTTCAAGCTCCGGGCGTTCCATTGTTTCTATCTTAGGGTCAAGCATTATATATATATCCTTTAAAATAATTCGACAAACAATACCTGTTTTCGTCGTGATTTATTGATTGTAACTAACGCAAAACCATTATTCAATAAAAAAAATGAATAAAAAAATAATCATTTTTATGAAGGCACTCAATATCCGAAGCATGCGTAGTACAGACGATATTCTCAATATCGTCCTGATCCTGATCGATGCTATCGAGTCAAGGTCACCATCAAGGCCTCTTGAAGATTGTTACCAGATATGATGACATGAACAATACTGCCATCGCTATACCTATCGGATAACCGACGTAGGAGCTTAGTCTGAAACCCTCGGGAGCCATCAAGATATAAGTCGTACTGACAGCTGTCATGAAAGCCGCCGGAATAGCGGTAATAAATGACACTGCTCGATGCTTGTGTGTCCTGACAAGATATGCTGTGGCTACCCACAGAGCAATCATGGCTAACGTCTGATTGCTCCAGGAGAAGTAACGCCATAGCACGTTAAAGTCCAGCTGCGTCAGTACTGCACCGACAAACAGCAGCGGCAAAGCAATGATAAGACGGTTACGGATAGGTTTCTGATTAAGTTTTGTGATCTCAGCCAGGATAAGTCGGGCCGAACGAAAAGCCGTATCACCTGATGTGATGGGACAGGCAATGACACCAACTATAGCAAGGATACCACCCACAGACCCCAGCATACCCGTAGAAATATCATAGACAGCACCTGACTGTCCCAGATTGGTAAGTGCAACCTGTAAACCGCCGGTAGCGCCATAGAATGCCACACCGCCTGCAGCCCAGACCAGTGCAATCACTGCTTCGGAAAGCATGGCACCATAGAATACCTTGCGTCCATTCATTTCTGACTTTATACATTTAGCTACCATAGGCGACTGCGTAGCATGAAAACCTGAAATAGCACCGCAGGCAACAGTGATGAACATGAACGGCCAGATCGGAAGTCCTTCAGGATGAAGGTTCTGCAATGAGATCTCAGGAATAGTGTAACCACCGATGATGATACCGATAACGATCCCTGCAGCCATTAGGATCAGGACTGCTCCGAATAGCGGATATAATCTCCCGATGATCTTATCGATCGGCAGGATCGTGGCTAAAACAAAATAAACAAGTATCACGATGACCCAGAAAGTGTTGCCCAGTGCATCCGGAGTCAGTCTGGACAGAAGAGCAGCAGGAGAAGTGACAAATACTGCACCTACCAATATCAGAAGCAGTAATGAAAATACTCGCATGATCCATTTCGCACCGGTGCCAAGATAGATACCGCTGAGCTCAGCGATAGATGCACCCTGATGTCTTTCACTGATCATGCCGCACATGTAGTCATGAACGCCGCCGCCCAGTATGCTTCCAAAGATGATCCACAGGAATACAACAGGGCCAAAGCAGGCTCCCATGAGCGCACCAAAGATTGGGCCGGTCCCGGCAATATTGAGAAGCTGGACCAAATACGCTTTCCAAGTGGGCATAGGGATGTGATCGACACCATCGTGATGGGAATAGGCAGGGGTCTCACGGTCATCAGGCGCAAACACCTTTTCAACTACACGGCCGTATAGGAAATAGCCCGCAATCAAGACGCCAAGTGAGAGAATTAGAGAAATCATACTGCCTTCTTTCCTGCTGACTATTATAAACCATTACAGTAAACGATAGATGAAAGCCCTATTCACGTTCCTTGATGCACGAAGGAAGGATCCAGCGTTTCATATCATTCATAGCGAAATGATGAGAGATCAATATGAAAACAAGTACAAGGAATGCAGTCTGGAAGTAAATGATAGCGACCTTTGGGAACGGGAAGATCTGCACATCAGTAGAGATACGACTCAAAGTATATCTGGCAGCAAGCACACCGGCGGGAATAGCAAGAGCAGTGGCAACAACATACTGGAACAGATTGTTTATAAGGTTAGCAATGGAAATGGAAGACCTCTGATAACCCAGTGTACGCATCGTGGCAAATGTCCGTTTGTATTCTTTAAGGTTCGTGACCATCATATTAAAGATGATCATGAAACCCATGATGATAGCGATTGTATTGAGGACATAAGTCGAGACATCAAAGGCAACAAGTCTGTCCTCGGTCTCCTCACGAATAACTTTGTTGAATGCGAAATAATATGCGCCGTCGATATGCTTGAATTCTTCAAAGAATGCCTGATCATCACGTGTCTTAACAAGGAGCGAAGCTCGAGGATCAAGTTCAACGGGCAATTTATCAAAGAAATCAGAACTGACATAGCTTACCTGGAAAACATATTGGTCGGAGATGCCCGCGACAGTCACTTCGGCGCCATTGACAGTGATCACATCGCCTACCTTGGCATCCAAAAGATCAGCATGATACTTAGATAAGACAATGCCATTTTCTGGAACAGTGGTAACGTTATAATACGAACTCACCACATTGATGATATCCTGATCAGGCTCGATACCATTGATGAGTACGATTGCATTCTTATCACCATGTCTGACACCGAAAGGCTGGTATTTAAGCAACGTGATATCATCGATAAGCGGAGACAGATTACCTTCCTCATCCTTGATACCTGCTTCCAGATAATAAGCATCAAGATCATCCGGCAGATAACTAAGATAGACCTGAACATCGTTTTTCATCCTGGCATCAAAGTACTGTTTGATAACAGTGAGCTTTGATTCACCCAAACTTACAGCAACCATGATGATAAGGCCGCTGACAAAGATACAGATACCGGAAATGACGTAACGCTGCAGGTTCCTGACATTCTGAGAAACAGAGACCTTGAGAGGAATGGGGGCATTTTTAAAGAGAGTCCTGGTCAGATAAGGAGTCTGGTTATTCGATGGAGGAAGGGCTTTCATAGATTCAGTGGGCTTGATACGGGAGATGCCTGTACTAATATACAATGCCGTAATTTCTGTTACCACAATAAGTGCCAATAAAGAATAGAGAGGGTTGACCCAGTTAAAGTTGAATTCAATCGCAGGAAAACGCAGTGCGGAAGCGTAAGCATTATCGGCAAGCAATTGGATGATAGCACCTACCCCAAGGCTAAGAATCCACGCTACTATGGAAATAACCAAAGCAAGCCCCATAAAAACCAAGGTGATATCAAATACTGATTCACCAAGAGCTCTCATAACGCCGATATCTTTGCGGCATTGTCTGATTATCTGTGTGAGGAACAGAATAGTCACAATTAAAACGATGGCGAAGAACATGATAGGAACGTACAACGATACCTTATCGAGAGCATAAAGCATACTATTGTAATGATGGATCACCGGAGAATCTTTATAGCTCATGGCATAAGACATGTACTCAGTGATATTAAAACCAAGTGAATCTTCTCCCTCGATCGCTTTGTTCATTGCAGCCGCGAATTCCTCGGTACCGCGTGCCTTGCCTTCTTTAAACTTGATGAGCATTTCATTGAACATCGGAATGTCTTTAGCAAAACGGTCCGGATAAAGAGCATTCAAAGCTTTATAAGGAACATAGAGATAAGCAAAATCCCGAGATGAAGAAATTGCATAGACGTCTGCCTGGACCATACAGGTCTCTGGTGAGGAAACGAGATCGCTGATCGTCCAAGTCACTGTCGTATCTTTATCTACACTGATAGTGATCTTATCACCTGCCTTAAAGCCGTTAGTTGAAGCAAAAATGCTCTCCATTTTCACAGGAATTTCATCATCAGGTACGTCGTAATGGCTTAATGAATAAAACGAGAGAAAACTATCTGAAAAGTATGTCTTATTACCTGAGGAATCAGTTGTATAGAATTCTTCAAATCCTTCAGTAAAAGCCCTGCCGGAATAAGATTTGCCGTTTTGATCCGAGAAGACGACCGGTTCATTCTCACGGAATGATATGAATTCAATGTCGAGGTCCTCGATATAGTTATCAGGTATGAGATTGAGCAAAGCATACGACATAGGCTCACTGATACCTGCCTGAAAATCAGGATAATTGCATTCAGAAATATATTTATTAATGTCTGTTTCAAGAGAAAGATAGGCATTTCTGAGTCCGATCATGATACCGCTTCCAAAGGCACCAACGATTATCACGCTCAGAAGCATCAGCCAGAAGCGTTTGAAATATGGCAGAAGCATCATTCTGACCAATTTCATAATGTCCTACCACACTTTCTTCGTGATTAAAATCTTCAACTTGAACAGTATAAGATTTCTTACGATGATTATTTTAAACCAAAACAGTAAACTTTGCAGAGAAGGGAAAAATGAGCTTGAAAAAATGGTGGGCGGTATAGGACTCGAACCTATGACCCCCTGCGTGTAAAGCAGGTGCTCTAACCAACTGAGCTAACCGCCCGAAAAGGCTCAATTATTCTATATTGAATGAGGGTACTTGTAAAGTTAATGAGACCGGGATGAGGCCCTTGCGGTTGGGATCCACGATGGATCGTCAGATGAGCACGCCTTTTTTTATGCTGATTATTGTCATGGCGCAGTTTTTTCTACATAATATGAAAAAGGTCTAAAAGGAAACGAGTTATGCAGACACAACAGCGACCCGTTCCACTTTGGAAAAATGTCCTCAATCTGGCCGCCCCGCAGACTTGGGCGGGATCCATGGCGCCTGCGACTGTCGCCATTGCCATCAGCTGGCATAAGCTACAGCATATCGATCTCCTCATGGTTCTGTGTCTTTTCGTCATTGCGATCCTTATGCAGTCTGCCGTCAATGCCTTCGACGATTATGCTGATTTCATCAAAGGCACTGATACTTTGGAAAATTCTCCCGATGCTCAGGATGCTGTCATCGTTTATGGCATGAATCCGCGTACTGCTCTCATATCCGGCATCTGTTTCCTTCTGGTCGCTCTCATTCCGGGAGCTTATGTCGTAATTAAGTTGGGGATCGTCCCGCTCATCATCGGCATCATCGGAGGTATCGTCCTCATCTTCTACGCCTTCGGCCCTTATCCTATATGCTACCTACCTTTGGGCGAAGCCTTCTGCGGATTCGTCCTGGGAGGTCTCATGCCCTTTGCCGGCGTCTACATGCAGACAGGTGTCCTCGATTTTTTCGTACTGGTGGAAGTCATCCCGCCGATACTGGGAATGGCCATAAATATGTTTTCGAATAACGGATGTGATATCGCAAGAGATAAATCCGCAGGACGTAAAACACTTGCCTGCCTCATCGGGCAGAAACGCACCGATGCTCTTTACCGCGTCGGCCTCATCATATGGGTCCTAAGCCCTGCCATCGTGCTGGCCTCCCAGGGACGTTTCCTTTCTGTCCTCATCTACTGTCTGGCATCTCTTGCCTACGTACATCTGATCGAAAAGCAGTATAAACGTCAGCTGGGGCCCGAGGAACGCGGCAATGTTATGAACGGTGCAACGACGTTAGTGTCTCTCGTAGCCTTTACCTACAGCATCGCTATGATCGTGGGATAGCTTTTAAGAACGACTCGATGAGTTCGTTGATCAGTTCAGGTTCATCCGTATTGGAATTATGCCCGGCTCCCTTGATCCACTCGATGGGGATCCCGGTCTTCTCATGCCAGGCTTTATTGTAACGCCGGCAGGAACCGGCCTTATCCTTCTCGCCGCAGATGATTAAAGCAGGGCATTTCAGTTCATAAGGGAGATCGGCTGCCATGGCGTCCGCCAGTATGCGGTAGCCGTGTCCCGCTATCATCGCATATCGCTCTTTGTCACCGTCATAGGTCATCATTATGTCGTACATAAGTGAGCGTCCGTATTCCGATTCGGCAACGCCTTTAGTGCCGGACTTGAGAAGTGACTTCCACGGATAGTATTTGTATACAGGTCGCATCTGCCTGAGAGCCCAGATCTCAGCCGCCGTAACATACTGTCTCTGAAGCGGTGCAGAATCGATGGAGATAAAACCCTTGAGCTTTTCGGGAAAAAGCTGGGAATACATCTGCCCAACATATCCTCCCATGGACTGTCCTGCGATGACGGGATCCGTGATGCCTTCCTTTGTTAAGATCTCATCAAGCCAGACGGCCTTATCCTTCAGGTCGAAGGAAAAGTCGAAGGGCCACGACGCGGCATGGGCAGGAGCGTCCCAGACCAATAACCTGCACTTGTCTCCAAAATACTCGATCTGTTTACCGAAAAGCCTGTGATCGGCCGTGAGTCCCGGCAATAACACGAGCGTAAAGGGGGATTCTTTATCGTTCACCCAGTAATGGATCGTGCCGCATCTGGTATCGTAAGTCTTCTCGTTTATCATACGTTTTCGAACATATTGATCTCAATGCTGGACATGAACTCGCACATCGAGTGATTGAATTTTTCGTAATCCGCTTCCTTGTACTCACTGTCATCAGTGGGCATCACGACGGTCACCGTCTTCACCTGATTGTGAAAAGTGATCATCACACGGTTCTTGATAAGGGCACAGTAGCCTCTGATGGTCATGTTGAGCTCTTCCTCGAGATCCTTGATTTCTTCCTTACCGCTGATATCGACATGCTCGAACCTGACGAGCACTTCAGGATTCTCAATGGCATCATAGACCTCATAGACTGCAGTCTTGATATGTTCCCAGCCGACGCGATAAGTGAATTCCCACGCTGATTCCAGCCATCCGTCGTTTTCTCTTACGCCAAGTAAATGCATCTTACTCCTCCCACCATATCAGTCGGTTCCAGAAATGTTCAGAAGCTGTGCTAGATAGTCTTCCAAAGTAGGCAAGGGAACGCAGTCCATGCTGCCAGACGAAAATGCAGGAATTTCGCGATTATAGGGTCCGAAGACCTTTTCGACTACCCTTGCGTATAGAAAACAGCCCGCAGCCAATACACCCAAAGATAAGATGTGTGATATCATCAGCTTCCACCATCTTTCCTGCTGACTATTTTATACTAAAACAGTGGTCATTGTTGAGAATGAAAAAAGAAATTTTGAAAAAAATGGTGGGCGGTATAGGACTCGAACCTATGACCCCCTGCGTGTAAAGCAGGTGCTCTAACCAACTGAGCTAACCGCCCGAAAAGGCTCAATCATTCTATATTGAGTGAGCTGTTCTTGTAAAGTTAAGTAAGCTTTCCGGAGACAGTGGGGTGCCTGCCTCCGGAAAGCCATACAAGGGGGTTATGACAATTCCAACGGAATTATCGAACAGTAATCCCTGTCCTTATAATCAAAGGACAGCATCTTGACTTTGACCCCGAAATACTTGCTCAGGTTCTCTTCCGTAATGACATCTTTGGACGGACCAAAGAGATATGGCAGATTAGGACCGAGCATGAGAGAGATATCTCCCAGTCTCAGGGCATGTTCGGGATAATGAGTATTGACGATACATCCCAGACCCTGATCACGTACGATCTTCTCAAGCATACCGATGATGAGCATCTGGTTCTTGAAGTCGAGATGTGATTCAGGTTCATCGAGAATGATTATTTCAGGTTTGGAAGCCAGCGCCCTTGCGACCATAACGAGCTGGAATTCACCGCCCGAAAGGTTATTGCACGGCTTCTTATACATATGTGCGATACCGACCTGTTCCAACGCCTCCATTGCGATGTCATAGTCGGCCGAACTTGGTGTGGAATAGACATGCATATGGGATGCTCTGCCTAATAGCACCATATCAAGTACCGAATAAGCGAACCTGCTGCCGGTACTCTGAGGAACATAGCCGATTCTTTTCCAGAAAGCTGTATGCTTCATTTTTTTCATCGATACGCCATCGACCAGCGTTTCGCCGCTCATCCAAGGAACGAGTCCTGTGATACATTTCAAAAGTGTGGTCTTACCGATACCGTTGGGACCAAGGATAGTGAGTATCTGTCCATTGGAGACATCGAAACTGATGTCCTCGTGGATGATCCTTTCATTGGAATATCCGAATTTACCGTGGCATACTTCGATCTTCATTATTAT
>JAEEGI010019552.1_pt1 | contig 13644 bp, 11 predicted proteins | sample 8958751 | NCBI WGS metagenome assembly JAEEGI01 (sample SAMN16246545, study PRJNA631951) | gut metagenome | biome: gut microbiome; feature: rumen; material: KS-attached | host: Bos | place: Iran: Karaj | collected 2018-10
ACAAATTTTTTCATTATTGTAATTCCTTTCTTTATTTTTAGACCCCAATAAAGGTATTTTATGATAGGACAAAAAAACGTTTACAGAAAACGCCCTCAAACTTTCCAAAACTCCATCCCATCATAAAATACCTTTATCATAAAAATGTCTTCTTGGGGCCTAAGCCCCAAGAAGCAACTTAATCAATATCCAGTATTGATAATTATCTCATCTGAAGATTTGCAAGATCATCAAAGATATCATAGAAAGGTGTTGCATCCTTTACTATTGTATCTGTGTTAACACGCTGTGTTGCGTATGTTACACAGTTCTGTCTCTGATAAATAGGAATCTCAACAGCGTAATCTACGATAAAGTCAAGACATTCCTTGTAAGTAGCCTTTCTGTAAGCCTGATCTGCTGATGCTCTAGCATCCTCGATAAGCTTATCAAGCTCTTCAGAATAAATAGCATACTGGTAAGCGCTACCACCTTTGCTGTGGTATACCTGATACATATCTGGATCAGCTGTAGCACCCCAAGCTGCACACCAGATTTCAGCCTTCTGAGCTGAAAGTGTATCCCAAAGTACTGATGAATCTGAAAGATCGTTGATTGTAAGCTCAAAACCAATCTTAGCAAAAGCTTCTGAAGCTGCTGTAAGGATACCAAATGATGGATGGTCACCAGAACCTCCGCCTGGAATCATAGCTTCGTAAGAAAGCTTAGCACCAGCTGGAGCAGCTGTAAGCTTGCCATCCTCTACTGTGTAACCAGCTGCCTCGAAGTAACCAAGAGCTGCCTGAAGAGCTGCATCATACTTCTCATCATCGCTCATACCATCTGAGTAGATTTCGTTGCCATCAACATCCTTAGAGAATGCGATTTCGTAATCTGGATCAGACTTCTGTGGAGCTGCCCATGAAGAGTTTGAAATTGGGTAGTTAATAACCTCTGCTGCCTCTCCATAGTAAGAATCAATAACTACATCACGGTATGCTGCGATAACTGTTGCGATAGCCTTACGTAAATCCTTTGACTGCTCGCTTGAAGGATCGTTACCAACCTTTACGTTAAGTGAGCACATACCAATGTAACCATAACCAAGGTAATCTGTAAGCTGAGTTGTGATTGTATCACCAACTAAGTCGTTCTCAGAGTTTTCAGAAGAAATCTGCTCTGATGTTGCCTTAGAGAATGAAGGCTCAGCAATATCTGCTGTACCCTGAACAAGTGCAGGAACCTTATCAGCTTCCTGTGTCTCCTTAAACTGAATCTCAGATACACCAGGAGCACCAAGGTAGAAGTTTTCATTTGCCTCTAAGTAAGCAACCTTGTTTGAGTATTCCTTAAATGTGAAAGGACCAGCACCAAGTGGCTTTGTTGTCTTTTCTCTGATTAATGAAAGATCATTCTTAGGGAAACCAAACTTGTTGTTATCAAAATCGTACTGAGCCTTGTCACCATAGTAGTGCATTGGAGCGATTGGAAGTGCAAGCTTCTCGATTGTTGGAGCTGAGAACTCAGTAAGTGTAAGTGTCATTGAGTAATCGCCAGTCTTAACGATACCAGAAATGTGATCTGCAGACTCGCCAGTCTCAATACCTGTTGTAGACATTGCAAGAACATCTGCTGGGAATGAATCAGCGATTGTTACGCTAGCAGCTTCCTTATCCATAGCTGAGAAGTTCCATCCGTACTGCTCACCGATTGCCATGAAGAAGTCTTCTGTAGTAGCGCCATCTGGAAGTTCAAATCCCCAACCAGCAGCAGCTGTCTTAACATCATCCTTATCAGCAGCTGAACCAGCTTCTACCATGTAATCTACGATAGACTGTGTGAATGCTGCACCTTCGTTAGCACATGCATCCCAGAAAGCCTTCTGCTGCTCTTCTGTCCAGTTAGTAAAGTCTGTGTTGTCTTTACCAGCAGCAGCGATAAGTGATGAAAGTGTTGAAACACCACTTCTATATTCTTCCATACCCTCTACAGGAAGTGAAGCGAATGTACCAGGTCCATCATAAGTTGGATCTGCCTGTACATACATGCTGAAAATTAAGTCATCAATAGTAAGTGGCTCACCATCTGAGAACTTAATATCATCTCTAAGTGTAATATCATAAGTAACTGTACCATCTTCATTTTCGTTAATGTCAATCTTTGATGGTGTGTAGTAAGTATACTCTGTTCCATTATACTCTTCTTTATAACCGTCAATACCATCAAGAATGTACTGTCCAGATCTTGTAGTTCTTGTTAATGTGATATTAACAAGCTTCTCCTCGATGTAACTATCTGGAACAGACTCAGCAAAAAATGGGCTGAATTTCTGGCTCATTGCGTCCCAAGCAATAACAAGTGGAGTATCTGAGCCTTTTGAATCTCCACCCTTTGAAGCGCTGTCGCCCTTAGAACCGCAGCCAACCATTGAAAGTGCCATAGCAGCTACAAGAATAAGGGAAACTACCTTTTTCTTCTTCATAAGTAATCCTCCTGAATTATATTTATCTACATCTCTTCCCGAGAATGCAAACCCCTGTAAGTAAAGCACAGATTTAAAAAGCATTATTATTCATAAAAATGCTTTTACGTAAAAACCTTTATTAAGAAAAGAAATTGTTGGAATAATGTTGAACAATAAAAAATGAATCTTAATACATTAAGACGCCTTAATGTTAGCATTAAAAATTTCTCCCTTAAAAACATCTGTATCTCCCTGACAGACATCCCATATACAAAACCCCATATCTTGTATAAAGTAGGTTTATTATAGTAAAAAAAATTCTAATATTCAATATCTGCATATTTATGCAGCATGAGTAAATATTTAATTATAATTATATAAAAATAGCGGTTTTTCGGGCTATTTTATTCATTTAAACGCCTATCACCTTAAAGTGATAAAGAATTGTATCCGTAAAAAAACAATATTAAATTTTGATTATATAATTTATCAGAATATAGAAAAAAGGAGCCTGAATAAATCAGACTCCTTTGTCTTTAATCTACATCAATTATATCAACAATAACTTTCTTGTCAATCTTTGAAGCTGCAGCCTTAACAACTGCACGAATAGCCTTTGCGATACGGCCCTGCTTTCCAATAACCTTGCCCATATCAGAAGGAGCAACGCGAAGCTCTACAACGATAGACTTAGCGTCCTCTTTCTCTGTAACTACAACTTCATCAGGATTGTCTACAAGTGACTTCGCAATTACTTCAACTAATTCTTTCATCACTATTATCCTTTTCCTTTCGAGTTATCTTATTGAACGCCTGCCTGCTTGAAAAGTCTTGCTACTGTCTCTGTTGGCTTTGCACCGTTAGCAATCCACTTCTTAGCTGCCTCAGCGTCAACTGTAACTGTTGCTGGCTCCTGGTTAGGATCGTATGTACCGATTTCATCGATGTTTCTACCGTCACGAGGTGCTCTTGCATCTGCTACTACGATTCTGTAGATTGGTCTCTTCTTCTGACCCATTCTCTTTAATCTAATCTTTACTGCCATTTTAATTTCCTCCTAAATAATAATACTTTAAATGGTCTTTGTTAAAATGGGAAACGCATACCACGTCTGCCTTTACCCATCATATTTGGCATCTGCTTCATCATTTTCTTCGATTGCTCGAACTGTTTAACAAAGCGGTTTACCTCTGCTATATCTAAACCAGCTCCAGCAGCAATTCTGTGCTTTCTGCTAGGATTTAGTAATTTTGGATTCTCACGCTCAGCAGGTGTCATTGAAAGAATGATTGCTTCAATATGCGCAAGCTTTTTATCATCTACAGCGCCTTCTATCTGAGCCATCTGGCTAGCATTAATACCCGGCATCATTCCAAGAATGGAAGTCAAACCACCAAGCTTTTTCATTTGCTCCATAGATGTAAGATAATCATTGAAATCAAAGGAAGCTTTCTTTACCTTTTTAGAAAGTGCAAGTGCTGCATCCTTATCGATTTCTGCCTCCGCCTTTTCGATGAGGGATAATACATCTCCCATTCCAAGGATTCGACTAGCCATTCTGTCTGGATGGAACTGCTCTAAATCTGAAAGTTTTTCACCCATACCAGCGTAAAGAATAGGCTTTCCTGTGACAGCCTTAATAGAAAGTGCTGCACCACCACGAGTATCACCATCAAGCTTTGTGATGATAACACCGTCAATGCCAATCTTTTCGTCGAATGTAGATGAAACATTAACAGCATCCTGACCAGTCATGGCATCAACTACCAAAATGGTATTGAGAATATCGATGTTTTTCTTGATAGACTCAAGCTCGTTCATCATATCCTCATCTATATGAAGACGACCAGCTGTATCGAAAATAACTACATCAAAGCCGTTCTTCTTAGCATAATCCATAGCTTCCTTAGCTATCTTAACAGGCTTTTCCTTATCTCCTAAGGAGAAAACCTCAACCTCCTGCTTCTTTCCGTTAATCTGAAGCTGTTCAATAGCAGCTGGACGATAAACGTCACAAGCAACAAGAAGTGGTTTCTTACCACGCTGCTTTACCTTACCAGCAAGCTTTGCTGTGGTAGTTGTTTTACCGGCACCCTGAAGACCAACCATCATAATAGTAGTAATGGCGCCGCCAGTACCGAAAGTAATATCTGTAACGTCAGAGCCCATAAGATTAACAAGCTCTTCGTTAACAATCTTTATAACCATCTGTCCAGGATTAAGACCATTCATTACATCAGAACCAATGGCGCGCTCTGTGACAGTGTTTGTAAACTGTTTTACAACTTTGAAATTAACATCAGCTTCTAGAAGAGCCATTTTAACTTCCTTAAGCGCAGCTTTAACATCTGCCTCGGAAAGTCTACCTTTGCTCTTAAGGCTTTTAAAAACCCCTTGAAGCTTCTCTGAAAGAGAATCGAATGCCATAAATTATAATTCCTCTAATATCATACTAGAAATACGGGAAATTTCAGTCAAAGTATTTTCATTAACATCTCCCGCTGTCAATTCGTTAATGCGAACAACATCTTCTCTGATGTTCATAAACTTATCAACAAGATGAAGCCTGTTTTCATAATCTGATAAAAGCTTGTCGCATCTTTTTAAAATGTCGTGTACTGCCTGTCTGGAAATAGAAAGGCTATCAGCAATCTCTGAAAGAGATAAATCTTCATTGATGCTCATTTCATATACTGTGCGCTGATGTTCTGTTAAAAGCTCACCATAGAAATCATATAAATATCCTGATTTAATCTTATCTTCCATTGCTCTCCTCTTACGACCTCATATAATATACTATAATTAAAAAAAGGTGTCAAGCGTTTTTACTTGACACCTTTCCCTCATCCGCCCCTTCGGGGCACCTTCCCCCAATAGGGGAAGGCTATTATAGTGAAGTTCTTACTATTTTTGGTCTGTAGCCTGCTTTGTCTAAGGCTTTTATGATCTGTTCCTTGTGGTCAGTGCCGAAAGCTTCAAGTGTAATGCGAAGCTCAACAGCTGCGGAACGATTGGTTGTAACAAACTGATTATGCTCAAGCTTGATAACATTTCCCTGTTCATCAGCGATAACCTGAGATACCTTTGCAAGCATACCTGGTTTATCTGGAAGTAAAACAGATACAGTAAATATTCTGTCTCTAAAGATAAGTCCCTGCTGTACAACAGATGACATTGTAATAACGTCCATATTGCCACCTGATAATACAGAAACAACCTTTTTATCTTTAACACCTAAGTGATTCAAAGCTGCAACAGTAAGAAGTCCAGAATTTTCTACTACCATTTTATGGTTTTCTACCATATCAAGGAATGCAACAATAAGCTCATCATCATCTACTGTAATGATTTCATCGATGTTTTCCTGTAAGTATGGGAAGATATTGCTTCCTGGAGTTTTAACTGCTGTACCATCTGCAATAGTATTAACTGTTTTAAGAGTTGTAACCTTTCCCTTTTCAAAGGAAGCCTTAAGTGATGCAGCGCCGCTAGGCTCAACACCAATAACCTTAATCTTAGGATTAAGAAGCTTTGCAAGAGTAGAAACTCCTGTAGCAAGTCCACCACCACCGATAGGAACTAAGATATATTCTACAAGTGGTAGCTCTTTAAAGATTTCCATTGCAATAGTGCCCTGACCTGTAGCAACAGCTAAATCATCAAATGGATGAATAAATGTATATCCATTTTCCTCAGCTAACTTATAAGCATATTCACATGCTTCATCATAAACATCACCATGAAGAACTACATCGGCGCCATAGCCCTTTGTACGGTTTACCTTAATAAGAGGTGTTGTAGTAGGCATAACAATAGTTGCCTTTACTCCGTATTTGCTGGCTGCATAAGCAACACCCTGTGCATGGTTTCCAGCAGATGCTGTAATAAGTCCCTTAGCACGTTCCTCATCTGACAAAGTGCTAATCTTGTAATATGCACCTCTAAGCTTGTAAGCACCAGTAAGCTGCATATTCTCTGGTTTCAAATAAACTGTGTTACCGCATTTCTCACTAAAATAGTCGCTGTACACAAGCTTTGTTTCCTTTGTCACCTCTGTGACGATTTTTGCTGCCTCTTCAAATTTGTCTAATGTAAGCATAATCAAGTCTCCCTTTTTTGTAAGCCTTAGCCTTCAGCGTAGAATAAAGCGTCTACAAATTCATCTGCGTTGAATTTCTCTAAGTCGTCAATAGTTTCACCAACACCTATGTATTTTACTGGCAATTTTAACTCAGATTGTATTGCAATTGCAATACCTCCTTTTGCAGTTCCATCTAATTTTGTTAAAACAATACCAGAAATATCTGTAACCTCAGAGAATTCCTTCGCCTGAACTAAAGCGTTTTGGCCTGTTGTACCATCTAAAACAATAAGTGTTTCGCGGTAAGCCTCTGGAAACTCTTTTGAAATTGTATTATTAATCTTAGAAAGCTCATTCATAAGATTCTTTTTGTTATGAAGTCTACCTGCTGTATCTACTAAAAGTACATCGCAATCTCTGGCCTTTGCAGCATGAACAGCATCATAAACAACAGCAGCTGGGTCGGAGCCCTCTGGGCCACCAACAAATTCAACACCAGCTCTGTCAGCCCATTCCTTAAGCTGATCAGATGCTGCAGCTCTAAAGGTATCAGCTCCCGCTATCATAACCTTTTTACCATTAGCCTTGAGCTTGCCGGCAAGCTTACCTATTGTGGTAGTCTTGCCAACACCATTAACTCCAATAACAAGCACAACCGATGTCTTTTTCTCAAAATCAAAGGCTGTTTCCCCAAGAGCCATCTGTTCTTTAATTTCGTTGATAAGGAATTCCTTACATTCAGATGGTTCCTTGATATGTTCCTTTTTAACAGCATCTCTTAAATCATCAAGAATCCGTTCTGTTGTGCGCACACCAATATCACCCATGATAAGAACCTCTTCAAGCTCTTCATAAAAATCGTCGTCGATATTGGTGAATCCATTGAAGATATAATCCATGGATTTTATAAAATTGTCTCTTGTTTTTGTCAGCCCCTTTATAAGACGCTGCCAAAAGTTAATTTTTTCTGCCATAATTAATCATCCAACTGTGACTCAATAAGATTTACAGAAACAAGAGCAGATACACCCTTCTCCTGCATTGTGATACCAAACAATCTATCAGCTGCGTTCATAGTACCACGTCTATGAGTAATAACAATAAACTGTGTGTTCTTTGTAAGCTTATGTAAATATCCAGCAAATCTATCTACATTTGCGTCATCTAAAGCCGCCTCAATCTCGTCAAGAAGACAGAATGGTGAAGGCTTAAGATTCTGGATTGCAAATAATAGCGCAATAGCTGTAAGTGATTTCTCACCACCGGACATTTGCATCATATTGATAAGCTTCTTTCCTGGTGGCTGTGCGTTAATGATAATACCTGTCTCAAGCAAGTCTTCCTCATCAACAAGGGCAAGTGAACCATGTCCACCACCGAACAGTTCCTTAAATGCTTTATCAAATTCTCTTTGAATATCCTTAAATCCTTCAGCGAACTGCTTTCTCATTCCTTCATCAAGTTCATCGATGATACGAACAAGAGAAGCCTCTGCCTCAACCAAATCATCATGCTGTCCCTTAAGGAAGTTGTATCTTTCAGATAGCTCCTTAAATTCCTCAATAGCATTAACATTAACGTTGCCCATTGAGCGGATTGCATTTTTGATTTTAGCTGCATCCTTTTTCATCTGATCTAAATCATTGTACTCAGGATCCTTGAGCTCTTCTGCAGAATGATATGTTAATTCGTATTCATTCCACATGTAGTTATTCTGACTAGAAATTGCATCAGCAATCTTTTCATGCTGAGAATCTAATCTGTAGATTTCCTTGTCCAAATCAGAGATTCTATCGGAAATCTCCTGGCGCTGCTCGAAGAAATTCTTATGAGAGCTGTTTAACTCTTCACGCTTAGCAGTTGCCTCTTTGATTTCTTCCTCAAGCTGTCCAAAGGAATCATCTGATGCAGCGATTGTAGCCTTAATCTCTTCGATTCTTTGCTTTTTATTCTCTGTTTCTTCTTTTGTAGAAGCAACATTTTCTTTTATAGAAGCAATATCTCCATCGCACTTTTCAATTTCTGAAAGCACACGGTCAATATTCTGCTGAACGAATTCTACCTTCTGTCTAGCGTTAGCTTCTTCAATCTGAACCTCAGACATTGTTCTGTTAACAGATGTCTCCATGTAGGTCTTTTCATCTACTTCATCAGAAAGCTTTTGGATTTCAGCCTTAAGTTCAGCTTCCTTATCCTCAGATTCCTTCTTTTCGAATTCGATTTCCTTCTTGCCAGAAGCGATTTCAGTAAGCTGTGACTCTAATTCTTCGCTTTCTTTTGATAATCCTTCGTAAGCAGTTAAGCTTTCCTTCTTTTGTTCGTTAGCTCTATCAAGACCAAGCTTTGCAGTATTAAGAGCAATAGCTGCTGCGTTAAGCTTTGTAGTGTTTTCTTCCCTGTCTGCCTCAAGTAATGATGCAGCAGTTTCGATTTCACCGGCTCTGTTCTTAAGCTCTTCCATTTCAGTAGATATAGCATCAAGCTTCTTTTCGAGCTCTTCGATTTCTCTGTTTCTACCAAGAAGATTAGATTTGTTCTTGAAGTGACCACCAGTCATAGAACCACCTGGGGCCAAATATTCGCCATCAACAGTAACAATATGAATACTGTAATTATTCTTCTTTGCAAGTGCTATAGCTGAATCGATGTTGTCTGTAACAACTACACGCCCTAAAAGATAAGCAACAACACCTTCAAATTTGCTATCGCAGCTAACAAGCTCTGATGCAAGACCAAGAACGCCCTTTTCCTTTAGGACCTCAGTCTTTTTGAAATTACCTCTACCATCTACAGATGTAAGAGGTAGAAATGTGGCACGACCAAGCTTGTTTTCCTTAAGAAAGGCAATAAGCTTTTTAGCACTGGCTTCATCTGCTGTAACAATATTTTGAATGTTACCGCCAAGTGCTGTTTCGATGGCCATTTCGTATTTCTTTTCTACATGGATTAAGTCAGAAACAACGCCCTCGATACCATCGATTTTGCCCTTCTGCTCCATAATCTTTCTTGTAGAATTACCATAACCTTCATAGCGCTCTGCAATATTCTTTACAGATTCAAGTCTTGTCTGAACGCGGGCTAATTCATCCTTTTTAGCCTGAAGCTTTTCAGTGTTTTCTCTGCCCTTATTCTTCCATTCAACAGCCTTTGCTGAAAATTCCTTATCCTTATCCTGAAGCGAAAGAAGCTCTTCCTGTGCCTTCTTAAACTCTTCTTCAGCTAAAGTAACAGCTACATCTAAATCTTCTTCTCTTGTTTTTCTCTCAAGAAGTCGCTGGTTAAGCTTTGCCTTACGGATATTAGTCTGCTCAAGCATTGTCTCAAGACGCTGCTCCTTAGACTTAATGGATGCTCTGTTGTTAAGCAATTCCATAATAGCTTTGTTATCGGCTTCGATTTTTTCGTTATTAGTATTAATTGCAGTCTGTAACTCGCTATAATTATTCTTAACAGCTGTAAGTCTTTCTACTGCCTCTTCTAAAGTCTTATCTAACTCTTCCTTTTCCTTCTTAAATTCATCTAATTGAGACTGTTTTTCAGTTTTTTCAGCTTCGATTTCAGAAACTCTGGCAGCTAAGCTTTCATCTGTTGCATTAGCCGAACGAATCTGTTCCTCTAAAAGAAGGATTTCGTTTTCAAGCTTTCCTTTAAGAAGTGTTGAATCAGATTGATTCTTTTTTAAGGTTTCGATTTGCTCATCTAAGCCAGAAATCTGTTCCTCTAAGGAATCATATTTGGTACGAATTTCTTCCTGAGCAATCTTGCTTTCTTCCATATTAGCTTTAGCAAGATTAGTGTTCTTCTCAACCTCGTTTAAGGCAGCTGTAAGTCTATCTACCTCTAACATGAAGGAATTAACATCAATTCGCTTTAATTCCTCTTTGTATTTTAAATACTGCTTTGCATCCTCTGACTGCTTTTCAAGTGGTCCAATTCTTCGTTCCTGCTCAGAAAGGATGTCGTTAACACGAACAAGGTTTTCTCTTTCGCTCTCAAGTTTCTTAACAGATGCTGCCTTACGCTTTTTATATTTAACAATACCTACAGCTTCATCAAAAAGCTCACGTCTATCCTCTGGCTTACCAGATAAAATCTTTTCAATCTGGCCCTGTCCGATGATAGAATAGCCTTCTTTACCGACACCAGTATCATAGAAAAGCTCAGAAACATCCTTTAATCTACAAGGTGTTCCATTTAAAAGATATTCGCTTTCGCCTGAACGATATACTCGTCTAGCGATAGTAACCTCTTCATAATCTACTGGAAGTACATGGTCAGAATTGTCCATTGTAAGGGCTACGTAAGCATAAGAAAGTGGCTTTCTAGCCTCTGTACCAGCAAAGATAACATCCTGCATGGATGCACCTCTAAGCTGCTTGGCAGACTGCTCACCAAGAACCCATCGTACGGCATCGGCTACGTTACTCTTACCAGAGCCGTTAGGACCTACAATGCCTGTGATACCGTTATGAAATTCAAATTTCATTTTGTGGGCAAAAGATTTAAAACCGTATAATTCTATACTTTTAAGATACATTATTCACTCCTATAGTCTGCCTGAAATAAAGGAATGTATTGGCTCGCTTTGTTACGCAGACAATAATATATACTCTTTCAATCGCTATATGCTCATTACAGAGTATATATCATTGACTGCTACAAGCTACTTATAATTATCTAATTATCCTTATTCCAAGCTCGTTTAATTTTTCATAACCACGATTAGATGATGTTAATCGCTTCCTCCTGATGTAGGCGTACGAGGCCTTCGTAGGCTGCTTCTTGTTCGGCAGCTTTTTTAGTACGACCCTTGCCTTGGCCTAAGACCTTATCGCCGACTACAGCTTCAACTGTAAATTCTTTGGCGTGGTCTGGACCTTTTTCTGATATAAGGTTGTATGTAAGAGGCTCTTTATATCTGGCCTGAACAACCTCCTGTAAGCTTGTTTTGCTATCATAGAATAGCTGCTTGTGTTCAATATCATTAAGTACAAATCTGTGGATATATGCAGAAGCTGGTTCCATGCCGCCGTCAAGGAACATAGCTCCAATTGTTGCTTCGAAAGCATCAGATAAGATTGATTTGCGGTTACGTCCACCAGTCATATCCTCACCCTTTGACAGATAAACGAAATCTCCAAGGTTGATTTCCTTGCAGATATAGGCTAGGGTAGGCTCGCAGACAATGCTAGCTCTAAGTCTAGATAACTTGCCCTCATTCAAATCAGTATAATTTAGATACAAAAACTCGCTAGAAACAATTTCAAGAACAGCATCTCCTAAAAACTCTAAGCGCTCGTTATCACTAAGCTTTGGCATATGATGCTCATTAGCGTATGAACTGTGAGTAAGGGCCTGTTTTAGTAAGCTTTCGTCTCTAAACTCGTAACCGATAATCTTTTGAAAATCTTTTAAATTAGTATTCAATATATTACCTCCTGAGTTTAAAATAGTGTCCAGCCTTTCTGGACACTAAATGTGCAAGCACAGATTAACTGCACTTGCACAAAAGTATTATTTATTTGCAACTGTCTTCTTGATGAGCTCTACTGCATCTCCAACTGTAGAAAGCTTCTCTGCAGCATCTGTATCAACTTCAATGTTAAGCTTTTCCTCAACACCCATGATAATCTGGAATACATCAAGTGAATCTGCTCCAAGGTCATCAACAAATGTTGTCTCAGCTGTGATTTCAGCGGCATCAACATTTAATACCTCAGCAATAATCTCTTTTAATAAATCGAATTCCATATTTTAAACCTCCTTTTTATTTTCTAAAACAATATTATCTCTAATATGCTCATTAATTTTTTGTTCTTTAAAGGTTACACACTGGAAGATAGTGTTTTTAACCTCTCCAGCCTTGGCGCTACCGTGTGTCTTAACAACAAGTCCCTTTAAACCAAGTAAAGGAGCTCCGCCATATTCACTGGCATCAAAGGCTTTAAGTGTACCCTTTAATGCTGGAAGTGCCAATGCAGCACCAATCTTTGATCTAAGAGTGCTCATAAGTCCACCCTTAATAACAGAAACAAGTGTGCCAGCTAAGCCTTCATATAATTTAAGGATAACATTACCAACAAAGCCGTCACAGATAATTACATCTGCATCACCGTTTGGAATGTTTCTAGCTTCTATACTGCCAATAAAGTTAATATCAGTACATTCCTTTAAAAGAGGCATTGTTTCCTTAACTAAGGCATTACCCTTTTCCTCTTCTGCGCCAACATTAACGATAGCAACACGTGGATTCTTAATTCCAACAACCTTTTCCATATAGATGCTTCCCATTTTAGCAAACTGAACTAAATGGCTGGCTCTACAATCTACATTAGCACCGGAATCTGCAAGGAAGGCCACACCTGTCTTAACTGGAAAAAGAGTTCCAAAAGGCGCTCTTTCAATACCACGAATACGGCCTACAATTCCAAGTCCTCCTGTTAAAAGTGCACCTGAATTACCCGCAGATACAAAAGCATCAGCCTCATTATCCTTAACAAGATGAAGGCCAACTACCATTGACGAATCCTTTTTGCGCTTAATAGCTGCAACAGGATGCTCTGCTGTTTCGATAACCTCAGTAGCATTTTTTATTTCGATTTGTTCTTTTGGATAGGAATACTTTGCTAATTCAGTATTAATTACGTCTTCCTTTCCTACCAAAATAACCTTAATATCTTTTTTTAAATTTACTGCATCTACAGCACCCTTTACCATCTCTGAAGGAGCATTATCTCCACCCATGGCATCAAGTGCAACAACTGTTAAATCACTCATAAGAAATCCTTTCCATGCATGCTTATAAAAGTATATATGATATATGAAAATATTTCAAATAAAAAACCTCTCGGCAGCACCGAGAGGTTTTGCAATTAATCAACTGCGATGATTTCTTTTTTGTTGTATGAACCACAGTTCTTGCAAACTCTGTGAGGAACCATAAGCTCGCCGCACTTGCTGCACTTAACAAGAGTAGGATTGCTCATCTTCCAGTTTGCTCTTCTTTTATCTCTTCTTCCCTTAGAAGATTTGTTCTTTGGACAAATAGACATGCTATTTCACCTCCTTAAAGCTATTAAAGACATCTAAAAATTGTGCCATTCTAGGATCTAAAACTGTA
>JAEEGI010019554.1_pt1 | contig 13643 bp, 11 predicted proteins | sample 8958751 | NCBI WGS metagenome assembly JAEEGI01 (sample SAMN16246545, study PRJNA631951) | gut metagenome | biome: gut microbiome; feature: rumen; material: KS-attached | host: Bos | place: Iran: Karaj | collected 2018-10
CTCGCTCTGCGTGAACCTCTGCTCAGACGGTTCTATCGAGAAGAAGGTCATCGCCAGCGTTACCGAGGCCCTCAAGGCCGATCCTCAGTTCCCCGACTGGAACCGTCTGGTGGAAATCTTCAAGAACCCCTCATTGCAGATGATCTCATTCACCATCACCGAGAAGGGTTACACCTACAACGAGGCCGACCTGGCTCGCGGACTGAAGCCCCTCTTCGCCATGGGTAAGGTTTGCGCCCTGCTGCTCGAGCGCTGGCAGGCAGGTCAGCTGCCCCTCACCGTTCAGAGCATGGACAACTGCTCGCACAATGGCGACAAGGTGAAGGCTGGCGTATTCGCCTATGCCGAGCGCTGGGTGAAGGACGGACTCGTTCCCGCCGCCTTCCTCGACTACCTGAAGGATGAGAAGAAGATCACCTTCCCCTGGTCGATGATCGACAAGATCACCCCTCGCCCACACGAGAAGGTCAAGGAGATGCTGGCTGCCGATGGTTTCGACGACAACAACTACATCGAGACCGAGAAGCACACCTTCACCGCTCCGTTCGTGAATGCCGAAGAGGTGCAGTATCTCGTCATCGAGGACAACTATACCAACGGTCGTCCCCCACTCGATCTCGGTGGCGCACTCTACACCACGCGCGAGACTGTGGATAAGGTGGAGACCATGAAGGTAACCACCTGTCTGAACCCGCTCCACACCGCCATGTCGATCTATGGCTGCATGCTGGGCTACACGCTCATCTCTGCCGAGATGGCCGATGAGGACCTGCGTCCGTTCGTTCAGAAGCTGGGTTATATCGAGGCCATGCCTGTAGTCGTTGACCCGGGCGTGCTGAATCCTTACGAGTTTATCGGCGCCGTTATCAATCGCCGTCTGCCCAATCCGTTCATGCCCGATGCACCTCAGCGTATCGCCATGGATACCAGCCAGAAGCTGCCCATCCGTTTCGGTGAGACACTGAAGAAGTACATCGCCCGCGGACTCGATAAGAGCAATCTGATTCTGATTCCCCTCACCCTGGCAGGTTACGCCCGCTACCTGAAGGGCATCAAGGACGATGGCACAACGTTCGATTGTTCACCCGATCCCATGCTCGAGGAACTGCAGGCCATCGTTGCACCGCTGCAGATTGGCAAGCCCGATCAGGACTGGAGCTGCCTGAAGACCCTCTACAGCCGCAAGGACGTGTTTGGTCTCGACCTCTACGAGGCAGGCCTTGGCGCTCAGATCGAGGGCTACGTCAAAGAGCTCTTCGCAGGCCCCGGTGCCGTGCGTCAGACGCTCCATAAGTACGTCTCAGCCCGTTAACATACTCCAAGCCCCGACACTCCCGTCGGGGCTTTTAAACTTTTCTACGATATGAAGAAACTCAGTTCTATTTTGGTTGTAGCGTGTGCGCTGGCCGTGTTGATCAGCAGCTGCGCCACGCCCGAAGAGCGCGCCGCCAGAGCCGCCGAGCAAGCCCGTAAGGTGACTGCTGCACTTAATCAGCGAAACTATAAAGTCAGTGTCAACCGCATGATCCCCCTCCGAGGCAACTCTAAGACCGTATCTTATGGTTACGGCGTAGAAGTGCGCAACGACTCCCTGCTGTCCTATCTGCCCTACTTCGGCCATGCCTATAACGTGCCCTATGGTGGTGGCAAGGGTCTCAACTTCTCAGCTCCTATCGAGTCTTATCGCGAGTCGCAGCCCAAGGACGACCGCCGCCATATCGAGATCTCGCTCACCAACGATGAAGATACTTATCAATACATCATTGACATCTTCAATAACGGCAGCGCCAACATCGACGTAATCCCCCGCGAGCGCGACCGCATCACCTACTACGGCGAACTGGACTTCAAGTAAATCCAACCCTCCGCCTAGGTTTGCAAGAACGCTATTTTTCTCCGATTCTCCTTCGGTCTTACTGCGAAGTGAATCCAATAGCGGCCCTGCTTATTCCGCTCGATAAATAACTCATCGAAATCCCGCTTTGTTCCATCAGCGATGTCGAGCAAAATGTTCGCATAGCGAAGTGCTTGCTCTACGCCAACACAGCGGATATCCACGGCGCAACCCGTTAAATGGTTTGAATTCGGCGATCCTCCCACCAATTTATTCACCTCCGGCGATCGATACCCTGAGGTAATGATAATGGGCGCCTCATGTCCCCCGTCAGACCCCACCTCTTTATACAGCACATTATTACTGTACCTCAAATCTTCCAGCCAGTCCTCGCAAATCCTGCGAAGGTTCTCTATGGCCACGTGGCTGGGGATATTCCCATCAGCGGTTTTGTGGCTCGTCTTACATACCTCCCCGAGCGAAAAGTGCTCGGAGAGGTGCATTGATTTGTTCATGCTTACATTACTCATACTCTAAATTCTAAATTAATAAAAAGTCACTGTGTCCTAGCGTCCTAGTGTCTCAGCGTTATAGCATCACCTTTCCGGTCTTCATATACCTTGCCTTGGTGGTTCCATTTTCGCAGTATTCGCCCGATTTCTCGATTAACCGATCTTTCAGCAAACGGCATACCCTTTTTCTAGCAGCTCCGATATTGTTCAATGTAAAACATTTCACTACATCATCTACCGTGAATTCTTCGGGCAATCGTTCGAAGGCTTCGAAGGTCTTCTGCTGACGGTGTACATTCACACTGGCATCGCGATTCTTGTTGTCGAAGTAGGCTTCGGCCATAGCACCGAAGAAGTAGCGCTGACAAGCGAATTGGATATTCACAATCAGTTCTGCCAACTTCCAGTCGGTCTCGTCCGTCTCGAATGCTCCGCAAAAGAAGTTGCCCTCCTGGTGCATCTTGTCCCAATGGCGCATCACGATAAACGGTGCCGAGAAATTCAGACCGTGGTAGGCACATCGCTTCAGCAGCATCTCGTCGGCTCTGGAGTCGTTCTCCTTGGCATCCTCCATGCGCCGCGCCGTCCAATCGTAGAGCTCGTCCACAATCTTCTGTACACTGAGTTCCCCTTTCATCTTGTCCAACTTCTCGGCCCATTCCTTCAGCCGTTTGTCACTTTCGAAATCCACGGTACTCTCACGAGAGAGCATCTGGAAATCAGTCTCCGGCAGCGGGATACAAGTCAGTCGGGTGGCTAGTCCGGAACCGAAGTTCTGCTCGTTCACTTTCTTCTTCAGCGCCAGGGGCGTACCAGTATAGGCATAATTCCATGTCACGTTGAAGTCTTGAAAGATAGAGTCTACATTCGAATAAGCCTGACCGTCTTCCTCATTGTGGAAGGCTTTGAGCTCCATGCTCATCTTGTCGATCCAAGAACCACCCTTCTGAACAGCCAAGGTATTATCCAACTCGGTGTCGAAGGTGAGCATGTGTAACTGCATGTCCTCGCCATCCACATTCTCCACGGCGTTCACCATGTCTTGGATAAACTGGGCGTTCGATGTTCTTGAGGGGTGAACCCTCACTATCACCTTGGGCTTCGGAGGCTTTTCTTTGTTGGCACCCTTGGTCTTCAACAACTCTCGATAGGCATTGATGGCCTTCTTTCCCACCTTGTCGGACTCGATGATAGGCGCAGCCAACAGTTTGTAAAGCCGTGTGGCAAAGCTTTTTCCGCATGCAGGATCACCCACCACAATAGCCGATCCGTTTAGCCTCCGCTTCTCTTCTGGCCGATGGTAGAACCTGTACCAGCACCGAGTCATCAGCGTCATCATCAAGCATCCGGCCACAATCAGAGCCGCCGGAAACTGATTCTTCTTCAATCCTTTGCACACATCCTTCAGAATGGGATAATCATCAAATAGTTCCTCAATCCGCTCACCCCAATCTTCCAATCTCTGGTCCATGTCTTGGGCTTGCGAACTATTGTCCTGTACTCCATGTCTACCTTTCTCCTTGTCTCCTCGAATTATCTCCTGATAATTCCTGCCGCAGGCAGCCTTCACCGCCTCCTGCATGGCCTTGGATGGTAGCGAGCTTGCATACTTTTTCTCCTTCTCCGCGATGCAACCCGCGGCCGATTCCACGGTCTGCTCCACGTTCTCATCGCGCTCGTCGATGATCTCCTGCACCCACGGCTGGGCTTCGACGACCTGCCGTACCAGGGCTTTATCACCGTCGAGCATAAGCATGAGGTCTGTGGCGAGCTTAAGGGATTCAGCATGTCGGTTGGAGTCCTCCTTGCATGGCAATTGAGTGCCATAGCGAGCATCAATAATAGACTGAAGATTATAACCTCTCCACGTCGGTTCTGGGGGTCTGACAGGAACCTGTCCCCTGTCAGACGATGCGCCCTTCTTTGTAGCCTGTGAATGACCGTTGCGATATAGAGATTCATATCTCTCAGCGTATTCTTTGTTCTCATACGTAAATAATTCCTTGTCTAAATAAAGTATGTCCGATTCTTTACAAATGTAACTCAGCCTTGAAGAATCCTTTCCGCTCTCATCTACTTGAATATCAAGCACTTGCGCCATGGCATGCTGATTATCGATGAGGTTGCCCCAATCGATCCTGGCCTTAAACACCAGTTTGATACCCTTGCCCGATGGCGTGATGTAGATAAAATAGATACCCAGATCCTTAAAGTCAAGACCCTTGCTGATCCATCCTTGATACACGGCATGGGGATCGTCAATGTGGTCCACATCTATAACCACCAAACCTGTGAGCCTTGTGGCTGATTGCTTGCGCCAAGCGCCTTCCTTGCCCGCCTTCGAGGTGGTGATGTCGAAGGTAGATGGGAAAATCCACCCAGGCAACTTCCGTTTATACGAAGCCTCGCCCGTCTCTCGATACTTGTCAATACTCTCGTTCCATTGTGTCGCCCTGACGAGCGCAAAGAATTGTGCTTCGTCAACGGGCATGGTCGGATTACTAAAATTACTCTGATAACAAAACATAGTAGGTTAACTCTTTAATTAAACGAAGTTTATGATTTCTCTTTCTATCAGCGCATCCTTCGCCTCTTTCACTTCCCGGTCCAGCACTCCCATCATGCGGGCTGTGCCTATCTCCTTCGGAATACTCTCGTAAACCTTGATTCTTTGCGGCGACTCTTTCACCCAACCATGCTCCAGATAGCGGACAATCCGGTCCTTCAGTCGGATGCGAGGCTTACAATTGTAGGCCTTGAAGGTGATACGACCTGTGATTTCATCACGATAAAGTGCGCCCTGCACATGCTTGCCCTCAGCGAGGCTGTTCAGCAGTTCCTCTGCGAACTCAATATACTTCTTAATATTCATTCAAATTAGATTTAGTGAAACAATATGGAAAAGCGGAGGTTTAGTTTGAGCTCAATTATATCCGGATACTTTTCCCCTCGCTCACTTGGTTAAAAAGGTCTGTGTGTTAACAAAAGGTTTGGGTCGGTTTTTAGATCAGGCTTTCTTCGATGGCATCCATGAGGTCGCCAAACGGCATCAGTTCCTCATAATGGTCATACTCTTCCGCCCTAGTCCACCAGTCTATCATGCTGTCAAGCGATTCCTCGCCATCCATATCCATCTCCTTCAGCACCAGCTTGTAGATGGCCATCAGCTTAGAGATAGCATAGTTCATAGCTACGACGCCGACGATCGACGGATGGGCAGTCAGCAAAACATCTCTCATTCCACGATAAATTCTCTCACCTTCCTTCGGTGCAATCAATAATTTCTTTTTCATAATTGATAATTTTAAAGTTTAAAAATCTGGGCTTGCTCGGTTTTCTCTCACCTCTCAAAGGCTACGGGTAGGCGCGTCAGCGGGAATCCTCTCACCTCTCACCTCTAACCTCTAATTAAATCTTTAATAAATCTCCTTCCCTCTTCCGTCCAGACCAGACTGGCTTTCAGTTTCTGCTTACCATCGCAGGTGAATCTAACACTGTAGCGGTGGGTGGCCAATCCCAAACCTCGGTACTTCTTGGTCAGTTGGTAGGCCCCGTCTTTCTTGAATATCACATCCCAGTCTTTCAGGAAGGAGTTCAGGTCACTACCACTCATACCGTAGGTCTTGGCTATTTCTGTCGCGGTGTAGCAGAACTGGGTTCCTCGGTTCAGTTCTTCCAGCTCTTCGGTGATGATTCCACCGGCTTCGTTCAGAACATCCTCTTCACTCTTTTTCTGAAATCTCAGAGTCTTCAGCATTTCTTTGCTCAGATTCTCTTTTGTTGCAATCGATAAAAGTCTTGCTCTCACTTTTTCTTTTTTGTTTAACGTCGTTTCCTTTTAAACGACCTTTAAGTTGTTATTAATTGATTACTATTTTACTTTTGTACCTTTTTACTTTTGTACCTTTTTACTTTTTTACTTTTTTACTTTTTTACTTTTAAATATTACTTATATATTTTTCTTTTGTTACTTTTCTTTTAAACCGTTTTCTTTTCATCGTTTTGTTGTTTTTGACGATGCAAAGGTACAGCAATTATCAACGCCTTTCCGATTTCTGCAATTTCCAAAATACATTTTTCTGCGAAGATTGCAAAAACGCCCACTCTCGATCCCCCGATTGTTAACAACCCTTTCACGAATCCTCATTTCTGCAATATTCAGCACCCCCGTTTTGGCCCGAAGTTGCAAAAAAGCGAAAAGGAACCCCTGCCTAGGCAGAGATTCCTTCCGTATATCGGTTTGGTTAGTATCTGTAGTTTATGAGTTCTGGTTTTCCAAAGCCCTTTTCAGGGTGGCGAGTCGTTCTTTCACTCCCTCATTCTGATAATTCACAAAGTCATTGATGTCGGGTGTGTTCTTGTGTTCTTCATGCAGATAGGCTGCATATCCCTCCTGGCTTGCTTCTCGCCCTAATACCTTATTAATAATAGAAAATGTCAGCCAGTAGTAATCCTTTAGTTTCTCATACTCATCCGTGGTAAAGCCCGTTTTCTTGATGGTCGTCTCATCCAGTTCTCCAAATCTGCTTCCAAGTAGTTTTCCCGTCAGTCTTGTCAAGGTCGATGCCTGCTCAATATCCTCCTTAAATGCCTCGTTCACGAAGTTCATCAGTTGTACGCCATTGCGCTTCTCAGCATCAGTCAATCCCAGATCCATCATCGCCATGCCGAAGGCAGCATACTGATAGCCGTGTCTGAAGTCCACGTAGGTCGAGATGGTTGGTACCAGCGTCGTCACCAGTTCTTGGGCGGCTCGGCATGTAAACAAGTCCTTATAGGCCCCCGTGGCCGATTGCCTTAAGTCGTACAGCTCTATTCTCTGCCTTAGTAGCTTCAAGCATACCACGAACTTCATGTGACTCTTCAGTTGTGCTTGCGATAGCTTGTCGCGTTGCGATAGTAGGTAGGCCAGCGGCTCCTTTTCATTCTTGATCTGCTCGTTTAAGATGGCCACTTCGCCCAGTCTGTCGGCATCCGTATACTCCATCTCAAACTCCTCCAGAAATGTCTGTAGCGATTGTTTCGTGTCGCCGTTCTCCCGTAAGTAGCGTTCCAACCTCTTGAGGAATCGCAACTTCTCGCTCGGCCAGTGCTCCTCCGTGTACGCCCTTATCATTCCGAACCATCGCTGTAGTCGCAACTGAATGTTCTCCACCATGAGCTTCAGGTCGTCGATGATGCTACGCAGTTTCTTCCAGATGGTGTTGAGCGCCATTTCGATGATGTCGTACATCTTGTAGGCATAGTCCATCGAGTCGAAGTTGGTAGGCAGCGCCTTCCCTGGCGTTATCATCTCCACCCACTCATACTTCTTTCTCACGTTCCTAATCTCGTTCTCCTCAATCTTGGGATACTTCTGATAGTCTCGGTTCCTGTAGATCGACACCTCGCCCATCTTGTCCTTCCAGATTTGCAGGAGTGCCTTCGTCTCCGAAGCCAACGCATTCAAGTCCCCCGGAATCGGGTTCAGGAGCGTGCGCTTCATTTGGGCTTCCACCACATCCAACTCGTATGCCGCCGTACAAGTAGCGCCATACATCATCATCTGTTTCCCAATTCTCTCGTGTTCGGAATACGATACTTCCTTCACACATCTGTTCCCCACCTCCAGCGCATGCAGGATTAAAGGGAGAATCTTAATCTCTTTGTTTGCCATAAAGTAATATTTAAGTTTAAAATAATATTATAATGCTTTAAGTTCTATTTCTCATTATCAAAACGGCAAACAGATTGTTTTTCACGGCGTCAAAAATACAACAAATCTTCGATCCCACCAAGCATTTCCGAAGATTTATTTTCTTCTGATACAAATATTGTTAAAGTTACACCAAAGTCTTCCACAATCCAAATAAAAGCAGTACCTTTGCACCTCTGAAAAGCGCAGTGATGCGCACACCTTCATTTTATAGGTTATGATGTTAATAATAAAAATGGCGAAAACATTGCTCGATTGAATACCCTCCGCAGTGATGCACCGGTATTGTTATCACAAAGAGCGAAACTATATTTTTAGTTATTCACAGATTGTTAGCTATCGGGCCCTCAGCGATGAGCGCCCGATTTTTGTTTAACATCACAAAAAACTCTAGAACCATTGTAACCTGGTTTGAAAAAGCACATAAAAAATCTCGCTAATTTCAGCAATTAGCGAGATCTTTTTTATATTCAACTACAAATCCCCAATCATTCATGGAGATGGTACGTTATAAACACCTTACCACGACAAATCATATACAGCCGTCGTCATGTATTCCTTACCATTATATTCATATCTGAATCGACATGTAACAGGGGTATGAATACCAAAGAGTCCAATGGTAATGGTATAACCAACTGAAGAACCTGCAGGGACATCTTTATCTACTGACATAATATTACCCTCACTACCATTTTCTCCATCTACTAATTGAAGACTCTTTAATCTCACTGTATGAGAGCTATTATTGTAGAAGTACCATCCAAGTGTACTACCATATTTTATAAGGTTGTTTATCATCATTATTGAGCCACCACCTGGTTTGGCTGTCACAAAATCAGTGATATCCTTGACAGTAACAGTACACTTATCGCTGTATTTGCCATCAGCTGATGTTACCGTTATTGTAGCACTACCTTTACTTACGCCTGTTACTTTACCACTGCTATTAACTGTTGCTACTGAAGTATTTGAAGACTTCCACGATAGAGACTTACCTGTGTTATTAACCACATTCAGCGTATAACTTTCACCAGCCATCAGTTCAACATTAGAATCTTTTATTGATAAGCTCTTAGTCTGTGAAATTTTAATGTTCTTGTATATATCCCATTTGCTTTTTTTAGGAACGAAGCTAACAAATGTGCTTCTGCTACTTCCACCCTCAGGTATTGGAGAAACAACGAACTTTTGAGTGAAATTAAAATCACCATTTTCTTTTTTCTCACCAAGACTAACCCAATTATCATCAGGTTCAATATTTAAGTCAATGTTTGAATTCACTGTCACTTCGAACTCACCTCCTATCTCTTCTATTTCAATGGTTTCTATACTGAGTTTAATATTAGGAGTTAGGCTCTGCTTAACAGTGAATTCCGATGTCGTTCCAGATTTAGAATCAGTCAATTTTACAATAGCCTCTCTTTCGTCGCCACTATTATTCTTATCAGCTTTAAGTTTGATAGTAGAATCGGATAAACCTCTTGTTGAAGATGTTGACTTGGTCAGCCATGTTGCATTTGCAGGAATCTCAACAACGTAATTAAGATTGCTCTTTACCTTAATACTTACTTCGCCACCTTCTTCTGGTATCTCAAATGTTTTTCCATCAACAATAATTGCGTCATTCTGATTCTGGATTACATTAAATGATAATGTAGTGGCATCTTCTGGATCTGTAAGAGTAACAATAGCTTTACGCTCTTCATAAGTATCATTGTTTTGAACGAATATGCTTACAGACGATCCTTCGATTGTTGGCCTACACCAATTCGCACTACTAGCAACAGTACATTTGGTTAAATCTTCTGTTCCTATTGAAACAGTTTTGCTATGTATTCCTGTTTCAAAAACAACATCATTGACCGTTTTTCCTTTAAGTGGACTAGAATAATCCTCACTACAAGACACAAGACAAACACTGATTATCACTGACATCAGCGTTACAATTGAATACTTAATTGTTTTCATAATCATTGAATTTTATCAAAAAGTTAATAATATATATAATTTCATACTTCTATAATCATTTTGATTTAACAGGCCTAATCGAATACCCATAATACTTTTCGAAAGAAATTACAACTGGAGAGTGTCCATTATCTACAAGTAAAAATGCGAAAGCATTATGATCATTACTTGAAGACCAATATTCTGTCCACTCGCCTAACCTGGTTATTGTTTTAAATATCATATAACCAGCAGCAGGTAAAAAAATGTAATTACCATTGGGGCCTATTATTTTATATCCATTTGTTCCGTTATATTTTGTCCATTCCCATTTACAATTATTTTTCAACTCTAGCAATTCCGATTTTGTAGGCATTCTCCAACCATTACCGACATTCACATGAGCTGCATCATATTTTGTACCACTTATATCTTCACCGATATCCACACATGAATTCATAGAATTATCAAAAAATGAATAACTATCGCGAGAATAACCTATTTTGGGGGCTGTTTCTCCCCACGAAAAGTATTCTCCGTATTCTTCTGGAGATGTTGCTCCTAAATTATATGCAGACCATAGTACAGACAAGCCCAGATCAACAGCTTCTGCCTTATAAACAACCTTCTTCAGTACATTTACTGTTGAATTGTCTGTCCTTCTGCCATCTGCTGTTGTTACCTTGATGGTTGTAGAACCTACTCCGATTCCAGTTACTTTTCCACGGCCATCTACTGTTGCTACAGAATTGTCTGAGGACTCCCAAATCAAATCTTGATCTGTATTATTTGTGTAATCCAATTTATAAGTATCGCCAATATAGATGCTAACATCCTTACTTGATATATATAAAGCTACTTTAACCTTAACGCCAATCTTAGCCGAATACTTTCCATCTTCAGTCGTTGCAGTTATTGTTGCACTACCTTTACCTACTGCCGTTACTCTTCCGTAACTATTTACTTTTGCAACTGAAGCATTAGACGATTTCCAAGTTACGGACTGACCTGTATTATTATTCAATGTTAGTGAATAAGAATCATCAACAAACATTTCTAATTTTTCTTCTTCAATAGCTAGGCTTCTTATCTGCTTTATCTTGATTGTCTTACTAATCTTCCATTTTTCAATTTTATCAGAAAAATCAATTGTAGCATTTCTGCCACTTTGATCTGATGGAAGAGATGACACCCTGAATTTCTCTACAAAACCAAATCCTTCTTCATTGCTTCTCCCATTGCTGCTTATCCAATCGTCACTAATGGTCGATGTTAGAGCTATATTTGATTTCACTTTGATTTCAAATTCTCCTCCATCTTCAAACAAAGAGATTTCTTCTTTACTCAACTCGATATTAGGAGTAAGTTCTTGCTTTACAGTGAATTGAGTAGTGGTTCCAGTTTCTTGATCTTTCAGCTTTATAATAGTCCCCCTTTCATCACCGGTATTGTTTTTATCGGCTTTGAGGACGATCGTTGAATTAACCAGTCCTCTTGTTGAAGGAGTAGTTCTTGTTAGCCATGAAGCATCAGATGGTATTTCAACAGAATAACTCACATTACTTTGAACTTTAATACTTATCTCCCCTCCTTCTTCGGGAATCAAATAATCTGGCTTATCCACAAGAATGGCATCATTCTGTTTTTGAACTACCTTGAACGAAAGAATTGTACCATCTTCTCGATCTGTAAGTGTAACTATAGCCTCGCGCTGCTCATATGTATCATTTGGTTGAACAGTAATTACGACCGTGGAGTTTTGTATAGTTGCACTACACCAATTGGCACTGCTTGATACTGTGCACTTACTAAGGTCTTTGGTTCCAATTGTTACTGTTTTACTATTTGTTCCAGTCTCAAATGTTTGATCGCTAACAGTTTGACCTTTCAGTGGACTGGAATAATCTTCACCACAAGACACAACATAAGCACAAAGAAGCACTGCAATTAATGCAGAGAACGTATACTTTAATGTTTTCATAATCATTGGTATTTTATTGTTAATAAATTGTTTTAGTCATTGGATAGTCAAAAAGAAAACGTGAGCAAATTACTTCGCTTACGCTTCCCAGGTATCGGCAAACACCTTGCATACTTAAACGAGTAATAGCTCACGCCATCAGGCGCGAACCGTCTACTTTACTCTTGTATGCTCTATTAGAAATTTTGCCGATTTCGGGGAGCAAGATTCAGCGACGCTTCACAATATGTCTGTTTTTAAATCTTCGTTATGTTACCATACGCAGTTTATTTGAGAGTTCAACATTATCTTTCCAAATGCAAATATAGAAAGAAATATGATAAGTTCCAAAATTTTTCCACATTATTTTACTTTCCAGCTTGGAATTTGCGAAAAACATGCCGACAAGTAACAATATCTGCGAGAAATGTTGTACCTTTGCACTTTGGTTATCAACCATGACTTATGATAGAAGAAATAGAAACTGAAATCGAAATACTTGAAGAGGGGCTGGGCTTGATAGTGGCTGAGCCCCAGGTTAGGGATATTTTATCTGAGTTGGAAGAACTGCACATGCGTCGCGGTTCTCATTTCATCTGGCAATTGAAGGTAATTGCAAGCCATCCTTCTTTCTCTCCTGTAGAAAACGAAACCAACATTTTCAGCACTGGTGGCGAAAGCGGTGAAGACTATGAGAATCTGCTCAATGCAGCTCGCAAGGCCGTAGAACATGGATATCGCGTTTTCATTCTTCCCAACCCCAATGGTATCAGAACGGCTGATTTCATCTTCGAGCGGAAGGGCGTGTATAAGTTGTTCGATCTGAAGACCATATCTGGTAAGAACTCCGTTGGCAACAGATTGAAAGAATCGATAGGACAAACGAATCGCGTATTGATTAACATGACCGTTGACTATAATCCCCGTCAACTCGCCATTAGCATCAGACAGTATTTCGAGAAGAATAACGAGGCTTTAGAAGTAATGATTATCAAAGGCGGGAAAATTATATCTGTTATTCGAGAAGATGTGATGGGTGCCTCATTTATTAAGTACTTCATGATGAAGTATACAAAATAAAAAAGCCACCCGCGCTCGGCCTGCAAGGACGCTTGCCTAAGCAAGAAGGTGACTTTAAATGGGCAGTATCGATAAAGCCTTACCCCACGCGGGATTCTACCCGGATAGTCAAAAGTGAACTTCTGACGGTGCAAAGATAATAAGAAATTCAATACCTTCCAAACTTTTCGCCAATTATTTGCAGTTATTTAAATTTTAACGTCATATTAATGCTGATGAATCTTGGCAATCTGAGCCAGCTTCTGCTCCCGCGAGCAAGGATGCAAATGCGATCGGGCCTTCAGTGCCATTTAGCATTTCATGCCTTTGATAAATTAAGACGATGGGGAGTCCGTTACTTTATCCATTAAAGGAAAATCAGGCATATTCTTGTATTCCTCAAATAATTCTATTGGAATAGCGTAAACATTACATCTTTTTAAACTATTGTTCTCGTCTATCACAATCCAAACTTTTTCCACATTTTTCACTTTCCGGGTTGTAATTTGTGAAAAACATGCCGACAAGTAACAATATCTGCGAGAAATGTTGTACCTTTGCACTTTGGTTATCAACCATGACTTATGATAGAAGAAATAGAAACTGAAATCGAAATACTTGAAGAGGGGCTGG
>JAEEGI010019557.1_pt1 | contig 13642 bp, 8 predicted proteins | sample 8958751 | NCBI WGS metagenome assembly JAEEGI01 (sample SAMN16246545, study PRJNA631951) | gut metagenome | biome: gut microbiome; feature: rumen; material: KS-attached | host: Bos | place: Iran: Karaj | collected 2018-10
AGAGAGACAACAATTTGGATTACAACACGCAACAGATTGTCGTTTCCACGGGAGGTAAACAAGCCATCTACCAAACGGTCATGGCATTGGTGAACCCCGGTGACGAGGTGATTATCCCCACTCCTTATTGGGTTTCTTATCGTGCCATCGCGCAAATGGCCGAAGCTGAAATCAAGTACGTCCCTTGCAAGATTGAGAACGATTTCAAGATTACGCCCGCACAGTTGGAGGCCGCCATCACCCCGAAAACCAAGCTGATGATGTTCAGCAGCCCTTCCAACCCCACGGGTATGATCTATTCCAAAGAGGAACTCCGTGCCATCGCAGAGGTGGTTGCCAAACACCCGCAAATGATGATCATGTCGGACGAAATTTACGAACATATCAATTTCGTGGGCGGTCATGAGAGCATCGCACAATTCGATTTCATTAAAGACCAGGTGGTTACGGTCAACGGTGTGGCAAAAGGTTTCGCCATGACGGGCTGGCGTATCGGTTTCATCGGCGCTCCCGTGGAGGTGGCCAAGGCCTGCAACAAGCTGCAAGGACAGATCACTTCCGCCACCGGCTCCATCTCCCAACGCGCCGCATTGAGAGCCATGGAAATGGATCCCAAAACCTCGGAGGACATCATCAACATGCGGAATATCTTCAAGATGCGTCGCGATATGGTCTATGACCTGCTGAAACAAATCCCCGGTTTTGAGGTCACGTTGCCGCAGGGCGCCTTCTACTTCTTCCCGAAAGTGAGCAGTCTGTTCGGCAAACAGGTGCCTGCTGACTCCAAATTCGCCGCCCAGTACAACAAGACCGTTATTGAGAACTCCACCGACCTCGCATTCTACTTCCTGTTGGACGCCAGCGTTTCCACCGTACAAGGCACCGCCTTCGGCGACGACGACTGCATCCGCCTCTCCTACGCCACCTCCGAAGACCGCCTCAAAGAAGCCTGCAAACGCATCAAACAGGCCGTTGAAAATCTGAAATAATTAAAATAACAACTTCCTTAAGCAGCCCCGAAGGGGCAAGACGCGCGAAGCGCTAATAACCCCACACTGCGCTTCGCTTGTGTGGGGGGCAAACAAAGAGGAAAAAGAATGAAGTGCAAGTAACCCCACACAACGTTGACACTTGTGTGGGGTTAACAAAACGAAAAAAATATGAACAAATTCAAGAAATTAGTGACGGTTATGGCCATCATCACAGGCATGGTGGCAGTCTCACAAGCGCAAAACATCCAATTCACCCTGCTGCACTCTAACTCAAACGAGGCGGTGGTGCGCGTGAATTTCGGCACCTTCCAAACGGAAACGGTTTCCGTGAACGGCGAGGATATGCAAAAACTGATCATGACGGACGCTTATCCCGTCTTGAAAAAAGGCAGCCCGGAGTTGCTACAAACGGCATTCTCCTTGATTGTGCCCGAAGGAAGCAACCCGGAAACGGAAATCTTGGATGCGCAATATGCTGTTGTAGAGTCTTTTGCTTTAGCCCCATCCAAAGGTAGTCTTTACCGTAATGTGGATCCGGAAAATGTTCCATATACGAAAAATGCGGATTATCAAGCGGCCGACTACCTATTAGGCAATGCAATACAAACGGGCGAAACCTATCAGCTTCGCGATTACCAGGGAATGAATTTCAAGGTTTATCCTTTTGATTACAACCCTGCGGCACAGAAGCTGAAGATTTACTCTTCCGTGACGGTCAAGGTGACGTTCAACAGCACGAAATCCATTGCCACTGCTACCAAGAATAACCGTACATTCGATGCTGTGTATGCCAATCAGTTCTTGAATTACAGTGCCTTGCGCGGCACCCTTATAGGCGAAGAAGGTGACATTCTGATTATCTGTCCTGAAAACTTCATGGAAGCCATGCAGCCGTATGTTGACTGGAAAATCCGGAACGGCTATAACACTGAAATGGTTTCGGTGACTGCCGCCGGCAATAATGCCAATGCCATAAAAACCTACATCACAGATTATTACAACGAACACAATCTAGCTTTTGTGATTATTGTGGGTGACAATGCACAATTCCCCACCCCGACCGTCAGCGGAAACAAATCTGACAACTACTTCACGGAAATCGCCGGTAATGATAATTACCCCGACATCATTTTAGGCAAGATTTCCGCTGAAAACGTCGCGCAAGTGGAAACACAGGTGCAACGCTTCATCGAATACGAACAGAATCCGCCGGAAACCTCCCACTTCCCCTCTTTCATGGGCATCGCTTCCAGTCAAGGCCCTGGCGACAACAACGAGTACGACTACCAGCACATTCGCAATATCGACAATAAACTGCAAGATTACACCTATACATCTGGTTATGAACTGTTTGAAGGCAGTCAAGGTGGTTTGGACGCATCCGGAAACCCTACTGCTGCGATGGTGACAACGGGTGTTAACAATGGCGTCGGAATTATTAGCTACTGTGGTCACGGCGACGTGCAGATGTGGGTCACCAGCAGCTTTAACAATAGCAATGTCAATAGTTTGACAAATGTCGGCAAGCTCCCGTTCATTCTTTCAGTGGCTTGTGTTAACGGTGAATACCACACGGGCACTTGTTTTGCCGAAGCTTGGCTGCGCGCCACTTATAACGGGCAACCTTCCGGGGCTGTCGGATTCACAGGTTCCACCATCAATCAACCTTGGAACTCGCCCATGTGCGCCCAAGATGCCATGATCGACCTGCTGATCGGCACCTCTCATAATAACCAAAAATCCACTTTTGGCGGAATGTTCTTCAACGGAATGATTCACATGCTGGATGTTTATAGTGATGCCGTGGATGTCTTCCGTACGTGGATTCTCTTCGGTGACCCCACGCTCCTGATGCGTACCGCTGAGCCCGAACAACTCGAAGTCACACATAATGCCATTTTTCCTGTTGGTATTCCCTCGGTAGTTTTCTCATCTACCGTTGAAAACGCTAAAATCTCCGTCACCCGGAACGGAGAAATCGTGGCTGTGGGACATATCACAAACGGTGAATACACACTCGAACTCAATGATATCTACTTACCAACTGACACATTGAAAGTTTTGGCCACAGCCACCAACTACCTTCCCTACGAAGGTATGGTGAATTTCATTCCGAATGAAGGACCTTACGTGATAGCCGGAGATTTGACCCTCACCGACCAGACTCTTCCGTTTGTGAACAACCGGCCCAACAATCTGCCTGAATTCGGTAAAACCATGTCAGTGACCCCACAACTTATCAACATCGGCAGCGAAGCCGCCAACAACGTGCGAATTAATGTCTCCACGGAGGATGAATTCATCAGCCTGAACAACCAAAGTCTAACCGTTGCAACGCTGCCTGCTCACGACACGCTGAACAATTCTCCCTCGTTCACCTTCAAGGTTCAGAATGTGGTGCCCGCCAACCATAACGCAACCATCAAAATGGAAATCATTTTCAACAATGACACGATAGTGCAATCCAAATCAGTGAAATTGTACGCACCGCAGCTGAATATCACCTCGCTGTCGATTGACGACGCAGAGACAGGCAACGGCAACCACAAAGCGGACTATGGCGAAACCATTAATTGCAACTTTACCATTTCCAACACGGGAAACATGCCTATCGTTGGCGGAAACATCTTCTTTGAAAATCAAGGCGATGAATTAAGTCTTCAGACTGACCCGATCTTTTTCCCAGCAATAGACGTAAATAGTACCGTTACGGTTACACTACCCGTTACAATTAGCAGCACAATCGAGGAACCAACTATATCTTATATCAAAGCTGGACTATGGGTCAATTATTTTTACGAATCCGCCTATTTCCCTGTTAAAATCGGAGCGGTGATGGAAGACTGGGAAACGGGGGACTTTTCCAATCTGAACTGGCAAAACACCTCTTCCGTCCCGTGGACTATCACCACAACATCACCATTTGAAGGCACCTACTGCGCCAAATCAGGAACTATCGGCAACAGTGCCAATACAACATTGAGAATCACAGACACCGCTACTGTCTCTGACAGCATCTCTTTCTTCTATAAAGTGTCCAGCGAGCAAAACTATGACAAATTGACGTTCAAAATTGATGGACAAACCAAAGATGAGTGGAGCGGAAACATTAGTTGGACCCGCGCTGCCTACCCGGTGAATGCTGGTCCACACACCTACACATGGACTTATTCCAAAGATTACTACGGAACCTCTGGCAAAGACTGCGCTTACATCGATGCTATTGCATTCCCTTGCGGAAAAGTGAATTATCCAGTTTCTATTCAAGAAATTGCACTAAACTCCGATTCTTATCAAGTTTGGCCAAATCCGGCCACAGATGTTCTTCATCTTCAATTACTGGATAATTCTGATAATCAAGGTTATACATACCAATTGTTAAGTCTTGCTGGCAAACTGTTACAAGGCGGACGCCTGACAGATAACAATGCCGAAATTGATGTGAGAAGCCTAGTTTCTGGGGTTTATTTCTTGAAAATAGAAAACAGCTTGCACCAGACTCAAACTGTCAAATTCATTAAGAAATAGTATGAGCGAAACAAGACCGTTGATTTTGGTAGTCAACGATGACGGCTACGAAGCAAAAGGTTTGGACGCAATGGTTGCCATTGCCAAGCCCCTCGGAGAAGTCGTAGTGGTGGTACCTGACCGGACCCGCTCCGGCATGGGACACGCCATCACCATGGGCGAACCGTTGCGCCTCACCAACTACAAAAACGAGGACGGGATTGCCTACTACAAAACCAATGGTACCCCTGTGGATTGTGTAAAACTGGGCGAAAAGGTGGTGCTTCGCGGCCGAAAAATAGACCTTTTGCTGTCGGGTATCAATCACGGTTCCAACTCCTCTGTCAGTCTGATCTATTCCGGCACGATGGCCGCTGCTATTGAAGCTGCTTTCGACAACATCCCCGCTGTGGGGCTTTCCGTGCAGGACTACAGTCCGAATGCCGACTTCTCCGCTTCGATACATTTCGGCAGTTTAATTGTCAAGCAAGTACTGGAAAAAGGTCTTCCACCGCACATCTGCTTGAACGTCAATGTTCCGAAGGCACCAATCGAAGCTATCAAAGGTATTCGGGTGACGCGCCAATGCCATGCCACCTGGCATGAGGATTTGCAGGAGCGCACGGACCCGTACGGACGGAACTATTACTGGCTGACCGGCTGGCTGGAACGTCTTGAAGAGGACGAAAACACCTGCGAAGGGGCTCTCCAACGCAACTATGTCTCCGTGCAGCCCGTGCAATTTGACTTGACGGCGCATCAATATATTTCTTCACTAAAATATTTGGAATTATGATGGATAAACTCAGAAGAGACTCTTACGGGATTGGCATCGCGCTGGGTGTGTTGGTTCCCGCTGCTTTATTTGGCATAATATACGGCATTTTCGCGCTGATTTTGCACTCCAATCCGCAGATGCTCGGAAACAACCCCAATCTGGTGAAAGTGTTGATTCCGAAATTCATTCTTATCGCGCTGATTCCCAACCTGTTTATTTTGCGCTATTACCTGTTGAAGTTAAAATTCGACAAAACCGGCCGCGGTATCATCGGAGCTACATTTGCGTGGGCAATCGTGTTTTTGGCCGCACAATTCCTCTTATAACAGCCAAAAGCCAAAAGCCAAAAGAGGCCCGGAAAAACCGAGCCTCTTTTTTTGTGGTTAGACAAAAATTTTGACTACTCCAAGCTGATAGCTTCGCACGGACAAACGTCAGCGCAAGCACCGCATTCGATGCAGAGATCAGGGTTGATGGAGTAAGCAGCGCCTTCAGAGATAGCCTCTTGAGGGCATTCGCCGATGCAGGTTCCGCAAGCGGCGCAAAGATCTTCACTAATTTTGTATGCCATACTTTTTTAATTGTTGTTGATTGAGCGGCAAAGATACACTTTTTATGAATCTCTGAACACTCGGGGAAAAAATTTATTTATAGGTTTCGGTTTATTTTGGGAGCGATAGATGGTTAATGAAACCAGAGGTTTAAAACGGTTCATGAAATCTGTAGGGGCGAATAATCATTCGCCCCTACAATAGACCCATTCAAATACCTGTTACAAAAAAACGCCCGATATTGTAATATCGGGCGTTTTTTTTGATCGATAGAGACGCACGACCGTACGTCTTTATAACGGGTTTTACTCCTCGTCCTTGTGCTCTTCTTCGTATTTCTTGATGATTTCGCTCTGAACATCGGCAGAAACTTGCTGATATTCAGCGAACTTCATGCTGTAAGAAGCACGACCGGAAGTGATGGAACTCAACGTGGTGGAGTACTTGTTCATCTCAGCCAACGGAATCTTAGCGTGGATCATCTGGAACGCGCCTTCGCTGTCCATACCCATCATGATACCGCGACGGCCCTGCATGTCGGTCATCACATCGCCCATACGGTCGGCGGGAACGAAAATGTCAACATCATAGATAGGCTCCAGAATCTTCGGACCGGCGTTCTTGAAGGCTTCCTTGAAAGCGTTACGGCCAGCCAACTTGAATGCCAATTCGTTGGAGTCAACCGGGTGCATTTTACCGTCGTAGATGTTCACCACGATGTCGCGGGCGTAAGAACCGGTGAGCGGACCCTCTTCCATCTTCTCCATGATACCCTTCAGAATAGCGGGCATGAAGCGTGCATCGATAGCACCACCGACGATACAGTTGTTGAAGATCAACTTACCACCCCAAGGCAGATCGTAGGTCTCCGTAGCACGGATCGGGTATTTGGTCTGGGTGGGCATGCCTTCGTAGTAAGACTCGATAAGCATGTGAACCTCACCGAATTGACCGGAACCACCGGATTGCTTTTTGTGACGATACATTGCTTCTGCAGATTTCGTGATGGTCTCACGATACGGAATCTTCGGAGCATAGTATTCAATATCAATCTTGTTGAGCTTCTCAATCATCCATTTCACGATGTTGAGGTGTTGCTCGCCTTGACCGGAGATGATGAGCTGTTTCAGTTCCTTGGACTGTTCCATCTGGAAAGTCGGGTCAGTCTTGCGGATTTCGTTGAGGGCAGCACCCAATTTTTCATCGTCAGAGCTGTTGACGGCGCGAACGGCAGTACGGAACTTGGGATCAGGATAAACCGTAGGTTCAATCACGTCATCGCCCTTGGCAACGAGAGTAGAGCAAGCGGGAGAAGATTTCAGCTTGATGGTAGCCACGATGTCGCCGGCCACAGCCTTCTCCACTTCCACACGGTTCTTGCCGCAGAACGCGAGCAGCTGGGAAATACGCTCTTTAGTATTAGTGGTGGTGTTCAACAGGTCGTCAGCTTTCTTGATTTCGCCATCGGCAACCTTGATGAAAGCAACCTCACCGAGGTGTTGTTCGATACCAATCTTGAAAATGTAACCTGCGAAAGGATTGGCGGCGTTGCATTTGTGCTCGTTACCGTTGGTGGCTTTCATAGTGCGGCCTTCGTCGGGAGTCGGGCAGTTCTTGATGACGAGATCCATAAGGCGGTCAATGCCTTGGTCGGTCTTGGCGGCGATGCAAATCACCGGGAAAGTGCCGCGGTTGGCGATACCGAGTTTCAGACCACGAATCATTTCGTCTTCGGAAAGAGTACCCTCTTCGAAGTATTTGTCCATCAAAGCCTCGTCGTTTTCAGCAGCAGCTTCAATCAAAGCAGCGTGCATCTCTTCAGCCTTGCCCATCTGGTCAGCGGGGATATCTTCCACCACCATTTTGCCACCGTTGGCAGGGAATTTGAGCATCTTCATTTGCAGAAGGTCGATCACGGCGTCGAAGCCGATACCGGCGTTCACGGGATATTGGAAAGCCATGACGCTGCCGCCGAAGTATTCCTTCAGCTGGTGCAGGGTCTCGTCGAAGTTGGCTTTTTCGTGGTCGAGTTGGTTGACGGCGAACATCACGGGGATGCCAGCGGCCTTGGCGTGGCGCCATTGGATTTCGGCACCCACATCGACACCGTTCTGGGAGTTGATCACCATGAGGGCGGTGTCCATCACGCGCAAAGCGGAAATTGTCTCACCAATGAAGTCGTCAAAACCTGGGCAATCAACCATGTTGATTTTCGTGCCGTTGAATTCGGCATACATGACAGAGCTTTGGATAGATTGTTGTCTTTCGAGTTCCACTTCACGGTAGTCGGAAAGTGTGTTCTTGTCCTCAACAGTACCTCTTCTGCTGATGACGCCGCCGTGAAATGCCATAGCCTCACAGAGAGTGGTCTTACCCGTGCGGTTACCGCCGATGACAGCGATATTTCTGATTTCTTTCGTTTGATAAACTTTCATTGGTGTATAATTAATTGATTTTTAATATTTTATATTTTTAACGTAATAGGGCGCAAAGTTACAAAAATTTTTGACATAAGGGGATGGTTGGAGAAAATTATTATCAAACAGCAAATGCACCATTCCGTTTGGCTGCCCTCCACAACCGGAAACAACACGCTTTTCCGAAACCCACAACATAACATTAAAACGAGGCCTCGACCGGCCAAACGGAAACTGGAACTCGCAAGGGCAGGCTGCAATCCTTTCATCGCCCATTCATCGCCTCATCGTGTCTTCGTCACGCGCACACCGGCGCGGGCATCAGCCTGGCGCAGTGATTGATGATATCGTTGGCATTGGCGAAACCGGCATCGCACACTCTTTTGTCCCTATTCCCGTCGTAGCCCATGGACAGATGCATGGTATTGTAGCCTATATTGACAGAATTAAGCAGCTTTCGGTCACGCTTGCCGGCCTCTTCCTTGTATTTTCGAATGTCGGGACGGCCTTTGCGTTTGGATATGCCAAACAAAGCGTCGAGGGCAATCAAGCAACCTTTCCATAGGTAGTCTCCTGCCGCCTTGATGTATTTGCTATCCGTATAGCTTTGCAGTTCCGGATCATACTTTGCCTTTTGGATGACCTCTTCCGCATTGGCCACATACCTGCGGGCTTCCTCAATAGGATCTTTCTTTTCCATATCTTCATGATTAAAATTCAATGCCGCAAAAATACATTTTTTTCAACACCAATCGTTGAAATGATAAAATATTTTTTACAGAGCGTTTTTTTACAATTAACTGTTAATTTTATTCTTGGGGCGTTCCGGCGCGGCGGCGAACAAATCATCCATCCGTTTGCCCGCAGGCCTGACGGTCTGCGAAAAAACGCACCTGCACCCGCATCGCTACCGAGCCCTTCTGCCCTATGGGCTGCTTCGCGTACGGTACAACCAAACAAACCGCCACCAACAAGCAGCCTCGCAACCCGCACAACCCGCAAGAGCAAGGACAACCGACCAACCTGCCACCCGCAAGCGAAAGCAGAAACGACCAGCAATTGCACCATTCCGTTTGGCCACCCTTCTCAACCGGAAACAACACGCTTTTCCGAAACCCACAACATAACGTTAACGCGACGCGCTGACCGGCCAAACGGAAACTGGAACTCGCAAGAGCTGGAGGTGACGGACGCGAACATCTCGCAAGGGCAGGAGGTAACGAAACACACCCAACTGCGAGGACACTGTTGGCTCCATTAAAAAAGGCGCAGCCTCCGGCCACGCCCAAACCTGCTAACTGCTAATTGCTCACGCGCACACAATCTTCGGCAGCAGCATCGCACAATTGTCGATGATAGCGTTGGCCCTTTCGAAGCCTGCGTCACAGATTTTCTTATCCCTGTTGCCATCGTAACCCATTACAAGGTGCATGGTCTCATAGCCAAGATTCAAGAACTTCAGTAACTTTCCATCTCTTTTCGCGACAGCCTCCTGGTATTTTTTTATCGAAGGGCGTCCTTTTCCCTTTCGTACATTAAACACGGCGTCAAGAGCGATGAGACAGCCTTTCCATAATGTGTCTCCCGCAATCCGGACATACTTTTTATCCCTGTACGATTTAGTCTCCGGATCATATTTCGACTTCTGTATGATTTCTTCCGCGTTGGCCACGTATCTCCGAGCCTCTTCGATGGGATTGTTGCTTATCGCTTCTTCCATTGTTTCTAGTATTAATGAGTCAAAAAATAAACGCGGCAAAATTACATTTTTTTCAATATCACCAACTGAAATGATAAAATATTTTTTACAGAGCATTTTTTTACAATTAACTGTTAATTTTATTCTTTGGGCGTTCCTGCGCGGCGGCGAACAAATCATCCATCCGTTTGCCCGCAGACCTGACGGCCTGCGAAAAATGCACGGATTCCCGCATCGCTACCGAGCCCTTCAGCCCTACGGGCTGCTTCGCGTACGGTACAACCAAACAAAACGACACGTAGAGCAATTGCACCATTCCGTTTGGCCTCCCTACCCTAACGAAAAAAACACATCTTCCCGAAACCCACCTCACCAACGAAAAAGCGATGCCTCGACCGGCCAAACGGAAACTGGAACTCGCAAGAGCAGAGATGTAACCATACTCTCACATTATAGGGATACATCTCACTGCATCTCTACTATTCCTTTGCCCTCTCGCTAAAAATATATTTCTCCTGGTATTTGACAAACATTTCAAACGCCTTTGCCTCTTCAACGTTGTCAAGCGGTATAGTGCGGTATTCTATATCTTGGAGGTTATGGGTGACGTAGATTCGTTTTTCTTCATTGTTTCTTGTTCCAGAGCCTGACAAAAGCAGTGATGACATCCGATTGGCCACATGCTTGCCCTGACCGAACAGGATAAACTCGCCCGTCCTCACATTCCGCAACTGATACACCCCACAACCATAGGGCGCATACAGATAGCCCTTTTTTTCAGGATTAGGGAATGGTCTCCAGTCGCTCCAGTTGTTGTCGTACAAGGTTTTGAAAAAGATGTTATTGTCTGACATTTTGTTGTTGTTTTGGGAATGTTATTAATCGCGGAGGCAACGGACGGAATATCCGTCGGCCTTGATGTCGTAGTACCTTCCCACGTAGGCGTAGTAGCCGTACATGTGGCGGAGGTAGGCGCTGGCCGTCGTGTTCCACGTCATGTTCTCGTATTGGGAGGAGGACCAGAAGTAGGCGTCGTCGCCCGCATTGCTGAACCACGAACTGCGGTGGAGGCCTGCCGGAACGGCGGAAAAACCCGTGGCGTTGTTTGCACTCTGGTCGTTGCCAACATTACATGTTCCACTGTACGAATTCCATCCGACACTGTCAGCCAACGCCTTGGCGATATAAACGGTGTTTCCTCCACACACTCTCTCGCTTTGGCTGCTCACATAGTCGGTCATCGCTGTCCACTCCGCATTGCTCGGCAAATGCCAGCCTGCAGGACATATGCCCCTGCGGTGGCTCGTGAACGTCACGGACACCGCGTTGTAGATGCTGGTATTCACGCTCAACTCCCCGTATGCCGTGTTGAACGTATCCACCGCTGCGTTCCAGTTGTAAAGCAAGCCATAGTTCATCGATGCATACGTGGCCGGGTCGTTGTTGTACCAAAGGGCCTGTTTGCCTGTATATGTGTAGTCGGTGCTGACAGCCGGGATGAGGTACGTCCCTGTACTCGGCGAGGTGGTCGTTCGCAGATTATCCCTCATCCAGCATTGGTTTCCTATTTGTACCGTATTATAGACGTTGCCCTCATGGTCGGTGACCGTTGGCGTACCCGGGCAGGGTTGTCCGCCTTGTAATGTGCTTCCGTCAGCGGTCGTGAAATTTACCTCATTGCCATACGCCGTACCCGCGCTGTTCGTGGCATACGCCCGCACATAATATGTGGTATTGGCGGTGAGTCCCGTGATATTGCTGGTGAAGCTGCCCGCACCGCTGCCGTCGGTTGTGTGGTTGCTGCTTACCGTTGGGTTTTGCGAAGTGCTCCAACATACACCTCGTGCCGTAATAGAAGCACCACCATCGGAGGTGATTATGCCGCCAGAAATAGCTGTAGTTGCTGTCTCATTACTCACCGACAAAGTGGTAACCGATGGAATATCGGCTGATGTCATGAAAATCCCTTGAGTTCCATACGCCGTACCCACACTATTAGTGGCGTACGCCCGCACATAATAGGTGGTGCCGGCGGTGAGTCCCGTGATATTGCTGGTGAAGTTGCCCGTGCCGCTGCCGTCAGTTGTGTGGCTGTCGCTTACGGTCGGGTTTTGCGAAGTGCTCCAACACACTCCGCGAGCCGTCACGCTTGCGCCGCCGTCGGAAGTCACGTTGCCGCCGCAGGTGGCGGAATTGTCAGTGATGCCGGACATCGCCGAGGTAGTCACTGTGGGGAGATTTGAGGTTTCGTCCATACCGGAAATGGAACAACTAACGTCTCTAATACAACGCACAGAAGCGAATACGTTATATCCACAAATATAGGATAGCGTTTCAGACGTATCATAATTCCAGCCAACCGACCAATATTGTAGTACATCATCATCATCTTCTTCTTCATTTGTATACTCGGTAATACTTCCAAATAAGGAAATCTCTCCAGTAGCGATGCCATTATATCCAGCTGGGAAAGCCGAAAACAATGTGGCATTATTTGTGCTCGGTGTGTTTCCCACTGCACAACTGTTAGTGCTGCTGTTCCAACCTGTTTGGGATGCCATGGCTTTTGCAATGTTGTTGTTACTTCCTCCACAAATGTACTGGCTTTTTGTTTCCACATAATTAATGAGTTGTACCCATTCAGAAATATTCGGAACATGCCAGCCTGGTGGGCAGATTTCATGGTCAACCATAGCCGGAAAATTGTAGAGATACCCATAAACGGCTGCGTCCAATGAATTGCCAACAAGGTATCTGCATCCGTAGTAATATGAGCTGTAAGAATCATACAAGGGTAAGGGTATGTTTCTACCATCGGCGAACTGAGTGGTTCTCAAATTTTCCCTCATCCAGCACTGGCTGCCTATCTGCACTGTGTTGTACGTGTTGCCGCCATAGTCAGTGAGATTATCAACCCCGCAGGTAAATGTCGTGAACGTCACCTCGTCGCCATACGCCGTGTCCCCGCTGTTTACAGCATACGCCCGCACGTAATAGGTCGTGTTAGTTGTCAATCCCGAAACATCGCAAGTGAAATTACCAGTGCCTGATCCGCTATTGATGTGGGAATCGCCCGTAGTAGGATGCGGTGAAGCACTCCAACAAATACCTCTTTCCGCCACAGAACCTCCTGCGTTGACGGTGACAATACCGCCGCAAGTAGCGGAGGTAGCGGTAATATCGGTTGGAGCTGCGGTAGTTACGGTGGTCCATGAATTTGTGCCACCTTCGTCACGAAGACAACGGACAGAACCTAAGGAATGAACATTTCCGATATAATTGTCGGACACTTTTGAGGAATCATAAGAAAATAAGTGGAGGTAAACCTGATTACTATTACCAGCGTACTCCGTTGCACTCCAAAACCCAGCAACTTTCCCAAAATATTGATAGTAATAGCCGTGTCTTTCCCCATAATCTGAACTGAAATAGTAAGTCCCTGTGGGTATCGCGGAAAAGCCTGTTTTGTTGTTCGCACTTGGGTCATTTCCGACAGCGCATGTATTTTCATTGCTATGCCAATATCCAGTGGAACTCAAGGCTTTGGCTATATCAGTGCCGCCACCATCGCATGTATATTGCGTCTGGCCCGCCACAAAGTTGGTCAATTGTGTCCATTCCGCTTCACTGGGCACGTGCCAACCGTTGGGGCAAATGCCTTGCACTCCACTGGGGTTGCTGTTACTGGAGCCGGCATC
>JAEEGI010019565.1_pt1 | contig 13640 bp, 9 predicted proteins | sample 8958751 | NCBI WGS metagenome assembly JAEEGI01 (sample SAMN16246545, study PRJNA631951) | gut metagenome | biome: gut microbiome; feature: rumen; material: KS-attached | host: Bos | place: Iran: Karaj | collected 2018-10
GCCGCCCAGGCTCCTGCGGCCAACAATTCCGACCAGACCAACTGGTCCGTGACCCTGGATGGCCTGACTTTCAACACGGTCTCGAAGAGCAAGTGGAACACCGGCGGTTATATCCAGTTGGGCGGCGCTTCCAAGGAGGCCAGCAATGACCGGGTCTTCACCTTCTCGGTGAAGGGCCCCGGTACTGTCACCGTCGTTGCTTCCAACACCAAGTCCGAGGATCCGAGCACGCGTGCCGCGGTCGTGAAGGATGCGGAAAAGGAGCAGAAGGGTACGATGCTGACCTCTACTTCCCAGGTGACCGACACTTTCGATGTCGCTGCCGGTGACATCAAGGTGTATGGTACATCCGGTATCCGTGTTTACAAGATCGAGTTTCACTCCAAGTAATCATTGATGGAATACATCAAAATCAATCCTGCGGACAATGTCGCCGTCGCGCTGACCGACCTGAAGGCCGGGCAGCGCGTCGGGGACGTCGTCCTGCGGACCGACGTCCCCCGGGGCCATAAGGCGGCTTTGGCCACCCTGGCTCCCGGCGACGACGTCATCAAGTACGGTTTTCCCATCGGCCATGTGACCCGTGCGGTCGAGGCGGGGGAGATGATCGACCATACGTGTATCAAGACCAACCTGGAGGGCTTGCTGGATTACAGTTACGACCCTTCGCTGGTGGAGATCGCGCCGGCGCCGGTGCAGCGGACGTTCCGCGGGTATCGGCGCGCCGATGGGCAGGTGGGCATACGCAACGAGATCTGGGTGATCCCGACGGTCGGTTGCGTCAATGGCATCTGCCAGGAGATCGTCCGCCGCTTTAATGCCGAGTTGGACGCAGATGCGGCACACCTCTCCGCGGGGAGCAGGAATGAGCCCTTCCGGGGAATGCTCCCCGCAGAGAGCCGTCCCACATCTGCTGGACGCCCGATTACGGCAGGAGGGGCGGCGGTTGCGGAATGCATTCCCCGACAGGGTTCTTCCCTGCATTCCGCGACCGTCGGCGCTCCTGCCGGCGTAGACGCCATCATCGCCTTTCCACACAACTACGGCTGCTCGCAGCTTGGCGCAGACCACGAGAACACCCGCACGGTGCTCGCCGACATGGTGCACCATCCCAATGCGGGCGGCGTGCTAGTTGTCAGTCTCGGCTGCGAAAACAACCAGTTGGATGCGTTCCGGACCCTCGTAGGGCCGGTGGATGAGCGTCGGGTGCGGATGTTCGTCTGCCAGAAGGTCGAGGATGAGGTCGAATACGGCCTGCAGCAGTTGCGGGAAATCTACGCCGTCTGTTCTCAGGATGTGCGCGAGGATGTGCCCGTCAGCGAACTGCGCGTAGGCTTGAAGTGCGGCGGCTCCGACGGTCTCAGCGGCATCACGGCCAACCCTTTGCTGGGCGTCTTCTCCGACTGGATCGTCGCTCAGGGCGGCACGACCGTGCTGACCGAGGTACCGGAGATGTTCGGTGCCGAGACCATCTTGATGAATCGTTGCCAGGACCGGGAGACCTTCGACCAGACCGTCTCCCTGATCAACGACTTTAAAGAATACTTCATGCGTCAGGGGATGCCGGTGTACGAGAATCCCTCACCGGGCAACAAGGCCGGCGGCATTTCCACCCTGGAGGAGAAATCTCTGGGCTGTACCCAGAAGTGCGGAAAGAGCATTGTGCGGGGCGTCCTGCGCTATGGCGAACGCCTTAGCGTCAAGGGCCTGAACTTGCTGAGCGCTCCGGGCAACGACCTGGTCGCTTCGACGGCCCTGGCGGCCTCCGGCTGCCAGATCGTGCTCTTCACGACGGGCCGCGGCACCCCGTTCGGCAGTTTCGTGCCGACGATGAAGATTTCCACGAATTCGGCTCTCGCCGCGCTTAAGCCCGGCTGGATCGATTTCAACGCCGGCGTGCTGGCCCAGGATGAGACGATGGAAGCCGTGTCTGCGCGCTTCATCGAGACGGTCCTGGCCGCTGCCTCCGGCGCGCCTGTCAACAATGAAAAGAACGGCATCCGCGAGATTGCGATCTTCAAGTCGGGTGTCACCTTATAAACGATCGTTATGATCATTGATAATAACAGCGCATGCGTCTACTCCAGCCCCTGCATCGAGGTGCTGGAGATGGATTTGTGCGACCCTATGCTTCAGGGCAGCGTCCCGCTGGAAGGCGGGACTCCGGGCGATGACCTGCTGCCGGGCGGTGACTTTACATTATAGGAGGAGGACCGGATGAAAAAAGCATTTGTTTTCTTGCTGGGCTTGTCCGCCCTCTTCGCCGCCTGCCGGCAGCCTCTTCCGGCTCAGACCGGGACGGAGATCCCTGTTACGCTGGTTGCGGAAAGCCCTGCGACCCGTACCTACATCCAGGAGACGGAGGAAGCCTGGGTCCCGTATTGGCGGACCGGCGATTCGCTGACCGTCATCCTGAGTTATGACATGGGTGTCCAGAAAAGCTTCGTCAATCAGGACCCGGACGGCCGGACGGGCCATTTCACCGGATCGCTGCCGATCGAAGCAGGACTGCATTCCCTGATTGCCTATTATCCCAAGGGGATGAAGAACGGGCGTTCCGAACAGGTGTTCAAGTTCAAGCTTTCCGAGGTGCAGCATCTTCCTTCCCTGACGACCTTCGATCCTTCGGTGGACCTTTTGGTCTCGGAACAAGCGATGCTCACCCTTGGCGAAGACTTCGTCGAGGCGGACAAACTGCGTTTTCACCGCATCCTGGCAGTCGCCCGGATCATCCTGGAAGACCACACCACCGGAAATGTATTATCCGGCAAAAAGGTGAAAGGGCTCAAGCTTTCCTCTTCCGAGGCCCTGCTCTCCGGCCGTGTTTCGGTCGATGTACGCAAGCGTTCCATTACGGGATGGGAGAACAAGAGCAGCTTCCAGTATGTATCCGCTGTCTATGAGGGCGATGATTGGACCATCGACGGGACAAATGCCGCTTATCTGGTTGTCAATCCGACGACGCTTTCTTCGGGAGGCACGCTGACCTTGGACGTCGAGACTGACGATGAAACGCTCGCCATCCAGCGCTGCGTCGTGCTCAAACAGGATGTTGCATTTCCGGCCGGCAAGGTCACGACCCTCCGTTTCACAATCGAGGACGGGGATCTGGGCACGCCCGAAGATCCTTCGGGAGAAGGCGAACTGGACTGCCCCGACCCGCCGCAGGAAGGCACGGTCGAGCTGGATAAACTGTACGGCTATGGCCAGGCGGCCGGCGTCACAGGTGGCGAGGGCGCTTCCACCATCCTGCATTTCAACAACGGCAAGGCCTTGCAGACTTGGCTTCTTGCCCGTGCGAAGTCCGAGAAGGGCGGCGACCATTCGCCGGTTGTCATCTGGCTCAGCGGCATATTCGGCCCGGGTGACGGACGCGATTTCAGCGAGGGTCATCCCTGGTTTGACGTCAAAGAAGTGTCCAACCTCAGTTTTCTGGGCACGGATGACTTCGTGATGGACCGGATCGGATTCTTCTGCGTCCGCTCGTCCAACCTGGTCTTCCGCAATATCAACTTCCGCCAACCCAAGGCGGACAACGGGGCGGATGCGGTTTCGATGCAGCAGTGTGAGGGCGTGTGGGTGGACCACTGTACCTTCACCTCGCTTAACCAGACCAAGGATTACGAAGATGGCTCATGCGATATCACGCACCATTCCAAGGGCGTGACGGTGAGTTGGTGCCATTTCGTCAAGACCCAGAAATCCTGCCTCGTGGGCCATTCCAACAGTGAATCAGCGGATGTCGCCATCACGGCGACCTTTCACCACAATTGGTTCGACGGCTCGAGTTCGCGCCATCCGCGCGTGCGTTATGGGCAGGCTCACGTGTATAACAACTTCTTCGACGGATGTACGACCTACGGTGTCGGCTCTGCCTACGGCGCCAAAGTGCTGGTCGAATACAACTGTTTCGACGCGGTGCAACTGCCTACGGATATCTGTACCTATCCGGCAAAAGAAAGCGGTGAATCCAACCTCCAGGGCTCGGTCGCGGGTTATCTCTATGCTACGCGGGACCTCCTGCTGAACCGCCCCGCCAAGGCCAGGGACCCGTATCCGCTGACCAATGTGAAATACACATCCTATAATGGCGGGACCGTCACGCCGTTGACCTACGCCGACTTCAAGCCTGCGTACGGGTATGTCGTGACGCCTTCCGCCGATGTGGCGGATGTTGTCAAGGCCGGTGCCGGCTACGGCAAGCTCGGCTGGACGACGGCCCCCGTCGAGGTCAACAACGGTGGTATCGAGGAGTACAACGGCTCCGACGGCAGCGGCGACACGCCGGACGATCCGGACCAGCCTGGCGGCGAAACGCCGGACGGCCCTCATACCTACGCGGTTTGGATGAGTGATTCCAAGGCCGTTACGGTGAGCGTGGACGGCCAGGTGGGCGGATCATTCTTTACGACTTCCACGGCTGCAGCAGATTTCCGTACTGCCTCCGAAACGACATACAATGGTCCGTTCACCATCGGTGACGTCACCTATCAGTATGGTTTCAAGATGGATAGCAACGGATCGATCGCTTTCAAGACTTCAGACCTCTACACCTCCACGTTACGTTTCTATTTCGTCCGGCGTAAGAAAGCCGATACCGGAGCCTGCATGCGGTTGATCCCCGAAGGTGGGACGGAGACTGTCTTTGACACCACCCCATTCGAGGCTTATGCCGACTCCGGCGAACTGCCCCTGCAACCCGGTACAAACTATACGGTCAAACAAAAAACTAAGGAACAGGCCGTCATCCTGCTCATCGTGACAGAAAAAGAATAAACAAACACAATATTTATGGAAAGATTAAACCGTACTTCCGCCCCTCAGGCGAAAACCTACACCGAGAAGGTGATCCAGTTCGGAGAAGGTAACTTCCTCCGCGCTTTCATCGAGTGGATTATCTGGAAGACCAACCAGAAGACTGATTTCAACGCCTCGGTTGTGGTCGTCCAGCCCATTGAAAAGGGCATGGTCGAATGGCTCAATGAGCAGGATGGCCTTTATCACCTCAACCTTCAAGGTCTCCTGAACGGTGAAGCGATCGACAGCGTCGACCTGATCGACGTGGTCAGCCGCGGCCTCAATCCCTATGCGGATTTCCAGGCCTACCTGAAATTGGCCGAGCAGCCTGAGATGCGTTTCATCATCTCCAACACGACGGAGGCGGGCATCGCCTTCGATCCTGCCTGTAAGTTCGAGGATGCGCCCGCATCCTCCTATCCCGGCAAGCTCACCCAGCTCCTGTACCACCGCTATGAGTATTTCAAGGGGGACAAGAGCAAGGGCTTTATCCTCTTCCCATGCGAACTGATTTTTGAGAACGGCAAGCACCTGAAGGAGTGCATCCGGCAGTATATCGACCTCTGGCAGCTCGGAGAGGGCTTCCGCGACTGGTTCGAGACAGCTTGCGGCGTGTATTCCACGCTGGTGGACCGCATCGTCCCGGGTTATCCGCGCGACACCGCCGCCCAGCTCTGCGAGCGGGTCGGTTATGAGGACCGCCTCTTGGACAAGGCTGAGATCTTCCACCTGTGGGTGATCGAGGCGCCGAAGGAGGTCGCCGCCGAATTCCCGGCCGACAAGGCAGGCTTGAACGTGCTTTTCGTGCCGTCCGAGGCCCCGTACCACGAGCGCAAGGTCACGCTGCTCAACGGCCCTCACACCGTGCTTTCTCCGGTGGGCTACCTCAGCGGGCTGAATACCGTGAAGGAGTGCTGCGAGGATGAACTCGTGGGCCCGTTCGTGAAGAAGGTCATGTTCGAGGAACTCCTTCCGACGCTGAATCTGCCGGTGGAGGAGCTCGAGAAGTTCGGCTCCGACGTGATGGAGCGCTTCCGCAATCCGTTCGTCAAGCATTTCGTCACGAGCATCATGCTCAATTCCTTCCCGAAGTTCAAGACGCGCGACCTGCCCGGCCTGAAGACCTATCTGGCACGCAAGGGCGCCCTGCCGAAGGGCATCGTGCTTGGCCTGGCCGCTATTTGCACCTATTACAAGGGCGGAAAGCGCGGTGAGGATGAGATCGTGCCGAACGACGACCCGAAGATCATGCAGACGCTGAAGGACCTCTGGGCGACCGGCGATGTGCGCAAGGTGGCCGAGGGGGTCCTGGCGGACGACTTCATCTGGGGCGAGGATCTGAATGCCATTCCCGGCTTGACCGATCTGCTTTGCGCCGACCTGGCCCTGATCCAGGCCCAGGGCATGCGTGCTGCGGTCGCTTCGGTGCTCTGACGCACGCTGTTTGATGCCGGAGGGTGACTGAAGGTTGGAGAGCGGAAACTTTAACCCCTTCGGGGGAATGCTCTCCAACCTTCAGTCACCCTCCGGCGTTTTTACGTCCGTAAAGCATTCAGATCAAAAGACCGTGGCAGACAAGTAGCTGATTAGTCGTCACGCCGATAGCGGATCAGTAGGCTGGAACGTTTTTTCGGGAGGATGAGCGTGAGGCCTTCGGCGAGTTCGTGGCCTGTACGCTCGAAGGAGTCTCTGTCGGCCGGCAGGCAAATCGTCTCATCCTTGAACAGCGCCGGATCGGGCTTATGCCCCAGGCGGATGGAGCGCCCCGGTTTTGCCACGTCCGGATCAAGACTGAGCCTATACACGGCCTCCGGATTCAGCCCTCGTAACCGGACCGTATAAGTCGAGTCGGGCGAAGCACTCCGGCGGAACGCCACGACGATACCGGTCCCGTCGGAAGGACGGTCCAGTTGATAGGCAAGCCATTGGTCGTCGCGGGTGATGTCCCCGTATCCGCTCAGTGGATAGTAATCCTCCAGGAAATAGTCTTTCAGGCCCCGGAACCAACGGATCAGAGCCTTTTCACCCTCGATGGACAGACCTCCGCGGCTGTCGGTTCCCCAAGTGAAATTGATCCCGGCCGCGAGTACCGACCGATAGTCGTAGGGGCTGCTGCTGGCTCCGCCGGTACAGTTTACGGGGAGCCACTGGTTAAGGTAATAACCGTGGCATTGCACTCCGTCAATTGAGTAGAAGTCCGAGCGAAGGAGCGCGATGCTCCGGGAAACCATCTCAAAATCGAGCCGCCGTCCGCCGCCGGCGCAGTTGTCCATAATCAGATGAGGCAGTTGCTTGTGCAGGAAATCCAGGTAGGTATATAGTCCCTCGATGTATTTAACCTCCGTCATGCCACGCCTGAGAGGCGCATCGTTATTCTGCCAGAAAGACTCCGGCGAGATGTTGAAATCCTGCCGGTAGATATCAACCTTGTTCTCCGTGATACTCTGTAGCATTTCCTGACAGACCCATTCCAGCGCCTGCGGGTTGCCCAGATTGACGATGAAGGCGGAATCCACGGGCTCATTCAGCGGGACGGCCGCTTCGCCGGAAGCGGCAAGCATCCATTCTGGATGGGCGTGGGCCCAGTCGGAATCCACATTGGCCCGTTCAGGCTCATACCAGAGCAGGAGTTTGGCGCCGATCTCATGGGCGGCATCCGCAACGGGTGCAATGCCGTCTGGGAAACGCTTCGGATCGGGCTTCCAGTTGCCTACGGCACTATGCCACCAATAACCTTTCTGGTAGTCAGCAGCCCGGTCGTACCATCCGGCGTCCAGCCAAAAGGCATCGGCATAGGTCCCATAGTACTGAAACTGTCGGATCGACGCCTCAGCTTTAAAAGCGGTCAGGCAGGCGAATTCGTCGCAGGGCCAGGGACCGTGATGGTCGATACTGGTGAGGATCGGGACCTCGACCGGCCTGCCGGAGGCCTCCGGATGATGATGCGCGAGGATGAATCGTCGCAGGCAGTTCTGCCCGTCCATGCGGTCCTCTCCCTGCCAGGGGATCAGGAAGACCGCCGCCGTCCGGATCTCCTCACCGGGAAACAGATAGGCGTCGAAGTCCCGGAGGCCAGCCTTTACGTGGTAGCAGCCTGCGGAAGAGCGTGTGATGTCCGCGCACCAACTTCCGGTCCAGCCGATCCCGTATACCAGGCCGCCGGCTGCTGTCTTGACATTGAAGTAGGGCAGGGTATGGCTGGAAGAGCGTCCGCCGTATGGCTCGAGATGCAAGGTCCTGCCGGGCGCGAGTGTCGTATCGCGGGAGCAGAAATCTGCCTCGCTGAGATAAGGACCGTCGGCATAGTAGATGGCCCAGTCGGGATCGGATGCCCGGGTCGCTCCTGGCTCTTCTCCTCTTGAGAGATTGATGACCTTCTTTGCGATGACCGGCTCCGTTGCTTTCGCCATGACCGGCACCGATCCAGCCACCAGTTGCATCAGATCCAGCGTCCGGACGGCGCTGATCGGGGGTGTATCGGTTGCTCCCGTATTGCGGAAGCGAAGCACCCACTCCGCGGCATTGAAATCAGTGAAACGCTTGACCTGACACTCGACCTGCAGGCCTGTATGCGGATCCGTCCAGGTATAGGCGGTCAGCGTCTCATTTTGCTTGGCGGAAACAAGCGCCTGCGCGCGGAAACGCCAGCGGGGCAGTAATTTCGATGAGGGCACGCCCCCGTAGGTGAAAGAAAAAGGCGGCACCTTGCCGCGCGCGAAGTTCCGTTCGGCCCAACGGTCACAGTCCCCGTCATCCACGCCATGCCGAAACGCCGTCTGCGCACCGGCTAATTGAATACCCAGAGCGAAGGCAAGCAGACAACCCAGCGCCCTCCCTATGCGTTTTTTCATAAGCCAAGTCGTTTTTGTAAAGATACAAAACTTCTGAGATACTTCCCTTTTCCGGGTTTCCGTCATCGGAAAAATAATATTATTTACAAACGCCGGCTTTTTTCTCTATTTATTTTATTTTTGTAAAGTATAAATGACGTTTTCTATGAAACGAGACTTTCTGACCTTCAAGTGGCTTTTGCTGGTCCTTATCGGAGTGACTGCTTGCAGGGTATCCTATCATCCATCCGTTCAGCCGGCTCAGCTGGACACGCTGTCTTACCGTTGGAATGCACCGGCGCATCAGTCGCGGCCGGTCAAGGGGATGCTGGTAGACGGAGTGTTCCGGGAGATGTTGAAACCGGATGAGTGGAAAAGTTTTAATGAGACAGTCGGTTCGTCCTGGATGGTCACGGACAGCCTGACGCTGGCGAAATATGGTCTGGGGCCCGACGTTGGCCTGGTCGCCTTCACGACGAAAGAATACGAAAAGGTTCATGGGAAGCCGGCTGAGGTCCTGGCGCAGGAAAAGGCCCAGGCACAGCCCCACAACCCCAGGATTCCCCATGCTGACGATGCCTGGCTGGTCAGCGGGGCAGACCGGTTGGACAGCCTGCCCACCTTTCAGGGAGGGGATTTCGACAAGTTCCACCGCTGGATCTACGACCACGGCCAGCAGGTCCGTGCCGCCGATCCCAAACGATACGGCTCCATCGAGCTGACCTTCGTCATCGACAAGGACGGCCGGATATGCTCGCCCCATATCGTCAGGGGCCTGAGCGAGAAGACGGACTCGGCGATGGTAGAGCACCTGCTGAACGCCCCTGCCTGGCAGCCCGCCATCAAGGCCGGTCAGAGCGTCCCTGTCGTCCTCTCCTGCTCCCTCCCCGTCGAATACCTGATCCGATAAAAGGAATCGGTGTGCAAAAATGCCCTTTTAGCACACGGAGGGGAATGACTACGGGAGATCGTTCCGGGAGCGTGCCAGGCTGAACAGAGCAGGTGAGAGATGGCAATACCCGTCCGGGTGCTTGTCCAGATAGTCCTGGTGGTACTCATCCGCCCGGTAAAAGCACGAGAGCGGCAACAGCTCCACCGGCATGTCCTCGACGCCCAAAGACTCTTTCACCCGGAGAAACTCCCGGGAAAGGATCTCCCGGTCACCCTCATCCTCGTAATAAATACCGGTACGGTAACGCGTTCCTACATCTTCCCCTTGTTGATTGAGGCTCAGCGGGTCAATGATCTGGAAATACAGCCGGACCAGCTTCTCCAGGGACACCATCGCAGGATCATAGTGTACGTGGACACATTCGGCATGCCCGGTCTGATCCGTATAGACTTGTTCGTAGGTCGGATCCTTCATCCATCCGTTGCAGAATCCGACCTCCGTATATTCCACGCCTTCGATCAGTTTGAAGAACTTCTGCGCGCCCCAGAAGCAGCCGGCGGCCAGCCAAATGTCCCGCTGCGGCCCATAGATCAGGGCGGCTGCTTTCTCCAGGAATTTCCGGTCCACGGCATCGAAAGTGTTCAACTCCCGGCTGTCGATATCCAGCACGGCGACGATTTCGCCATGATGCCAGACCGGCACTACGATTTCGCTGCGGGACTCCGAGGAACAGGCGATGTGTCCCGGGAACTGCTCTACATCCGGCACTACGATCGTGCGACGCTCCTTCCAGGAAGTCCCGCACACACCGCGCCCGAAGGCGATGCGCGTGCAGGCCACCGGCCCCTGGAACGGCCCCAGGATCAGTTCCTCATCCTTCACCCGGTAGAATCCCGTCCACCAGAAACCCATCTCTTGATGCAGCAGCGCCGCCAGATTGGCCATACGGGCAATCGGATCGCTCTCGTCGGAAAGCAAACTCTGCATCTGAGGCAGCAAGGCCAGGTATTTTTCTTCTTTTGTCAAAATGCGTTCATTTTTTGTAAAGATAAGAAACTTCTCTACCTTTAGGTCAATAAACGATAAAATCTATGAAAATTGCAATCTGCTCCGACCACGCGGGCGTGGAATACAAGGCCAAACTGATCTCCTATCTGCTGGGCAAAGGATATGAAGTGTTGAATTTCGGTACGGACAGCACCGAGAGCATGGATTATCCGGATGTCGCGCACCCGATGGCCGCGGCCGTCGAGTCCGGAGAAGCCGACCTGGGCATCGCCCTTTGCGGCACGGGCAACGGGATGGCCATGACGCTGAACCACCACAAGGGCATCCGCGCCGGACTGGCGTGGAACACGGCCGTGGGCAAGCTGGTGAAAGAGCATAACAATGCGAATGTGCTCGTCATGCCGGCCCGTTTCATCTCTTATCAAATGGCGGTCAGCATCGTACGGGCCTGGCTGACGACGGATTTCGCCGGTGGCCGCCACCAGCGTCGCATCGATAAGATCCCGGTGTGATGGAGCCGTTGATCCTGCGCAAGGGCATGACCCTGACGGACAGCATCGAAGACTATCCGTCCGGGATTATCATCCCCATCGACAAACCCTGGCGCTGGACTTCCGCTGACGTGATCCGCAAGGTCAAGTGGGCGGCTGGAAAACATTTCCACCAGAAGAAGTTGAAGGTCGGGCATGCGGGGACGCTGGATCCGCTGGCGACGGGCGTGCTGCTGGTTTGCATCGGCAAGGCGACCAAACTGGCGGATGAACTGCAGCGGCATGAGAAAGAGTATCTTGCGGGCGTAGTGCTGGGCGCCACAACGCCGTCCTATGACCGGGAGAAGGAGATGGACCGCCGTTGTTCCCTGGATGGGGTGAGTGAGGAAGCGCTGCGAGCCGTTTTGCCTTCATTCGTGGGGGAGCAGGAGCAGGTGGCACCGCTTTTTTCGGCGAAGTCGGTGGATGGCGTGCGGGCTTACGAGATGGCCAGGAAGGCATACAAGGCTGCCCAGCGGGGCGAAGGGGCCTTCGATCACAGCGCGACGGAGTTGCTGACCCGGCAGCGCATCTGTATCCCTGAGATCGAGCTGGTCGCCTATGGGGATTATCGCATTTGTGAGGGGAATGAGTGCCGGGGTGTCGAGGCGCGGGTCAACCCGAAGATCAACGTCATCTCCCTCGAGGGGCTGGACTTGCCGTGCGCGCTGATCCGTGTCGCCTGCACCAAGGGGACTTACATCCGGGCGCTGGCCCGGGATATCGGAGAAGCGCTTGGCAGCGGCGCTTTCCTGGGCTCGCTGCGCCGCACGCGCACGGGCGGTTTCCGGGTCGGGGACGCCCTCAGCCTCTCCGACGCCCTGTCTTCTTTATTGAAATGACTATGTTCAGGAAAATACTCTTGGCCGCCCTCGCGGTCTGCACGGCTTTCGTGATCCGGGCTCAGGAACCGGGCATGGATTGCTTCGGCATCATCGTGGGCAAGAAAGCTTCGACTGACGGCTATGTCTATCTGGGTCACAACGAAGACCAGAGCGGCGAACAGATGCTCAACATCTACAACGTCCCGGCGACGAAGGAACGCCTGTCCTACCTCTGGTTCGAGTTCCCCGGCCAGAAGGCGGGAGACAGTTTCGTCAACGAATGGGGCGTGGCGGTCACTTCCGACCACTGCCCGTCAAAGGAGACGCTGGAAAGCGCCGCGGCGCATGACCGCCGTTTCCGCCGCATTCTCGAAGACAGGCAATCCGGCGGCCCCGTCCTTTATGAAGTGCGTGTCGCCGTCGCCCAGAAAGCCCGCAGCGCCCGCGAAGGCGTCAAGATCATCGGCGAGATGGTCGAGAAATACGGCTATGCCGATGATGGCCGCAGTTATCTGGTCGCGGACCGGAACGAGGGCTGGGTCTGCGCCGTGGTGCGCGGACGTCACTGGGTAGCCCAGCGTGTCCCGGACGACGAGATCATGACCATCCCCAACTACTATGTCATCGGGGAAGTGGATCTTGCCGACACGGCGAACTTCCTGGGAAGCAAGGACTTGGTCAGGTACGCCCGGAAGCGCGGCTGGTATAGCCCGCGCCGCGACGGCGCCTTCAATTTCCGCCTTGCCTATGGGACTCCGGCCAGCCTTTCACATCCCCATAACCTCGAGCGGCATCGTCTGGCGCAGGAGACATTCTTCGGTGATGCCATCCTGGGAGAAGAAACGCCCTTCTCCCGCAAGCCCGTCCATCAATTCCACCGCCGTCACCTCAGCCAGCTCCTGACCGAGCCGCCCATCCGTGTCGACCGCACCGTGCTGACCAACATCTTTACGATGAATCCGGCCTTCCCGCCTCAAAAGGGCACCGTCATCTGGGTGGGTTATCCCGGCCAGTCGGCTGCGGACCAGAGCCAGTGGACGGTGCATACCCGAGTCCCGGAGTCCTGCCACCGCTACGCCACTGCCGAAGAGGCGATGGAAAAACACTTCACCGATGTCGGCCGTTACCGCGAGCGCTGGCCCGACCACTTCTATTGGCACTATACCGATCCGTCCATCAACCAGGAAGTCATCCCCCACGACTTCACCGTTTATGTCCCGAAGCAGCCCCGCCTCGAATCGGAACGCGATCCATCCAAGACCGGAGATACTTTCAATGACCATTTCCATGTCCTGGAAGACCCCGCACGTGGTCTGCTCTATGCCTTTTGGACCCAAGGCTCCTTCGAAGCAGCCAACGACGAGCACGTCGTTTTCTCCAAAAGTGCGGACGGCGGCAAGACTTGGACTGACCCTGTCACCCTCGCCGGCTCCGAGACTTTGGCTGATCCGAAACCCGTGGCTGCGTGGCAGCAGCCGATGCTGACCCGCAGCGGACGGCTCTATTGTCTTTGGAATCAGGAAACGACCGTCAAGAAACATCTCTGCGGCATCATGCAGGGCCGTTATTCCGACGATGCGGGAGAGACCTGGAGCGAGATCGGGACCGTCCCGTTTCCCATTCGTTTCTCCTCCGATCCCGATGATCCGACGGTCCCGCCTTCCTGGTGCATGTGGCAGCGTCCCCTGCGTTTCGGCGAGGATGGCCGTTACCTGGCCGGCTGCTCCCGTTATAGTTATAAAACCCAGGGCCGTGAGTC
>JAEEGI010019569.1_pt1 | contig 13638 bp, 10 predicted proteins | sample 8958751 | NCBI WGS metagenome assembly JAEEGI01 (sample SAMN16246545, study PRJNA631951) | gut metagenome | biome: gut microbiome; feature: rumen; material: KS-attached | host: Bos | place: Iran: Karaj | collected 2018-10
GACATATCCCCCCGGGCACATGCAGAAGGTGTACACGCCGGTCCCGCCCGGCAGGTGGACGGAGAGCTTGTACGGCGCGGGGCCAAGGGCTCGGCTGCCCGCATAGGGCCCGTATTGAATCCGGTCGATATCCGCCTGCAGATGCTCGATGCGCACGCCCATGGAAAAGGGCTTGGGTTCCATGGGAACGCCCTCCCGCAGCAGCAGCTCGGCCGTATCCCTCGCGCTGTGCCCGACGGCCAGGAACAGCGCGCTGCACGGGACCGTCTCTTGCCCGCCGTCCATTTCGACGACGGCTCCGGTGATGCGGCCGTCCCGTTTTTCCAGGCCGCACAGCTTCGTGCCGAACCGCACCTCGCCCCCCAGGGCGGCGATCCGCTCCCGGATGCGCTTCACCACGACGGCCAGCACGTCGGTGCCCACGTGGGGCGCGGCGTCCCAGGTCACGGCGGGGTCGGCGCCGAACTCCGCAAAGCGCCGGAGGATCCAGCCCACGCTGCTGCCGCCGGTGCCGGTGTTCAGCTTGCCGTCGGAAAAGGTCCCTGCGCCGCCCTCGCCGAACTGGACGTTGCACTCCTCATCCAGGATCCCCTTTTCCAGGAAGGCTTTCAGCTTTTCCCTGCGCGTATCCACGTCCATGCCCCGCTCCAGCACGATGGGGCGCAGGCCCGCTTCCGCCAGAGCCAGGGCGGCAAACATCCCGGCGGGGCCGAAGCCCGCCACCGCCGGACGCGCTGACGGCAGACGTCCCGGCGCCGGCATGGCAAACCCGTCCTCCTGGGGAGCAAGCAGCCCGCTGCCCCGCTCCCGGAGATAGGCTTCTTCGTCTCCGATCGCCGCGTCCAGGGTATAGATCAGGCGCACGGCATTCTTTTTTCTGGCGTCGATGCTGCGTCTGACGATTTTCAGCTCCAGGATCCGGTCATCCGGCAGGCCAAGCTTCTGTGCCGCCAGCCGCTTCAGGGACTTTGGCCCATCCTTTTGAGGCGGCAAGCGCAGGTCTCTCAATCTCAGCACGGCGCAGCCCTCCCTGCCGATTCCCCGGCCAGCCTGCCGCTGGCCCAGGCCCACTGGAGATTGTACCCGCCGCAGTCCCCGTCGATATCCAGCACCTCGCCGCAGGCATAGAGGCCGGGGCAAAGCCTGCTCTCCAGGGTCTCCGGATGGAATTCCTCCGTCCGTATGCCTCCCGCGGTGACCTGCGCCTGGTCAAAGCCCAGGTCTCCGGTCACCCGGAATTCGAAGCGCTTCGCCTTCCGCGCCAGGAGCCGGACCTCGCCGTCCAGTCCCGCCAGCTTCGCCGTGCCGCTGAGTCCGGCGGCTCTCACCACCGTCCGGCCCAGGCGGTTCTGTATCGTGCCGGTGAACAGATCGTCCAGCGTGAGCTCCGGCCTTGTGCCGACTCTGCATCGCAGAAGCTCCTCCAGCTCCCGCAGGGGGAGGTCCGGAAACAGGTCCAGGGCGATCACGGTATCCCCGCCCTGTCCGGCAGTGCGGGAAACGGCAAAGATGCCCGGACCGCTGAGTCCATACTCAGTGAACTGCACCTCCCCCGGGATCTCCCGGACGGTCCGCCCGCCCCGGAGGACGCGGATCCCGGCCTGGGTCCGTACGCCCTTGAGGCTGCGGGTCAGACTCCCCTCCGTGCGGAGCTGCACAAGGGACGGGACGAGCCGGGTGCAGCTGTGTCCCAGGCTCTCCAGAAGACGGTATCCGTCTCCGGTGCCTCCCAGCTTTCCCCCCGCCTGTCCGCCGCAGGCCACGATCAGCCTGTCCGCCGTCAGCTCCTCAGACGCCGTGCGGAGAACAAAGCCCTCCGCCCGCCGCCTGACGGACTCAACGGGCGATCCGCAGGCCTGCCGCACGCCCAGCGCGTCCAGGGTGAAACGCAGCACGTCCACCACGCTGCCCGCGCTGTCCGACATGGGATATACGCGGCCGTCCTCCTCGCTGACGGTGAGCAGGCCCATTTGCCGGAAGCGGCGCAGGGTGACCCCCGGCTCCTCCCGCTGCAGGGCAAAGGCGCAGAAATCCCGTTCTTCTCCGTGATAATGCTCCGGTGCGGCGTGAAGATTCGTCAGATTGCAGCGTCCGTTCCCCGTAGCCGCCAGCTTGCGGCCCAATCGGGCCTGGCGCTCCAGGAGCAGGACGTCTGCGCCGGACTCCGCCGCGGCAATGGCCGCTGTCATGCCGGAGGCTCCGCCGCCCACCACCGCGACCCTGAGTTTGTGTTTCTCTTTCTGCATGGTCTTTCCTTTCCCCGCACCGGTCAGCGGATAAACAGGCGGACGTACCAGCTCATGAGCTGTCTGCCGAAGAGCAGCGCCAGGATCCCCCCGCCGGTGAGGAACAGCGAAGGATCGTACAGGGCTTCTCTCCCGTCGTCCCGCTTGGCCTCTCCGCTGCCCTGCGCTCTGCTCTTCACCCGACGCCTGCCCAGGAGCAGGAGGATGAGCGCCGTGATCACTGCGCCCGGCAGAAGGGCGAAAGCGGCGCGCCAGCCCAGGAACAGGCCCGTGCAGGCCGTATGCCATACCGTTTCCCGCCGAAGCCGCCTTTTGCCCCTTCCCCTGCCGGACAGCAGCAGGAGCGCCAGGGCAAACACGCCGGCGCCGGCTCCCCCCAGCAGGTGTTCTGCAGGGGATACGGCCCTGTATGCGATCACGGCGCAGCCGCCCGTCAGCAGCGTGAGGATCGGGATGGCCGGTCTCTCCCCGGCCTTCACCCAGATAAGTCCGGCGGCGCAGATGAGGCAGGAGCCGTGGAGCATGGCAGCAACCGCTGCCGCCGCGCCGAAGGGCATCCACAGCTGCAGGCAGATGAGCCACGCCAGGATGGCAGCTCCGCTGAGGATCGGCTCCCGCGGAGAAACGGGCGCTGCGCAGAAGCGGCACCTTCCGCCGTTCAGCAGCCAGCTGAGGAGGGGTATCTCATCCCAGAATTCCCGCTCCCTTCCGCAGGAAGGGCAGCGGTCCCGCAGCGTCATGGGTACGGATCTCTCCGCCGCGCTCAGGTATATGTCCGTCAGCCTTGCCGCCAGCATGGAGCCGAACAGCACGAGGACCGCAGTGAGTACCGTCTGCATATGGCTCTCCCTATGCGTTCAGCTGGGAATCCAGCATCCGGCGGACGCGCTGCCGCAGCGCGGGCTGTCCCTTCAGCTCCGGGTCCTGGGCAAGGAGCTGTTCCGCCTCCCGCTGGGCCGCCTTCAGGGTATCCAGGGAGCCGGAAAGATCCGCAATATGGAGCTCCGGCAGGCCGTGCTGGCGGCTGCCGAAAAAGTCGCCGGGTCCCCGCAGCTTCAGGTCCTCCTCCGCGATCCGGAAGCCGTCGCTGCAGCCGGCCAGCACCTTTAGCCTTGCCGTGGAGTCCCCGCCCTCCGAGCCCTGGAGCAGGATGCAGTAGCTCTTATGCTGCCCCCGGCCCACTCTGCCCCGAAGCTGGTGCAGCTGGCTCAGGCCGAAGCGCTCCGCGTTCTCCACGATCATCAGGGCGGCGTTGGGCACGTCCACCCCCACCTCTACCACGGTGGTGGAGACCAGGATATCCACTTCTCCCCCGGCGAAGGCGCGCATAACGGCTTCCTTTTCGGCGGCCTTCATTTTTCCGTGGAGTAGCGCGACGCGGAATTGGGGAAACACGTCCTCCTGCAGCTCCCGATACAGCTCCTTGGCGCTGAGCAGGTCCTGGGAGGTCTGCTCCTCATCCCCGATCATGGGGCATACCACATAGACCTGCCTGCCCTCCCGGATAAGCTTTTCCGCAAAGCGGCGGACCCGGGGCCGCAGGCTCTCGTTCACCGCATAGGTATCGACCTTCTGCCGTCCGGGAGGCAGCTCGTCGATGACGGAAAGATCCAGGTCGCCGTAGATCATCAGGGCGAGGGTCCGGGGAATGGGGGTGGCGGACATGACCAGCACGTGGGGAGAGTTGGCCTTTTCCGCCAGCGCCGCCCGCTGGGCCACGCCGAAGCGGTGCTGCTCATCAGTGATGACCAGGGCAAGGCTGCGGTATTCCACCCCCTCCGACAGGAGAGCGTGGGTACCCACGGCAAGCTGCGCGCTGCCGTCCGCCAGGGACCGGCGCGCCTCCCGTTTTGCCGCGGCCCCGAGGCTCCCGGTGAGCAGGGTCACCCGGATGCCGAAGGGGGCAAGCAGCCGCTCCATGGTGGCATAGTGCTGCTGGGCAAGCAGCTCCGTCGGCGCCATGAAGGCTGTCTGGAGCCCGGCTCTCGCCGCGGCCCAGGCGCATACGGCGGCAACCATTGTCTTGCCGGAGCCCACGTCGCCCTGCACGAGACGGTTCATGGCATAGCCGGAGCTCATGTCCGCCAGCGCTTCATCCACGGCTCTGCGCTGGGCGCCGGTAAGCTTGAACGGAAGCGTGCGGAGGAACTCCGTCAGCGGCGGCACGCCGATCCGATACCCGGAGCTGGCGCGCCGCTTTTCCTTTATGCTGCCCAAAGCGCAGGCCAGGGTGAACAGCTCCTCAAAGATGAGCCTCCCCCTTGCCCGTTCCGCGTCCTCCATCCTTGCGGGAAAATGGATATCCCGGTACGCCTTTTCCGCAGAGGTCATGCCATACTTTTCCGCAAGTCCCGGCGGCAGCAGGTCCGGCAGCGGCTCCTCCAGGCTGCCCAGGGCGGCGGAGACCGCAGACTGCAGCGATTTCTGCGTGACGCCGGCGGTAAGGGGGTAGACGGGAACGATCCTGCCGGTCACCAGACCGGCCTGCTCCTGCTTTTCCGTAAGGGGATTCGTCAGCTCCAGCCAGCCGCCGTCCCGCCGAAACTTTCCGTAGAAATACATGCTCTGCCCATAGGAAATATTCTGCTTCACGTAGGGCTGGTTGAAATAGGTGACGTCCGCGGCGCCGCTGTCGTCCGCAATGCGGAATTTCACCAGGCTCAGCCCGCCCCGCACCCGGTTCAGCACCGGCGACGAGATGACTCTCGCCAGGACGCAGGCGGTCTCTCCGTCCTCCACTTCCTCCAGAGGCCGGATCCTGCTCCTGTCCTGATATTCCCGGGGAAACCAGCGCAGGAGATCCTCCACGCTGTCGATCCCCAGCTTATGCAGGGCTGCCGCCCGCTTTTCCCCGATGCCCTTGGTATAGCGCACGCTGTCGCTCAGCTTCGTCATGCCCCGTCCCCGCTCATTTCCCGTCGTTCTTGATCTTTTCCCAATATGCTCTGGCTGCCTGTTCCGTTTTGTTGTCCCCGTACCGGTAATACCGGGCGTCCTTCAGGGTATCCGGCAGATACTGCTGCCTGACCCAGTGCCCGGGGAAGTCATGGGGATACAGGTACCCCTGCTCCCGCTCGAAGCCGGCCCCGTCCGCATGGACGTTCTGCAGCTCTCTGGGCACCGCCCCGCCCTTGCCCATCCGCACGTCCGCCATGGCCGCGTCGATCGCGGCGACAACGGAATTGGATTTGGGCGCCGTTGCCAGCAGGATCACCGCCTGGGCCAGGGGGAGCCTGGCCTCCGGCATGCCCAGCTGCAGGGCGCTGTCCACACAGGCTTTGACGATGGCTGCTGCCTGGGGATAGGCCATGCCGATATCTTCGCTGGCGGAACAGAGGATGCGCCGACAGGCGCCGGGCAGATCCCCCGCATCCAGCAGCCGGGCCAGGTAATGGAGCGCGGCGTCCGGGTCGCTGCCCCGGAGAGATTTCATCAGGGCGGAGACCGCGTCAAAGTGCTGGTCTCCCTCCCGGTCGTACTTCATTGCGCTCTTCTGGGTCACCAGCTCAACGTCCTCCGGGCTCACCAGCACCCGCTCGCCATCGTTCGGCGCGCCGTAGAACAGGAGCTCCACGCTGCTCACCGCCTTGCGCACGTCCCCGCCGCAGCCCTGGGCGATGCGTTCCAGCGCCTCCGGCGCGAAGTCGCCCCGGAGTCCCGTGCGCTTTTCCATGGCCAAGACCGCCCTGCGGATGGCGGGCAGCATGTCTGCGGGGGATACCTGCTTGAATTCAAAGATCGTGCTGCGGCTCAGTACGGCGCTGTATACATAGAAATAGGGGTTTTCCGTGGTGGAGGCGATCAGACTGATCTTGCCGTTTTCGATGTATTCCAGCAGGGACTGCTGCTGCTTTTTGTTAAAATACTGGATCTCATCCAGGTACAGCAGGATCCCGTTGGGGGCGAGCATGGTATCCAGGCTGCTGATGATCTCCCGGATGTCCGACGTCCCTGCCTGGGTGGCGTTCAGCTTGCGCAGGCTGCGCTTCGTGGCGTCCGCAATGATCCCCGCCACGGTGGTCTTGCCCGTACCGGAGGGGCCGTAAAAGATCATATTCGGCGCCTGCCCGCTCTCGATGATGCGCCGGAGCATCCCGTTTTCCCCGAGGATATGTCCCTGTCCCACCACCTCGTCCAGGCTGTGAGGCCGGATCTCTTCCGCCAGCGGCTTCTGCATCACGCCGCCCCCTTTCGCAGGCTTTTTGGGGATTATACCATAAAACCGGGTAGAAATCCATCGAGGCCGATGGTATAATCCAATTACAGACGGAATACTATGCCCGGACCCACTGCGGACCGGGCGGATGGAGCGGATACGGATGACATACGTGGAGGATATCATCGCGCGGCTGGAGGCCGAGTACCCGGACGCCCTGTGCAGCCTGCAGTATACGGTGGATTGGCAGCTGCTGTTTGCCGTGCGCCTCAGCGCCCAGTGCACCGATGAGCGGGTCAATCTGGTGGCCCCGGGCCTTTTCCGGTGCTTCCCGACTCTGGAGGCGTTCGCCGCAGCTTCACAGGAGGAGGTGGAGGAGCTGATCCGTTCCTGCGGCTTCTTCCGCAGCAAGGCCAAGGACCTCATTGCGGCCGCGGATATGCTCCTGCGGGAATACGGCGGACGGGTGCCGGATACCATGGAAGAGCTGCTGCGCATCCCCGGCGTGGGACGCAAGACCGCAAACCTCATTTTGGGAGATATCTACCATAAGCCCGCCGTGGTGACGGATACCCACTGCATCCGCATTGCGGGCCGCCTGGGTCTCACCCGGGAAAAGGAACCGGTGAAGGTGGAGCGGGACCTGGCCGCCATCCTGCCGCCGGAAAAGTCCTCGGATTTCTGCCACAGGATGGTCCTGCACGGCAGGAAGTACTGCATGGCGCGCAAGCCAAACTGCTCCGCCTGTCCCCTTGGGGAGATATGCAGGAAGGCCGGCGTCGAAGAAAAGGGAAAAAGCGCGCAGCGCAGTGCGTCCGGTAATTCAAAACCGTAAATAAGCGATCAAATATGATTGGAAAGGCAGTGAAAGCGATGCAGTATCAAATCAAGGGCGAGCCTTTGCCGGTAGTCATCTGCAATCTTGAAGCGGGAGAAACGGTGGTCTGTGAATCCGGCGGCATGAGCTGGATGAGTCCGAATCTGGAAATGGAGACCGTGGGCGGAGGCGTCGGCAAGATGTTCGGGCGCATGTTCTCCGGTGAGGCGCTGTTCCAGAACCGGTATACCGCCAGGGGCGGTCCCGGCATGATCGCCTTTGCCTCCCATTTCCCCGGCTCCATCCGGGCGGTGGAGATCACGCCGGACCGGCCGGTCGTGGTGCAGAAGTCCGCATTCCTGGCCTGCCAGCCCCAGGTGGATCTTTCCGTGTTCTTCCAGAAAAAGCTGGGCGCCGGATTCTTCGGCGGCGAGGGCTTCATCATGCAGAAGCTCTCCGGCAATGGCGTTGCCTTCGTGGAGATCGACGGCTACGCCGTGGAGTATGACCTGAAGCCGGGACAGCAGCTGGTGCTGGATACGGGCATCCTCGCCATGATGGACGCCTCCTGCACCATGGACATCCAGACGGTGAAGGGCGTGAAAAACATGCTCTTCGGCGGCGAGAGCCTGTTCAACACCGTGGTCACCGGACCGGGCCGGGTCGTCCTGCAGACCATGCCCGCAGCCGGGCTTGCGGGGCTCCTGTCCTCCATGATCCCGGGAAAGGGCAACTGATCCCCCAATATGGCAGCGGCCGGTCGGAAATGCTTCCGACCGGCCGTTTTTGATCCCGCAGCGTCAGGTTTTCATCGCTTCCAGCTGCTGAAGGAGCACTTCCCGGGCATAGCCGGTGGCCTCCGCCACAGCCCCCGGGACGAAGGGCACCGCCAGGTGCACGTGCCGCAGCGTTTCCAGGTAGCTCATGCTGCCTCCCACCCGGCAAAGCTCCAGATAGTCCTCCCAGGCCTGCTTCCGGTCCTGGGCCATCTTTTTCTTGAACTCCATGGCGCCCATGGTGGTGAGGGTGTAGTTGATGTAATAGAAGGGATACAGGTAGATATGCAGCTTATGGTACCAGTAACCGCCTCTGCCCATGAATTCGTCGTCGGGGGCGTAGCTGCGCCAGGGCATGTATTTCTTCTCCAGCTCATGCCAGACCATGGTGCGCTCCCGGGGAGTCAGCTCCGGCCGGGAATAGCAGATATGCTGGAATTCATCCACCGCCACGCCGAAGGGCACGAAGGTGATGGCCTCCTGCAGGTGGGCAAAGCGGAACTTATCCGCCTGATCGCCGAAAAAGCGCTCGGCATAGGGATAGGCAAACTGCTCCATGGTCATGGAGTGGATCTCCGCAATATCCGTGGACTCGCTGTAATAATCGGAAATGGGCTGGGTGCGCATGGCCATATACCCGGCAAAGGCGTGGCCCAGCTCATGGGTCAGCACCTGCATATCCGCAATGGTCTGGTTGAAGCAGGAGAACACGAAGGGCGCTTTCCGCTCCGGGATGCTGGTCATATACCCGGTGGAAGCCTTGCCGGGCTTGTTTTTCAGATCCATCAGGCCGTGGCCGATCATGAAGTCGATGAATTCGCCGGTCTCCGGACTCAGGTCATGGTACATCTTCCCGGCCTGCTCCACCATGAAATCATCGTCCCCCGCAGGGACGGCGTTGCCGTCGCTGAAGATGCGCTTCTCATCCCAGGCCATGATCCGCTCCACCCCAAGGCGCTTCGCCTGGGCCTCATAGAGCTTCCGGCACAGGGGCACAAGCTCGAGGCGCACCTGCTCCCGGAACGCGCTGACCTCCGCTTCACCGTAATCCGTCCGGCCCTGCTCCAGATAGCCCAGGGGGATATAGTTTGCAAAGCCCAGATTCCGTCCCATCTCGTTGCGGAGGGAGATCAGCTCGGACCAGATCTCCTCCAGCCTCGGCTCATGGCTGTGATAGAAGTCGGAATAGGCTCTCCAGGCCGCCTCCCGCACGGCCCGGTCCGGATGCTCGAAATACTTCTGAATGCCGTACAGATTCAGCTTCTGTCCGTCAAAGTCGATCTGGCAGGCGGCCATGATCTTCTGGTATTCGTCCGTGAGCCTGCTCTCCCTCTGCCGCAGGGGGATATTCTCCTGACAAAAGCTCCTGCGCTGCAGGTCGATCTGCACGAAATACTGCCTGCCGAATCTCTCCTCGATCTGCGGCCGGAAGGGGCTGTCCGCCACAGCCGCAGCCAGGGCCACGCTGTAGGGGGAGATGGTGGGCAGCACCTCGTTCAGGTATTCGTTTTCCTTTTCATAGAATTCGTCCGCCGTATCCAGCGTATGCCGCACGTGCACCAGCACGATCTGGGAACGCAGCTTGTCAGACGCTGCCTCCAGCTCGGCCAGCACGCGAAAGACCGCCTCCGCATCGGCGGCGTTCTTTACCCGCTCCAGCATACCGCTCAGCTGCTCCCGCACGGCGTCGAAGTCCGGACGGGTATAGGGCAGCGATGAAAACGTCCATTGATCCATATCGATACCTCCCTTATGCTGAATGAGTATACCATGTTTTTCCCGGGAAAGGCAACTGTTGTTGATGCACAGGCTGGAATGTGGTATGCTGAAAAAAACGGAAACGGAGGCGCAGGCATGGTCAATTTCTCCTGTGATTACAACAACGGCGCCCATCCCAGGCTGCTGCAGCGGTTTCTTGAGACAAACGATGAACGGCTGCCCGGGTATGGGGCCGACAAGTACTCCCTCAGCGCGAAGGCCAAGATCCGTCAGGCCTGCGGTCAGCCGGAGGCCGAGGTGGAGCTGCTGGCGGGCGGCACCCAGACGAACGCTCTGGTCATCTCCTCCATGCTGCAGGAATACGAAGGCGTGATCGCCGCGGACACGGGCCATATCAGCGGACACGAAGCCGGAGCCGTGGAATACACCGGCCACAAGGTCCTGCAGCTTCCCGGCGAGGAGGGGAAGCTGACCGCGGACAGGGTCAGGGAATACCTGGACGCCTTTGATGCGGACAGGAACAACGAGCATATGGTCCGGCCGGGAATGGTGTACATCTCCCACCCCACGGAATACGGCACGCTGTATACGAAGGCCGAGCTGACGGCCCTTTCCCGGCTCTGCCGGAGCCGGGGCATGCCCCTTTTCCTGGATGGGGCCAGGCTGGGCTACGGACTCATGAGCCCGGGCGCGGACGTGAGCCTTGCCGACGTCGCCGCCCTCTGCGACGTGTTTTACATCGGCGGGACGAAGGTCGGCGCCCTCTGCGGCGAAGCGGTGGTCTTTGCCCCGGGCATGCGCCCGCCCCACTTCACCGGCACCATGAAGCGGCACGGCGCGCTGCTGGCAAAGGGCAGGCTCGTGGGTCTGCAGTTCGACGCCCTGTTCACCGACGGGCTCTATTTCGATATCAGCAGCCACGCCATCCGCCAGACGGAGAAGCTGAAGGCTCTGGTGCGCCGGGCAGGACTCCCCTTTTATCTGGAATCCCCCACGAACCAGCAGTTCCTGCTGCTCACCGACCGGCAGCTGCAGGCCTTGGAGCGGCAGGCGGAGGTGAGCTTTTGGGAGCGGGTCGATGCGGACCGGGTGGTGATCCGTCTGGCCGTCAGCTGGGCCACCACGGACGCGGAGCTGGAGGCGCTGGGCAAGGCCCTGGCGGAGCTGCCGGAAAACTGAACGCAGGAAAACACGCGGCAATGCCGCCGATCAGGGAGGAGCATATGGGAAAATACCGCAATTTCAAGCTGGCGATCTACTGCACTGCCCAGAGCATGGCGGAGATCACCCCGGAAGCCCTGGAGGAGCAGCTGGCATTCTTTCAGAAATACTGCGGCTGCGATAAGGTCTACCTGGAGCCCTACAGAGACGGTCTGATGGTTTCGGACAAGCAGCTGGACATGCTCAAGCGCTTTTTCCTGGACCGGGGGATCGAAATCGCCGGAGCGCTTACCACCACCTGCGAGGATCTTTGCGAGGCGGACGCGGAAAAGCAGCGCCTGGGCGGGACCTACTGCTACACGAACGCCGCCATGCGGGACCGGCTGGTCAAGACCGTCCGCTATACCGCAAGGCACTTTGATGAATTCATCATCGACGACTGGTTCTTCACCGGCTGCACCTGCGAGGAATGCCGCAAGGCCAAGGGCAGCCGGAGCTGGGAGGAATTCCGCACCGCGCTGCTGGCGGAGGTGAGCCGGGAGCTCATCATGAAGCCGGCCAAGGAGGAGAATCCCAAATGCCGGGTCATCATCAAGTATCCCAACTGGTCGGAGGCCTATCAGGAATCCGGATACCAGCCCGCCCTGCAGCGGGATATCTTTGACGGGATCTATACCGGCACCGAGACCCGGGACACCCGCCACAGCGACCAGCATCTGCCCAAATACTGCAGCTACAGCCTGATGCGGCTCATGGAAAACTACGCGCCGGGCCGGAACGGCGGCGGCTGGTTCGACCCCTACGGCTGCAGCCCCATGGAGCTGTTTGCCGAACAGGGCTACCTCACCGCCTTTGCCCGGGGGCGTGAGCTTTGCCAGTTCTGCTGGGGCTCCCTGTACCGCAACAAGGTCGTCACCCCCATGGGTCTGCAGCTGGAGGAGATCGACCGGATGCTGGACCGGGCGGGAAGCTGCGTCGGCGTACCCTGCTACCTGCCGGTGAACGCCCAGGGGGAGGACCACCTGGAGGACTTTCTCGGCATGCTGGGCATACCCATGGAGCCTGTGCCCGATTTCCCCGCTTCCGCGGGCTCCGTATTCCTCACGGTCCAGGCCCTGAAGGACCCCGATATCCTGCCCAGGCTCACGGACTTTGTCGCCCGGGGCGGAAAAGCGATCGTCACCTCCGGCTTCTATATCGGCGCTTTGGGCAGGGGCATCGAGGAGCTGAGCTCCATCCGGTACCGGGGCCGCCGTTTCCGCACCGACGCCTTTATCGAGGACGGGATGTTCGCCCCCAGCACCCTGTATGCCGGGCACGCCCTGACCTTCCCCCTGCTGGAGCACAGGAACAACACCACCTGGGCCCTGTGCAAGGGCGTTGTGGGCGAGGAGAATTACCCCATCATGCTGCGGGACTGCTACGGCAAGGGGCAGCTCATCACCCTGGCCGTGCCGGATGAGTACGGATACCTCTACAGTCTGCCAAACGAGATCCTGCGGGTGATCCGCGCCCAGTTCTCCTCCGCCCTTCCCTGCTATCTGGACGCCCCCGCCCAGATCTCCCTGTTCTGCTATGATAACGATGTTTTCGGCCTGTACCGCTATGTTAGCCCCCTGCGGCGGGGCCGCGTGCGGGTCCTCCTCCGGGGCGTTGCCGACGCCCTGACGGATCTGCGCAGCGGAATGTCGCTGCGGCCCTCCGCCGTGCGGGACCGGGGCGAAGCGCTCACCACTTTCGATATCCCCATGCTGGAGCAGGGCGACTTCCGCTTCTTCCGCATCACCTGGAACGCGAACCGGGAGGGCACTCCCGTCAAGCGCGTCGTCACCTCCGCCCCCCATACCTTTGATTGAACGACCCGGAAAAGCTCGCCGGTCTGCATGACAGACCGGCGAACTTTTTTGCATGCCTCTTGACAAAGCGGTCAAATTCATGTAATCTAGTCTTGCGTATTAGATGTCCCGTTTTTAGTGCAGGAGGTGCTGATGATGAAGGTGACGGTATATGGCGACTCCATCCTGAAGGGCGTGCTTCTGGAGGAGGGCAGGTATGTGGTGAACCGGGTCTGGGAGAACCGTTTGGCGGAAACATACCACCTGACCATACAAAACTGCGCCCGCTTCGGATGCACCATCCGGAAGATGCTGCCGGTTATCCGCAGGGACAGCAGGGAGCGCATCCAGGGGGAGGAGCATGCGATCCTGGAGCTGGGCGGCAACGATTGCGACTATGACTGGGCGCAGATCTCCCGGGAACCCGGCGGCGTCTATGACTGCAAAACGCCGCCGGATGAATTCCTGACCAGATACAGGGAGGCCGTGGAGCTCATCCGCAGCGGCGGCCGCGTCCCCATCCTCATGACCCTCCCCCCGGTCCATTCCGAGCGGTATCTCCGCTTCATCTGCCGCAGCGGGCTTTCCCGGCAGAACATCCTCCGCTGGCTGGGGGACGTGGACGCGATCTACCGCTGGCAGGACAGGTATTCCGAAATGGTGGAGCAGGTGGCGCGGGAAGAAAAGACCAGGCTCATCGATCTGCGGCGAGCCTTTCCCCGAAGCAGCCGGGAGCTGGAGCCGCTCCTCTGCGACGACGGCATCCATCCCTCCCGTCTCGGGCAGAAGCTGATCTTTGACACCCTCTGCGCTTCCCTCACCTGACTGCAGAGCGAAATGCCGGAACGTACCGCTTTGGTCCGTTCCGGCATTTCGCGCAGTACGCTCCGCTTCCCTTGCTTTTCCCCGGGAAAATGCGTATAATGCA
>JAEEGI010019572.1_pt1 | contig 13637 bp, 10 predicted proteins | sample 8958751 | NCBI WGS metagenome assembly JAEEGI01 (sample SAMN16246545, study PRJNA631951) | gut metagenome | biome: gut microbiome; feature: rumen; material: KS-attached | host: Bos | place: Iran: Karaj | collected 2018-10
ACATCGCATTGCACGACGGTTACCTCCGCAAAAAAGAACTTCAGATTGCTGGAAAGAAGCGCATGGATGTTGAAAGTTTCCTCCGCGGATTTAAACTTAGCAACGAATTTAAAGTGAAATAAAGTTCTCGGATTATCCCGAATAAAAATAAAATCAATCCGTCAGTATTCCGAAAGAAATTCTGGCGGATTGCTTTTTCTTAGAAAACATGTAGACCAAAGACTGCAACATACCAGTTGTTATGGTTCTCGGTTTTCCATTTCTTTTCTGTTTTGGCTATTGCCCGAATGTAGTCATCGGCGTATGGAAGTGGGGTTATTGGCTCTTTGTTTAGCAAACTACACATTCTTATCTCGCTGATTCTATGTTTTCTGTCGAATAGAACGAAAAATATTGTACGTTCGTTGTCTTCGTGATCTTGCGTCAGAGAACGGTAAATATCCTGCTTCAACGAATCTAAGCCACCATCATATTTTATCTCGTTGGTTTTTAATCTGATTTCTTTGCCGTTTTTCGTATGATAGACTACCGAATCATCCGAACATTCAGCAATGATTCCATAGCAGTCTTTGTAAACGGATTGTGCTTCTGTCTTGCATAAAACGGTTGCACAAAGCATTAGGAGTAAAATAAGGCACTTCATTGTTATTTGATTTTGTTAGTATTCGTATCTAATTTTTCCCAATTCGGCAGTCTTGTGCTAGCACGAAGATATTGCCAGTATCAATAAAACTACGAGAATGTGAGAAATTTTTCATATCAGAAAGTTTCTAAGCAGATTATTCCGCTACCAAAATGCAAATCTAACAGAAAAAGAGGGTAGAAGCAAAGAATATTTGCTAATTCTGTGCTTATTTAATGTTTATTAACAGAAGTAGTCGGCTTGTTGCTTTAAAGTTGTAAACGAGATGAGAGAAGCATTATATTGTGCTTTCGAAGTGTCATTTTGTAATTTTTATTGTCGCAAACGACGTATTTTTCGAATCAGACTAAAATATTTAAATAAATCGCTTGCGATATAAATTATTTCTCTTATATTTGCAACCAGAAAACATCGCAAACGATATAAAATTATAAGATATGGCAAAGATTTATGATTTCAAGGCTTTAACAAGCAAAGGAAAGGAGATTGATTTCTCTCAGTTTGAAGGTAAGGTGCTGCTGATTGTAAACACAGCAAGCAAGTGCGGATTCACACCTCAGTTTGCAGGACTGGAAGAGTTGAACCAGAAGTACAAAGACAAAGGTCTGGTAATCATCGGCTTCCCATGCAACCAGTTTAAGGAGCAAGATCCGGGTACAGACGGACAGATTGAGGAGTTCTGCCAGATAAATTACGGCGTTACCTTCCAGATTATGAAGAAGACCGACGTGAATGGCGCAAATGCAGAACCGATTTTCGAGTACCTTAAGGCACAGGCTCCAACCGAGGAGTATAACGGTTTGAAGGCAAAGGCAGCCAAGGCTCTCTTCAAGACCATCAGCAATAGTGTGGAGAAGGACAACGACATCAAGTGGAATTTCACTAAGTTCCTTATCTCAAAGGACGGCGAGACAATCAAGCGTTACGCTCCAACCACAGAGCCTAAGGACTTTGAGAAGGATGTTGAAACTATGTTGGCATAATTGAGAGTGCGAACAGCACGACGGCACAAGAAAAAACCGATTTAATAATCGAAACATAAAAAAACAGGATAAAAATGGCAACAAACGAGACACTTGATTTAAGAGCCTACATGAGCAACAGCATCCGCAACATTATGGCGAAAGCCTATAAAAGCGTGCTGTCAAATCCGCGCGAGGCAAAGTTCGCCTACCGCATGCAGACGCTCTTTCAGAAGTCGGAGAAACGGCGCAAGAAAATGCTGGAGCAGGAAGAACTTGAAGTGCCGCCGTTCCTCATCAGCAGCATCTCTACCACCTGCAACCTGCATTGCAAAGGATGCTATGCGCGCAGCAACGGAATTGCCGAGGACGAGGAGGCAAATCAGAAAGCAACTCTGACTCCCGAACAATGGCAAACCATCTTCAACGAGGCTGCCGACTTGGGCATCAACTTCTCGCTTATTGCCGGCGGCGAGCCTTTCATGAGGAAAGACATTCTTGAAAAAATTGCCGAGGTGAAAGACATGATTTTCCCGATTTTCACCAACGGAACGCTCATCGGTCCTTCTTACATGAAATTTCTGAAGGAGCATCTTAACATGGTGCCCATCATCAGCATCGAAGGAACGGCTATGGGTACAGACGAGCGCCGAGGTCAGGGAGTTTTCAAGCGTGCCATGCACTCTATGGAAATGCTGAAGGAGGAAGACCTCTTTTTCGGCACGAGCATCACGGTAACCACAGAGAATTATCGTCTTGTGACTTCGCCGCAATTTATCGACACGTTGCGAGGATATGGCTGCAAAATCGTGTTTTATGTAGAATATGTCCCGACAGAAAAGGGTACTGAACATCTTGCTTTCGACGATGAGCATGTGGCAGAAATGGAGTCCATTTTGGAAGAGCGTCGTAATGCCTATGCCGACATTATCTTCCTGTCGTTCCCCGGCGACGAGAAGGCTCTTGGCGGATGTCTTGCATCTGGTCGTGGATTCTTTCACATCGGTCCTGACGGCTCGGCCGAACCTTGTCCGTTCTCGCCTTTCAGCGACAGCAATGTTGCCACTATGGGCATCCGAAAGGCACTCCAGTCGCCTCTGTTCCGCAAGATTCGTGCAGCCAAGGCACTCGGCTGGGAACATACAGGCGGATGCACGCTCTTTGAGCATAGAGAAGAAATAGAGAATATGATAGTTTAAAAACAAAGTAAGAATATGAAAATAGCAATCCGTTATTATAGCAAGTTCGGTCATTCAGCCCAGATGGCGCAGGTAATTGGCGATGTAATGGGCGTGAAGCCCGAAAGCATAGAAACACCGTTGACCGAAGAAGTGGATATTCTCTTTGTTGGTGCAGGCTTGTTTCTTGGCAAGGTTAATGGTGGCATCAAGGATTTTGCCCGCTCGCTCAATCCGCAGAAAGTAAAGAAGGTGGTGTGTTTCGGCTCGTCGGCAATCGTTAATTCTCCCGTGCCTCAGTTGCGCAGTATCTTCGAGGATTTGGGCTTCAGCGTAGCCACAGAGTCATTCTCTTGCCACGGCTCTATGGGGCCTATTTATGGCGGACATCCCAACGCCGACGACCTGCAGTCTCTTCGGGAGTTTGTAAGCAGAAATTACAAATAACTCTTTTTTGTATGAAGCACCATAGGCTTTGTGCTGATAATGATATATTTAAATTGTGTTGATATAAGACAAAAACAGAAAAAGGGAGCAAACTTTTTACGGTCTGCCCCCTTTTTCTATCAGAAAGTGTTATTTAATCTCAATAAACTTAGTCTCTTTCTCCTTCTCCTCTTCGGTAAGTTTCGGAATCTTTATGTCAAGGATTCCGTTGTTCATCGAAGCCGAGATGTTTTCTTTGTCGGCATTGTCTGGAAGAGTAAGGCATTGTTCGTACTTGCTGTAACTGAACTCGCGACGCAGATACTTCTTGTCCTTTTCCTCCTCCTTGTTGTCGCTTTTCTTCTCCATTGCAATTACGATGTCGCCATCTTTTGTAAGCGAAATGTTGAAATCTTCCTTGCACATTCCCGGAGCAGCAACCTCAATCTCGTAGTTCTGCTCGTTTTCTGTAACGTTGATGGCTGGCGTCGTGCCGCTGAACTTTGGTACAGAAACCCAGTTGTCGTTAAGGAAATCGTTGAAGATTGACGGTAACCACTCTTGATTGCGTGTTGAATAAATTGTAGGCATCATAGTTAAATCCTCCTGTTAAATTGTTAAACATTTAGTTAGGGTTGTTGCGGATCTGTTGCCTTGTTGGGGACTGGTCTTTCAACCTTTCACAACAAATTATGCAAGAGCCGTGCCAACTGACAAAAATGTCATGAAAAATATTTTCAGTCGAGAAAAATTATTATTTTTGCATAGTTTACAAATTAAAACAGACATCAAAATGAAAAAAACATTACTATTTATTGCAATTACCGCGCTACTATGCAGTTGCAAGGCACAACCAACCATCACGGTTACGCTCGAAGATGCAGCCAACGATACCGTTCGTGTACAAATGTTAAAGGCTGATTTGAGCGATGCCGAATCGCGTACGCCCGAGATAATTATAGCCAAAGATGGCAAGTTTTCATATTCTTTGCCCGAAAAATCGGATGTGGCACGCATAGCCTACTTCTCGTACGCAACAAAAACAGGCGGGGGGCAGAACAACGGAATCCTCTATCTTGTGCCGGGCGAGAACGGAACTTATTCGGCAAACATCACTTTAGGAAAATACGACGGCTCAACCTTCTACAAGGACTTGATGCAGATGATTGAAGGTTTCTACGATCTGAATGTGCAGATGGCCGAGATTCAGCAAGATGCGATGAGCCGACTCCGCAAAGGTGAGGACAGAGCCGCTCTTGCAGCCGAGGTTGAAGGCAAACTGAACGAACTTATGGCAAAATCGGACGAGAAGGCAATCGGCTACATCAAGGCTCATGCCGACAACGATGTTTCTGCCATCGTTCTTACGCGAATCTACGACTACAAGGCAGCCAAGGAAGCCCTCGGACTGATTTCTGACAAGGTGCGAAACGGCCGTTGCCGCAATTTTGTAAAGGCTATTAAGCAGAGTGTCGAGCAGAAAGAACGCGAGGAGGCTGGAAAACTGCATGAGGGCGATGTGGCTCCCGACTTTACGCTGAAGTCTATCAACGGTAAGAACATCTCGTTGTCTAGCCTGAGAGGAAAGTATGTAATGCTCGATTTCTGGGGCTCGTGGTGCGGATGGTGCATAAAGGGAATTCCCGACATGAAGGCTTGCTATGCAAAGCACAAGGATAAACTCGAGATTCTGGGCATAGACTGCAACGATCCTGTCGACCGCTGGAAAAATGCCGTGGCAAAGCATCAACTTCCGTGGCTTAACGTTAGGGCCGATGAGGGAAGCGACATCTTTACGAAATACGCTATACAAGGTTTCCCAACAAAGATTATACTTTCGCCAGAAGGCAAGGTGGTAAAGGTGTTCGTTGGCGAAGATCCGCAGATGTACAAGTTCATCGACGAACTTCTCTCTAAATAAACCACTCCGACAACTAATATCATAAACATAATAGATTAAATGAAAAAAAATTTCTTGATTCTAATGCTTGCCCTTACTGCTATTGCAGTAGGGGCGCAAAACAAAAAACAGATTATCTGGAACAATGTGCAGACTGGCTATTCGGTTGCACGCGATTTTTTGAAAATTACCAACGTGGCGATGTACGACGACCGTACGGAGGTTTCTTTTTCTCTCAACTTTTACGGAGACCGGCGTGAGATTGGTTTCTCGAAAGACTTATCAATCTATGTCAACGACGACAAGAAGAAGGCGTACAAAGCAAAGTCGGCTACCGTGATTGAACTTGACAAGCCGTACAAGATGACATCCGACACGCTGAACTTTGCAATTATTTTCGAGCCAGTTCCTGCTGATGCAAAGATGCTTACGATTTTTGATAAGAAATTTGGATCCGGCATAGCCAATATTCGCAACGCCGATTTCATTCCCGAAGGCATCACGAACACTTACTGGCGCAACAATGCCACGGGCGACTGGCTCATTGGCATAGCAAAGAAGCATCTTATTTTCGACAGTAAGATTTGGGACATCGAGAGCAGAACCGAAGAGAAAGGCGGCTACACAATAAAGACGACCGACGGCAAGACTGTTAAAATAGGAAAGCTGAAGAAAGGCGTCCGCACCATTGCCATAGACGGCAGAAAGCCTGTTGCGTGCAGCCCGATTGTAACAAACTATCTGCCCGACTATCCGAAGAAAGACAACCGCAATGGCTTTGTTGACACCAACTTTGCCAATGGCGACAGCGTTACGATAGTTGGCTGGCTGAAGGACATGCCTCCTCATGAATGGAAACAAGGCAAGGAATTTAAGATTGCTTACAACGACATATTTACCCGCACCCAAGAGTCGTTCTATACAAAAATGGACTCTCTTGGCAGATTTACCCTGAAGTTCCCGCTTTTAAATACGAGCATGATTTATTTGGATTGGAAGCGGACAAATATCGCAGCCGTGGTAGAGCCGGGAAAGACTTACTTTTTTCTGAACGATTTCGAGAACGCCCAGAAGCTTTTTATGGGCGACGACGTGCGAGTGCAGAACGAATTAGCAGCAAAAAATCATTTTACAATGAGTTATCTTAATGAAGATGATTTTGAGGCATCAGAAAGTGGCGCAATGGCATATAAACAGAAAGTTGACAGCCTGACAACGCATAGATTGGCAGAATTGCTGGAATATGTTTTGCAGCATCCCAACATTTCGCAACGCTATATCGATTTGATGACCTGCGATTTTAAATCGCGCCAGGCTGAAGCTCTGATGCAATTCCGCTATCGCACAAGGACATTGCCGCAAGAATATGTAGATTATGTAACCAAAGAGTTGTTTGGCAGAAAATACATGTTTGGTAGCGATTATCCAACATTTATGCGCTATTTCTTTGAATATCAGAACGACAAACACAACGTCCGATCTGTTCCTGCAATGTTTAAATTCTTGAAAGAGAAGGGCATAACCTTTACGGACAAGGAAAATAAAATAATCGAAGAATATCCCGAGAAATTAAAGAATATTATTGCAGAAATCGATGCAGCAAAAAGCGATGACGAAAAGAGAAAATTGGCTAATGCCTTTAACACTTCGGAACACGTTACAGTCGTAAATTCGCTGTTGCAGAAATACGACGAACAGATTTCAGTTTTGGGCTACAAAAACATTCTTGCCATAGCCGATTCTGTTTGTGGCAACGACAAGATTTTACGCGACATCTGCATAACTCAGTTTATTTACGGCGATGCAATCTTTAATCAGCGAAAGTCTCTGAATCCGTCGCTTCTGGCATTTGCCGAAAAAGAAATCCAGCTTCCTTCAGCAAAGAAATTCCTGATGGAGCAGCACAACAAATACCTCGCATTCGAGCAGAAGGGGGCAAATCTGCCAGTCTTCAAGTCGGCAGACAATGTTGCTAACATGACCGACGGCGAGAAGATTCTCCGCAAGATAATAGAGCCTTACAAAGGCAAGATTGTTTTGCTCGATGTTTGGGGCACATGGTGCGTTCCGTGCAAAATGGCTCTCAAAGATAGTCAGAAGGAGTTCGAAGCCCTGAAAGATTACAATATTCAGTATCTGTATCTTGCAAACCGAAGTCCCGAGCAGGCTTGGAAGAACGTGATAAACGAATATAAGGTTACGGGCGACAACGTGGCTCATTACAATCTGCCAGCCGACCAGCAGTCTGCCGTTGAGAATTTCCTGAAGGTATATAGTTTCCCTTCTTACAGGCTGATTGATGCTGATGGCAATATTATTGACATGAGAGTTGATGCGCGAGATTTGGAGGGATTGAAGAAATTGCTCAACAAGATGGAGAAGAAGTAGTAATCTTCGAAATAAAAAATCGCATACATTATTTCGGATGTATGCGATTTTTTTTGCGTTATATTCGGCCGAATATCATTCTGCCGAAATAAAGTTCCATTTGCTGTTGTCACTCTTAAAGTCGTATTTTGCAAGGGTAGGAGTGCTGTCGGCTACCGAATAGAGGCAATATTCGGTGTTCACGCCGTCCTTTCCCGGAATAACCTTAGGCATTATTCTGAAAGTGCCGTCGGTAAGTTGTTCTATGCGCCACAGTTGGTTGTCGGCTCCCGTAAATTTCTCCTCGGTTGTAACCTCCATGTCCTTGGTCGAAGCCAACGCTCTGTCTGTTCCGCTAATCTTTATGGCGAAATAAGGGTTGGACAGATATCCGCCAGCCTCAGGTACGGCAACGATTGTCCAATGCTGATGAGGGCGATACATGTAGTCTCCGGTGCGCACGTCGATGTTGCCAGAGCCCCAAGTCTGCTTAACCTCGTCGAGAGTCTGGTTTGGAATCTGCTTCAGCGGCTCGTTCAGGTCGATGTGATGCCAAGCTGCGCGTTCCTGATTCATTCTAACGAAATCGACGGCAAGTTCGAGGCTATAGCCGCGTCTTTCCGACGAAATCTGGTATGTTCCTTCCTTGAAACTCTCGCCAGCCACAGGCCAGCCGTTGCGCCATAGCAGAGGACGGATTCCAAGCACGCTTCGTCCGCTGCGGTCGAAATCAGCCTCGAAATGGCACGACATAATCTCAACGCCTTCATCTATTACGGTTCTGCCAAAGTGTCCCGGACCGCAGACTCTCTTTCCGGCGGCAATAACCATCTTTCCGCCGCCGTTCTTCATGTCGCGACCAACATTGTCGATGTAAGGACCTGTAACCTTCTTGCTACGTCCGCAAACGATGTTGTAGGTTGAGTTTACGCCGTCGCAGCAAGTGCCGTGAGTTCCAAGCAGATAGTAATATCCGTCGCGATAGATGAGGTCGGTAGCCTCGCAGTCTATGGCAATGTCGAGTTCCTTGTTGCCTTTTACGCGCTCGCCGGTCTTAGGGTCGAGTTCGATAAGGCGTATGTTTCCGAAGTAAGTGCCGTAAGAAAGCCACATTCTGCCGTCGGTTGGGTCGAGAAGAACGCCGGGATCGATGGCATCGCAGTCTTCAAGACCGTCTGACGAAGCCACCTCGATAGGCTCGGTATATTTAAAGTCGGGCGATTTCGGGTCGAGCGATTTGTTCCACATCGTCAGAATCCTTCCGTTGTGTCCGCCGCCAAGTCCGCCGCCTGTTGCTCCGTAGATTACCAGATAGCGGTCGCCAATCTTAATAACATCGGGTGCTGCTCCGCCTCCGGGACGCTCTGCTCCGCCGTGCCACGACCATCCGTCTTCCGAAATCAGTCCGCCTCCGCCAGTTCCGAAGGTAAAGTATTTTCCGTTACTCTCGGCAATGGTCGATGGGTCGTGAATGTATGGCTGTCCAGCCTGTGCAAATGCCTTGTTTATGCTTGCTGCCGAAGCAAGCAATAATGCTGCTAATGATATTTTATAAAGGTTCATTTCCGTCTATTTGTTAGATATTGTAAAGTTTGTGATAGGTTTGCCGCTTTCGTCGATGAAGCGGACGCAGAAGTCGCTCATTCCCGGACCGTTGATAATCATTCCGCGAAGAATGTTCGCACCCTTCTTTAGCGAGATGCGCTTTGACGTGCCGTCGTCCTTAACCATTCGGCGGTCGCCCGTAAGAGTGAGGACTTCTGAATTGTTCAGCAGCCATTGCGACGCTCCGTTAGAGCCAACGGCAAGGCGCACGTTGTCAATATCTTCGGTGCAGTTGATGACCGTAACCACGTTGAAGAATACGCCGTATTCGGGCTTTCCAAGCATCGTTGAGAAGCGGAACAGTTTTGCGTTGTAACTGTTGCTCTCGAGGTGGTGCCACATCAGTTTCTGACCCGATACGACCGTTGTCTGCTTGTCGGCTGGCAGTTTCTTCATAGGCACGATGTGCTTTGCGAATGTCTCCTTCAGATAACTGTCGGTAAAGACAATGTTGCTGCGGATGTCCATCTTTTCAGGCTCAAGAATGCTCCAGCGGCGGATGAATCCGTCGGCATCGGGCGCAGATTTAGCTTCTGCCGGCTTCTTGAAATAAATAGGGCGAGGGTCGTTGGTAAGCGACAGCCAATCGACCTCAACAGGTGCATCACTCGACTTCAACGTAAGCGTTATGTCCGAGATGCCTTCGGGAAGCGTTCGGGTTTCGATGTTCACATCTTCCCACTTGTTGCCCGTGCTTTCTACCGCCAAATCGGTCTTGAAATTGCCGAGGGTTAGCGTAAAGACAGCCTTTCCTGATGATTTCATGCGCAGACATACGTTCTTTGCGCACGAACTTTTCATGTTCACCTTATTGTATCGAACCCACGCACCAGCCGATGGGAACAGAGTCTTCCATCCAAGGAAACAGTTCTTCTTGTCGAGATAGTCGATGCTTGCTCCGCCGCCAATTTCAGAATAGCGGTCAATCTGAACAGGCTTTCGGGCATCGCTCACGCCCACGCCGCGCAAGGTTGGAATAACTTCCTGAATCGTTCCGTCGGCGTTGAAGAATAGCGAATCGACGCATACCGAGCGGTTCTTGTCGAACGATGGCGAATAGTCGTTGTGATGATAGAACAGATACCATTGGTCGTTGAACTCGACGATAGAATGATGGTTTGTCCAGCATCCGGTTTTCGACTCTTTCATGATGATTCCCTTGTATTCGTAAGGTCCCATCGGATTGTCGCTCATGGCGTATGCCAGACACTCCGTGCCTTCCTTCTCGCGCACCCAAGGATAGGTAAGGTAGAACTTTCCGTTACGCTCAAAGGCGAAAGGCCCTTCTTTGAAGCCTTCCGGCAGGTTGGCTATGCGTTGCGGCTTGCCTTCGATGCTCAGAAGGTTGTCTGACATCTTTGCGACCACCAGACCGCCTCCGCCCCAGAACAGATAACTCTCGCCCTTGCTCGTCTGCAAAACGCACGGGTCGATGCCCATCACGCCCTCGATAGGCTTTTGCTGCGGCTCGAACTTAGGCCAGAAAAGGTTGTTGGCAATAGCCACGCCGATGTTAAATCCGCGTCCTTCCTTCGGAGCATCAGGAAAGAAAAAATAGTATTTTCCGTCCTTCTCAACGCAGTCGGGCGCCCACATCGAGTAGCCGTCGGGCTTGCCCCAAGGCACTTGCTCTTGCGAAAGGATTACGCCGTGGTCGGTCCATTCCGTAAGGTCGGTAGATGAAAACATGTGATAATCAGCCATGCTGAACCATTTTTTCTTCGGCTCAACCGGACTGATGATGTCGTGCGACGGAAACAGATACAGCCGTCCGTTAAACACTCGTGCAGTTGGGTCGGCAGTAAACTGATTCGTGATGATTGGATTTTGTGCTATGGCCGCGGTCGAAGCCAGCACAGCCAATACGGGTATCAGAATTTTTTTCATGCTGATAGGTATTATTTTATTTTGGGTTAGTTAACTTTCCATATTTTCAGGGAGATGTAGTCTTTCGTAGCCTGCGGTTCGCAGATGAAAATGGCATCGTTGAGCCAGTTGTACTTGCTGTCTTGCGGAGCCTCGAACTTCGGAACGGTACGGAAGTAAAATTCGTTCTGCCTTCCGATAAGAATTCCTACGTTGCGGACGTGGATAAACACACCGTCATCAGTCTGAATGCTGTAAATTGCCTCCAATTCGGTGCGTCCGTTCTTGCGGTCTACAAGTTGATAGTCAGCCCCTCCGCCAATCACTTTTCCTTTAATCGAAGGTCCTTCGAATGTTCCTCCTGTAATCGGAATAACCACGCGCTCGCCGTGCGATGTCTGCCCAACGGAGTAGGGTGCGCTGCAAGTAACCTTCAGTTCGAAGGCATATTCGAGTTTCGGAGAACTTTTCTGCGCATTCATCGGTGCCGAGCCTGTGAGCACCAGCACAATTAACAGAATGTAATTTTTCATTGGTATTTCTCTGCTGTTATTTAGTATTTGTATTTTCGTATGTAAGCGCAAAAGTACAAAAAACTTTGGTTCTGTCAAATAAAAAAACTAATTTTGCTCTGCTAATGTTAAACAACCAATATAATGCCGGAAAATAAACTGGAATTTAATCAATTCTATCTCAAAGATGTGTCGTTCGTCAATCTGATGAACAAGCGCATCTTCAATATCCTTCTCATCGCCAATCCGTACGATGCCTTCATGCTCGAGGACGACGGGCGAATAGACGAGAAGATTTTCATAGAATATTCCGAACTTGGACTAAGATATCCGCCTCGGTTCACGCAGGTCTCTACTGCCGAGGAAGCCAAAAAGGTGCTCGAGACAATCTCGTTCGACCTTGTTATATGTATGCCGGGAACTGACAATAATGATGCGTTCGATATTGCACGACCAATCAAACAGCAGTTTCCCGACATCACGCTGGTGGTGCTCACGCCGTTCTCACACGGCATCACACGACGTATGCAGGACGAGGACCTCAGCATGTTCGACTACGTATTCTGCTGGCTCGGCAATACCGACCTTCTGCTCTCAATCATCAAACTTATAGAGGATAAGCAGAACCTGAAGCACGATACCGAGGTTGGCGGCGTACAGATGATTCTGCTCGTCGAGGACAGCATTCGCTTCTATTCGTCTGTTTTGCCAAACCTGTACAAATTTATTCTGAAGCAGAGCCAGAACTTCGCAACCGAGGCTCTAAATGCGCATCAGGCCACGTTGCGAATGCGAGGCAGACCAAAAATCGTGCTTGCCCGAAACTACGAGGAGGCGAAGGAGATTTTCGACGAGTACAAGGATTGCACTCTCGGAGTAATCTCCGATGCGCGATTCCCTCACGACGGAGTTGAAGATCCCGAGGCAGGCTTCGAATTCCTCGAATACGTCCACAGTCAGGACGAGTACATTCCGCGCATCTTGCAGAGCAGCGAGAGCAAGAATGTTGATATTGCCTATAGCAAGAACATCGATTTTGTGGACAAGAACTCAAAGGCGATGGCTCAGGATTTGCAACGCATCATTTCCCGTCGTTTCGGCTTTGGCGACCTCGTTCTTCGCAATCCCGAAACGATGGAGGAAGTTGCCCGAATCCACAATCTGAAGGAACTTCAGGATAATATTTTCACCCTTCCAAAAGAGTCGCTTCTCTATCATATTTCGAGGAACAACGTCTCACGCTGGCTTTGCTCGCGAGCCCTTTTCCCGATTTCTGAATTTCTGAAGCACATCACTTGGAAGAGCCTTCAGGATGTAGATGCGCATCGTCAGATTATCTACGATGCCATCGTTAAATACCGCAAGATGCGAAACAGGGGAGTTGTTGCCGAGTTCAAGAGCGACCGTTTCGACCGTTTCTCGAACTTTGCGCGCATCGGCGACGGTTCGCTGGGCGGAAAGGGACGTGGCTTGGCATTCATCGACAATATGGTTATACGCCACGAGGAGTTCCAGAGTTTCGATAATGCTCAGGTTGCCATTCCTAAGACGGTGGTTCTCTGTACCGATATTTTCGATGAGTTCATGGAGAGCAACAATCTGTATCAGATTGCCTTGAGCGACACTTCCGACGAGAATATTCTGGCTCATTTCCTTCGCGGAAAACTTCCGCAGAAACTCCTCGACGATTTGTTCGCCTTCATCGATGTCGTTAAGTCGCCAATTGCCATCCGTTCGTCAAGTCTTTTGGAAGACTCACATTATCAGCCGTTTGCCGGAATCTATTCAACCTACATGATTCCCTATGTAAACGACAAGTACGAGATGGTGCGAATGTTGAGCGATGCCGTCAAGAGTGTCTACGCATCGGTCTACTATCAGGACAGCAAGGACTACATGACTGCTACCCGAAACGTCATCGACCAAGAAAAGATGGCGGTAATTCTTCAGGAAGTTGTCGGAACTCAGTTCGGAAACCTCTTCTATCCGCACATCTCGGGCGTGGCTCGCTCGCTTAACTACTATACAATCGACGACGAGAAGCCCGAAGAAGGCGTTGTGAGCCTTGCTCTCGGCCTTGGAAAATATATTGTAGACGGCGGAATGACACTCAGGGTGAATGCCTATCATCCCGACCATATAATGCAGCTCAGCGAGACTGAATTTGCGCTACGCGAG
>JAEEGI010019573.1_pt1 | contig 13637 bp, 7 predicted proteins | sample 8958751 | NCBI WGS metagenome assembly JAEEGI01 (sample SAMN16246545, study PRJNA631951) | gut metagenome | biome: gut microbiome; feature: rumen; material: KS-attached | host: Bos | place: Iran: Karaj | collected 2018-10
ATATAGGAAATGAAGGAAGTTCATTTTAAAAAAAAAAATTAAAAAAAAGAGGAATAACAGATATTATTATTGTAGGATATAATTTATATAAATTTTATCCTGAAGATTTTAATTATAAACAAATTGAAATTGATGATAATGAACATGAAGAAATATTAAAATATTTTATTCCTATAATATTATATATTTTAAATAATGAAGATAAAGTTTTTTTCATTCATTGTCAAGCAGGAATTTCTCGTTCTGCTTCAATTGTAATTTCTATTATAATGTTCATTAAAAAATTGAATTTTGAGGAAGCTTTTAAATTTGTTTCAAATAAAAGAAAAATAATTTCTCCTAATTTTGGCTTTATTCAACAATTAAAGGAATTTCAAGAAATGTTAGAATTAATTGATTATCAATTTAAATTTCTTCAACCTATGCAAAATATCATCTTCGAAGATAATGATTTTTGAATAATTAAAATGATTTAATTCTTGTATTTGGTGTATTTTAGGTATATTATAAATTATTTATTGAATATATGAGTTTGAATAATAAATGTAAAAACATATGTTATTTAACATATATTTTTATTTTTATTTTTTTAAACTTTTATTTTTTATTTTTATAGCATTAGATTTTAAGTATTATTTAAATTAAATTATTTACATTTAAAGAAAATCAAAAAATTTAACTAAAAATCATAATTATTAAAATTAATATGTTAAATATGAAATATTAGAAATAAATACATTTAAAATTCTTAAACAGTTTCTAAAAATTGTTATATGAAAAATTATTATTTTCATAAAATTTAAATTATATTTATGAAACCACTATATTTTTTCTAAACAAAAATGTCAAAACAAATAAGAGAATATGAAAGACAATATTTATTACAAAATATGAATAATGCAAGTTATAATAGAGAAAAAAGAGAATTATATAAAAGAAAAGAAATAGAAAATGATAAGAAAGCATTAGAAACTTTACAACAAAAAATAGAAGAAGAAAAAAAAATGGCTTACGAAAAAAAACGTCAAATTCAAAGTGCACAATTAAAAGAATATGAAGATTATATTAATAGAAAATATCATATAAGTAGAAATGTAAATGAAAGTATTGATAAAAGTTTACAAATTAAAATTGGAAGTGAAAATAGATATATTAGAAATACTCAAGATTTTAGAAACAAGGATTATTATGATAAAAGAGAAGTAATTGATTTTTCTGATAAAGGAAAAATTAATCAAAGAGGGCAAAGTCATGGATATAATATTATTAATCATCAACCTTTTCAAATTCATGAAAAAGATTATTTCATTCCTCAATATAACACTAATTTCCAAAGTCAAATTAATAGTAATAATAATAATGATATTCCTTTATATAAGAATCCAGATAATAATAATATTTCTAAAAATAATATTCCTTCATATAATGAGCCAAATAACATAAATAATAATAACATTTCTAAAATTAATAATGATGATATTCCTTTATATAATAATCCGAATGTTAATAATCCTTTAAATAATAATATACCTTTATATAATAATTCAAATATTAATAATATTCCTTTAAATAATAATGAAGAGATTAATAATAAAAATATTCCTTTATACAATCCAAATCAAAATGCAATAAAAGATGATTACACGAATAACTCAGGTTTAAATAATATAAATAATATAAATAATATAAATAATGATATTCCACAATATCAAAATCCAATAATAAATTCATATGATAATAATAATATAAATAAAGAAATCCCTCAAACTAGATTTGAAAAAATAGAAGAATTAACTCCAAAAAATAATAATATTACTGAATCTGAAAATCAAAATTTTGATATTCAAAAAAATGAAAAAATAAAAGAAGAAGATTATCAAAAGTATAATGAATATTTAGATATATTAAAAAAACAAAATGAAGAAAATAATGCTTTATATCACAAAGCGTTAGAGTCAATTCAAAAGGACAAAGATTATTTAAATCAAAACCCAATTTCTTCTCTCCCAAATAATAATAATAATAATTATAATGAAATAAATAATAATTATGAAGAAAATTTTTACTATGATAAAAATTATAATGATTTTTATGAAAATATTCAAAATAAGAAAACTGATGACAATATAAATAATTTAAACGAAGAAATGAAAAGATTAAATTTAGAATCAAAAAATGAATATTTAATAAATAAAAAGAAAAATTTATCTTCATTTGGAAATTTAAGATATGACAATCAAATATATGAAAAAGATAATTTTATTAATTATAATCCATTTACAATTTCAACTTTTAATGAAAATCCAAAACAAAATAAATTAAAAAATAATTTAGATTCTCAACTTAATGCTAAACAATTATATATTGATACTTATTATAATTTAGAAAATGGACAAGTTGAAAAAATAAAAAGAGATAATCCTTATTTAGAATTAAGAGAAAGAAAAAATAAAATAAATGAAATTAATGTTAATCCTTATAATCAAAGAAGTTATAATTTCGGTGCTTCTTATTTAAATTATAATCCTATTGTAAACCCTGGAAATTATATTCATAATAGAAATATTTCTTCTGGAAGATTACAAAGTTTAGGGAATAATATTATTAAACAATAAATAATAAAAATAATATTAAATATTTACTTATATTCTTTTTTAAACATAATTTTTAAATAAATTATATCTTTTTTTACATATTACTAATCTTAATATTATTAATGATTAGTTATAAAATATTTAATTAAATGGAATTATCAGATGATATTCTTTTTAGTAAAACACTATTAAAAAAAAATGTTGAAGAAGAAAATGAAAAATTAAAATTAGAAAAAGAAGAAGAAAAAATAATAAAATTGAATGGAAATATAAAATCAGAAAAAAATTTAAATTTAATAGATTCAGTTAGAGTAAAATTATTAAGGAATGAAATAAAAAGAAATTTCCATAAAAGAAATCCAAGTACAATAAATGCAACAACAGAATCTCCAATTAAAAAAAAAAATCATGATGATATTTTTTTAACAATTCCAAATATTCCAATTAAAGAAAATCCAAATATTAAATTAATGAAAGAATTTAATTTTGAAAATTTTATGAATAAATCAATAGAAAAACTAAAAAAAGAAAAAGAAAAAGACTTAAAAAAAATGAATCAAATAAACAAAGAAATGTTTAATTATAATAATAAAGATTATATTAGTTATTTATATTCAATAAGAAAAAATAATGAAAAAATTTCTAGAAGTATTTTAAATATTATATATAATGATTTATTAAAAATAAAAATAAATGGAAAAAAGAAAGAAAGTAAATTAAAAAATAGAAGAACAATTATTTTACCTCCTCTCAAAATTAATAAAAAAAATATAGAAAACAGAGAAAGTAAATCTTTAAGTGAAAGAAAAAATAGTCATTTAAATTTAATTAATATTTCTCATTTATTCAATGATAAAAAAAATGAAAGTTATTATTAACAATAAAGAAAAACTTTATTTTTTAAATAATTTATAAATTTTAATTATTATTAAATTAATTATAAAAAATGGAAAATGATCAAATTATAAAAATAATACTAAACTATTTACATGAAAATAAATTAGATGAAGTAAAAAATCAATTGGAAAAAGAAAGTGGAATAAAATTTGAACAAAATTTTCAAGATATATTAATTAATTTTGTAAATACAAATTATTCAGATTTATATTCTTTAAATAAAGCATTTAAACAAATATTAAAAATAGAAAATCCAATTATTATAAATTTAATCAATATCTTATATTTCAATAAATTATATAATAATATGGATAATTTATTACCAAATGAAATTTTATCTCAAATTCAAAATATAGTTAAAGAACTAACAGATTTAAAATTGGTTTATAAAGACAAAATCAGTTTAATTGATTCTGAATTAAAAAAAATAAGTTTAATATTTAAAGATTTCATTCAAAAAAATAAAGAAAATATATTAAAAATTTTTCCTGAAATAGAATCAAATGAAAAAGTAATAGAACATATAAAAAAAACAATATCTTCAACAGAGCAAATAACAATAAAAAATATATTTAAAACAATAAATTTATATTTTTCCAAAAAATTAAAAAAACATAATTCTCCAATAAATAATTCAAATGAAAAAGAAGGAATTCCTTTAAAAAAAGCATTAAATTTAGATTTAAAATATGAAATTCACAGTTTAATATTATCAAATTCTCAAAATAATTTTTGTGTAATATTATCAAATCACAATATAATAACATATGAAATAAAAAGGAATAAAAATGATATAATATTAAAGGAAATAATAAAATTTTATCACTCATCAACAATAAATCAATTAGTTTGGAATAATTCAGATACATTAATATTAACAGCTTCTAAAGACAAAACTTTATGTTTACTTGATCCTTTTTCAGGACAGACAAAAAAAAATTTTTCTAATATTCATACTGCAATGATAACCAGTTGTTTTTTTATAAATGATGATATATTTGTTTCAAGTGGTTTAGATAATAAATTAAATTTAGTTAATTCAAAAACAGGAGAAAAAATTTATACTTTAAATACAGAAGGAATATCAATAAATGAATTAAATTATTCTAAATATATAAATAGTATAATAACAACAGTAGCAACTAATAATTCAATTGATTTTTATTCATATAATATGAATGATGAAGTTAAATTAAAAAAATATGAAAAAATTCAATTTGATGATGTTATAATATCAACTAAATTAGATTTATATGGAAAATTACTTTTAATAAATCACTCAAAAATAACTCCAACAATAAGTTTATTTGATTTAAATAATTTTAAAGAAATTGGAAGATATTATGGTCATATTCAAAATAGATTTAATATAAAAGCAAATTTCGGAGGTTTTAATCAAAATTTCATATGTTGTGGAAGTGAAAATGGAAAAATAAATTTATGGAGTAAAACTTCAATTATTCCCATTTTTGAAGAAAAAATTCATAGAAGCGTTGTTAATGAAATTATTTGGTTTAGTAAAAATGAATTAAAAGATGTTTTAATTTCAGGAAGTGAAGATCATAATATGAATGTTTTTGTAAATGAAGTTATTGAAAATGTGTATTTTTTAATTGGAGATGGAAAATTAGAAAATAAAAGAATTAATATGGGAAATGAAGAAGATAAAGTGATAAATAATGAACAAAATCAACCTAATAGAGAAACTGCTATTAGTATATTTAATAGAATTAATTCTCTTTTTAGACAATTGCAATCTAATTTTGGAGGAGGTGATGCAAGTGAAGATGAGGATGAAATGTAATTTTTTATTTGAGATTATTAAATAGCAAAATTTTATTATGCTTTTAAAAATAGTATTTTATTTTTATTTTTGATTTAAAATTACTTCAATAAACCTAAAAAAACTAGTATTAAAATAATAAAAATAAAAAACAAGAATATTTATTTCTAAAAAAAATATGATAAACATGAAAAATAATTTTATATTATTATATCAAATATTTTTTAACAAAAAAATAAGTAACGGGCATTCCTACACTAATAGAATCAATCCTATCTAACAACCCTCCATGTCCAGGAAAAATAACTCCAGAATCTTTAATATTAGCACATCTTTTTAAAAAGCTTTCAAATAAATCTCCAAAAACAGAAGTTACAATTTCGGTAAAAATAAAGAAAATATAAGTTTTAACATTGAAGAATTTTTTATGTAAAACAGAAATCATAACAAATCTAAAAATAATAGAACAAAAAACTGAAAAAAATATTCCTCCATATAATCCTTCAAAAGTTTTAGTAGGAGTAATTGGAGCACCAAAATTAGTTTTCCCAAATTTCATTCCAGAAAATAAAGCTCCAGCATCACAAGAATAAGAAATAATAACTGTTAAACTTACATATTCAAATCCAACATTTAAATGATGAAGTGATATTCCATAACATAAGGGAATTGCATATATGAATATAAATATAAAATCTAATTCTATTATTATTAAACATGCGTTAAACATTTTTTCAGTAATATATTGTTTTGTATGAGAATTCTTAAATGAAGTTATTGTACTTTTGCGAGTAAATTTATTATTATCTTCATTATTTGTATTATTATCGTTATTTTGTTTCATTTGGAAAAAAAGATTATTATTTTCTGTTAATGAATTTTGGTTGAGTAAACTTTTATCATTTTCTATATTTTTTTTTATTACATTTAAATATTTAACTGTTTTTTCAAAGGAATTTTGAGGTTGTAAAGGATTTTGATATTTAATAATATTTTTTTCATTAATAGCTTCTTTAAATTCTTTTTCAATTTGAAAATTATCTTGACTTTCAAAATCTTTAGTATTATTTAACATATAAATATTAATAAAACTATATAATCTATGACACAATAATAAAAGAAGAACAAAGAAAGAAATAAATATTTCACAATCTTTATATCTATAATTTAATAAAGGAATTAATAATATTATATATGTTTGAAGAGGAGAAGATAATAATGTTGATGCTGTTGAATCAGAAAATTGATCATTAAATAAATTTTTTATTATGTGTGTTGATATTGTATAATATTCTTTATGGGAAATATATATTACTATTAACATTAATATTAAATAAAAAAATGGATATAAAAACATTGTAAATAATATTGGTAATACAATTATTGCTGTTTTTAAACGATTTGGTAATGAACTCTTTTTATTTGCAGGTTCTTTTGTTGTTTCTGTTTTTTTTTCTGGATTTTTTGTGCTCATATTTTTTTTAATAATTTTTGTTTCAATTTTTTTTTTTATGTTTTAAAATTTAATTTATTTATTTTAATGAAATACTTAAGTTTAATTATAGTATATTTTTCTTTGTTGACTTTCTCTCTTTCAGAAACAACAATATCAAAATCAAATATTTTAATAGATAATTCAACTTATACAAAAATAAATGTAAATGTAAAAGTTCAAAAATTTTTTGAGAATTCATATATAAATGATGATATGTTTTTACCTTCTGATTTATTAATTTTTTTACCAAAAGATTCTGAATTTACTCTTCAAATTATTCAAGGATACATATCAGATAATATAATATCAAATTTTTATCCTTTTAATTTAAAACAGTATTCAAATTTAATAAGTGATTATCCAAATGGTTATTTTTTCATTAGTAAAAATTTTTCTCCTTTAGATGACTATGAAAAATTTAAAACATATTTTGATGTTTTTTCTTATTCTTTTAAAGTTACTTTAACTCCTCTTTTAGATAGAGCTGATTATATTTTATATAAAGATTACAAAATTTTAATAGAAAGAAGAGAAAAAGTTTGTGTTGAACATTTAAAAGGAATTAGAGATGTTTTATCTTTTGAAAAAATGGAAGAATTTAATAAATTAGTCGATTCTAATTTATTTTCTAAAAGTAATTATAAATCTATTAAATATCATGTTGAACATAATCAAATGGATATTATTTATTCTTTTGAAATTTTATTTAGGAATGTTGAAGATGATTTTTCTTTAGAAGAAAATAAAAAAAAATTAGAAAAATATAAAAATTCATATCAAATTGAATCAAATAGATATATGGAAGGAACACATTTTAATTTTGAAAATTTTATTTTTCATCATAATATAATTTTAAAAGATAAAAATATAATAAAAGAAATCATAAAAAATAAAAATTTTGAAATAATAGAAATTTTACCATCAAAAATAATATTACCAAAATATTCATCGATGGAAATATCCTTATATAAAAATAATAAATTAATAAAAACATACAAAGCAGAAGATTTAGATGAAGACTTTAATATAATATTAAAAGAAAAGAAGGAAAATAATTTTATTCAAGTTCCTTTTTCATATGAATCAAAAATATCAACTCAATTAAATATAAAGTATATAGGAAAAACAGAATTTGATAGATTAGAAATTTCAATAGAATTCATAAAGCAAATATTAAATTTTGAATCATTTGATAATGGAGAAGAATTTGGATATTTTTTTCCTTGTGGATTAATTATCTTTAATAATAAATTTACTATTACTAATTATGCTTTTTTTAATATGCCTAATATTGATGTTACAATGCCTTTTAATATTATTGCTATTTCTTGGGTTATTTTTGGATTTATGTATGTTCAAATTTTAAATATTTTCTTAGGAAAAGATATTAATTCTAAAGGATTACTTGGAATGCTTAAAGATAGATTTGTTGCTAAATGGGGATTTCTTTGGGGAAGAGTTTAAAATATTTTGGATTGTTATTTAATAATGAAATATTAAATCTTTATATTTTTTAAATTTTTTTTTAGATGTTTTTATATTGGTTTGATAAGGAGAAAAATACACTTTTTAAATTTATTTATTATATATTTTAATTTTTTTGAATATTTTTTTAACTTTTATTTAATTATCATTTTTTCAATACATTAAATAATAATTAAAAATTTAATTTGAATTTATTTGTAAATAAAAGGAGAAAAGAGATTTTCAAGAAAATGAAAACACACACCAGCAGAAAATTATAATATATTTGAAGAAAAATTAAACGCTCAATCAGATAAAATAATAAAATACAAAAATTATTCATCGAAATTTAGTAAAAAAATTAAATTATATATTAAAAAATACTCTTTTTTTGTGAATTCCTAATTCTTATTTTTCAATAAAATATTTAAAGATTAAAAAGAATAAAAAATATTATAAACAAAAATAGTGACCATTATGGAAAATGCATATGAAAAAAAAATAAAATACCAAAATTCAGCATATATTATGGTTATTTCTATACATAAAATTTCCTATATAATGATTATAAAATATATATAAATATCGAAACAAATGGTCAGACAACAATCGACAATCATTTTTCACCTATGGATTAGAGATTAGGAAATGTTGGAAAAGGAGGATTTGGAATTAATGTTGAAGAAAATTTATTAAATAGTAAATTATATTAAATAAACTTGTGTTTAGAGGATAGTAGTGCCGAAGATATAGAAGATATTAACTTTGAGCTTTATGATGATATTGGCATAAATATTCCAAGAATTATAATATCTATAAAAAGATTATTATATTTTGAATTATTATAGTTATATATGAAGTATGACTTTTATTTTATTTATTTAATTTCATTTGTTTTGAAATTTATTTTATTTTTTTGAATTAATTTTTTTTGGTTTAAATTATATTATTTTATTTTTTTATAAATGAGTTATATATTATTTTAGATAAATGAAATTTTCAAGAACTGATATATATAAAAGATATTTATCAGAATCATCATCAAGATTCAATAAAAATATATATTATTCATATGCAAATCTAAAAAACGAACAAGAAGCTCAAAAAATGAAAGATGAAAGGAAAGAAATAATATTTGAAAACCACAAAAAAGAATTATTTCCGAATTTTTCAAATTATTTAAATAAAAAGAATTTAAATATGAAAAAATATTCATTAAATTCTTTATCAACAATAAACAAAGAAACATCATTACCTAAAATTTTTCAAAAAAATATACCAAAACCAACAATAAATAATTATATAGTAATATCAGGAAATAATGAAAATTTAATAAAAAAGTGTTTAAATTTAAGAAAAAATTGGAAAGAAATTCCAGATAAAAATAGGAAAAAAAATATAATAAATTTATTTTGGACTCCTACATCATGGAGAATAAATTTTAAAGAATATGCTGAAAATATAAAAGAAATTAAATTTGTAAATCATTTTGAATTTCATGGAGGAATAACAAATAAATTAAGATTATTTTTTAACTTAATGAAATATTGTGAAATTCATTCAAAAGATTTATTTGATTTTTTTCCTTTAACAATTCCAATTGAATTCGGTCATTTTTTTTTTATGGATCAAATGAAATCTTTTACTCACTTATTTAATAATATAAAAGATATAATAGGAAATGAAAAAAATAGGAAAAAGTATTCTGAATATTTTTATTTAAATTCTGATATTCTTAATTTAGGTTTTAAAACAAAATTTTTCATTCCTAAAAATTTTTATATAGGAAAAAATTTATGGTTAGTTAAAGCAATAAATATGAATAGAGGAAGATATATTCAAATATGTAATTCAATTGAAAAAGTAAATAGTGCAATAAAAAATTTTTATTCTGGGAATAATACAAATAAAAGTGAATTTGATAAGAAATCAATTGAATTTCATAGAAAATATAATGGTTCAATTATTTCTCATCGTAAATATAAATTAAGAAGTTATAATAAAGATATTTTCCAAAATAAAATTACTTTATCTTTAGAAGATAATAATGAAAAAAATGAAGAATTAAATACTAATAATAAAAATACGATGAGAAAAGTTTTATTGCAAAAATATTTAGAAAATCCTCTTTTATATAATGGAAGAAAATTTGATATGAGAATTTGGGTTTTATTAAATCATGAAATGAATGTTTATTTTTTTAAAGAAGGTCATTTAAAAGCAACAAGTGAAAAATATAATATTAAAAGTAATGATTTATTTATTCATTTAACTAATTATTCTGTTCAAAAATATAATATTCATTTTTCTGAATTTGAACACGGAAATGAAATTTCTTTTGAACAGTTTCAAATATTTTTAGATAAAAAAATGGAAGATGAAAAAAAAAGAAAAGTAAATTTTAAAAATGATATTTTACCAAAAATTAAAAAAATTATTATGATATCAATGGAAACTATAAAAGAAAGTATAAATGAATATCAGAGAAAATTTTGTTTTGAATTATTTGGTTATGATTTTATTTTTGATAATGATTTTAATCCTTTTTTATTAGAAATTAATACTAATCCTGGATTAGAAGAATCTTCTCCTTTAATTAATATGCTTATTCCAAGAATGATTGATGATTTATTTAGATTAACTATTGATAAAATTTTTTTACCAGATTATGAAAATAATAATGTAAAAAATTATATTTCTCCTTTTAAAGTTAAGGATCATGATGATAGAGAAAATTTATGGGAAAAAATTGGGAATATTGCTGTTAGAAGTGATTTGAAAAGAATTTTATATAAATAACCTTTTTTTTTATTTATTAAATAATTTCTGTATGGTATATATACTTTTTTAAAGGAATACTAATAATAATAATTATCAATATTATTTATATTATCAATTTTATATCTAAAATAAAATATAAAAAATAAGGAAATATTATATTTAAATTATAATTGTAAATAAAAAAATAAAAACCTTATTATTCAAAAGCATGCATAATTCCTTCAATTTCAACACTTTTTTCAAATAAAATTAAATAACCAACAACATTTTCTTTATTAATTTTCAAATCATATTTTTTGATAAATTCTCCTTCATTTGTATTTTCTTTAATAATATTATTATATTTATCCAAAGCATCTTCATTTAAAAGAATTTTTTCTAAAACATCATTCGAAGCTTTTGGAGGATATTGATTAATAAAAGCAGTAACATGAGGATATTTATTGTTAGAAACAATACCATTGGAAAAATTAATAATCATAACAATAGTTCTATTAGGAATATAAACTAAACCAATAAATTTAACTTTATTAATTTCACCTTCTTTAAATTGTAAATAAGATTTATCATTTTGAATTTCATTTATACTTTTATTACCTTTAAATAATAATGTACTATGCCAAAGGTTTTTATGGGCTTTATGAGGAAATTTCCAATTAGAAGGTAATTCAAATTCTTTTACAATTTTAATTGAATTTATTAAATCATCAATTTCATCATTTTCAATATTTAAATTATCTTTTAATACTTTTAATCCATCACTTATTTTAGTTCTTATTTTAACATAATTTTCTTCTCCTTTAAATAAAACACCTAAATAAATAAAATTGTTAACTTTTCCTAAATCATTTTTTTTTAAATCCATATTATATAATTTAGCAATAATAGGTTCAGTTGTTGAGGAAACTAAATTTTTAGTAGGAAAAAATTCATTTACTTTAGGATAATATTGATTAATTAGGTCTTCAAAGTGTTTGGAAGTTTCGCTTGGATTAATAATATTATTTTTATCTCTCATAATATTACTAAAAAATTTTTTCCCAGCTTCAACTAAATCTTTAGGCAACATAGAATCATCTATTTCATCAGTAAAAGGTAATTTAATTGCTTTATCCAATTTTTGAAACATCATAATATTATTTTCTTTAAGTGAAACATTAATAAAATTTTGAATGAAAATACCAAAAATATTAATTAAATTTTTAGTATCACCATTTAAAGTAGGATGATCATTTCTATGTTTAACTCTTAAATAACATTGAATAAAATATGATAAAGAAAAAGGTATAAAAGTAGTAACTTCAGAAGAAAATTCAAAATTATTTATACAATCAGGAATTAAAGCTACAAATTGTAAATCTAATTGATATCTTTTATTATAATTATCTTTTAAAAAATTTCTTATTGGATCAGTTGATCTATTAATTGCATTTGGAGGATGATTTTTATCTATATATATCATTGCATTTAATATTTTATTATTATAAAATACATTTTCAAATCGTTGCTTTAATTCTTTTTCGAATAAATAATTTGCTCTTTTTCCACTTTTTTCAAAAGCTTCTTTTTCAGTCATTCTTCTATTGTTATATAGCATTTCATCCATTACATTTCTTCTTATATCATCTGAAGAAATTGATTGGAAATGTATTCCATATTTTTCAATAATTGATTTTAATTGATTTATAAAAAATGTTTTTCCATTTCCTGGAATAGTCATTGGAATTAATATTATTATTCTTTTTATATTTGATGATGTTTTAGTTGATAATTCAGCTTTCATTTTTTGAGTTTCTATTTTATTTCTTTCATATTCTAAAAATCTTTCTTTTAATGGTTCATATGGATTATGATGCTCTTCATATAAATCTATGAATTGTGAATTTTTATATTTTGAAGCTTTTAATTTGTTTTTTTCTTTTGAATTTGATTCAAATCCTATTAAATTTCCATTGTCTACGAAAAATGTTTCATTTTCTATATCTTCTGCATTTATTCCTTTTAAATTTTCTTTAATTTGTTTTATTGTTTCCTCTATTTCTTTTTCATATTCAGAAATATTTTTTTCTTCGAAATTATCATATATTTTAATTTGCGTTTCAAATCTTTTTTCTAAATTTGATGTAAATTTAATACTTTCTGTTTTATAATAATTAAATAATTCATCTAATTTTTCATTGTTATTTTCACATTTAATAAAAGGAAGTAAACTTTTATTTGTATTATAAGAAATAAAAAGTGGGTTTTTCATATTTTCTTTAAATTTTTCTTTTCCTTTATTTATTTCATCCTCATTCATTCCAAAAATAAAAATAAATTGGTTTTGACCTAATTTATTTATATTTCTGAAATTATGCATATTAATATGATAAATAATAATATCATCTTCTATATTACCATAAGAATTTTCATCTAAGAAAGAATTCATAATTTGAATTTTATATTTATTAGCTAATCTTTTTAAAAAATCTTCACTTAAATAACAAGGAGGTGCATAAATAATAATTTCAACAATTTTTTTCTTTTTCAAAGTATTTTTAATTAAATAATCATAAGTTAAAATATTATTTTGTTGAATAATTCTACTTTTCAAAGTAACAGTATCATCAACAATAGAATGAAT
>JAEEGI010019575.1_pt1 | contig 13636 bp, 11 predicted proteins | sample 8958751 | NCBI WGS metagenome assembly JAEEGI01 (sample SAMN16246545, study PRJNA631951) | gut metagenome | biome: gut microbiome; feature: rumen; material: KS-attached | host: Bos | place: Iran: Karaj | collected 2018-10
TAAGATTCTTCTCAGCCACAACCACAACTCTTGTGACCTTGGAATCCTTGGAAATATGATTGCGAAGAGCCTTTTTAAAGATGATCCTGGCAATATAAGTAAGCAGGATATTCATCCAGATGAAATTGACTATAACAAATCTGGACAGAATACCGATCCAGTTAAGGAAATATACAGCAGCCATACAAACAAGGATCATAATGGCCATAAATCTTACTACTGAAATAAACTCCAGTATGTAGCCTCTTGTGATGAAATCCCTGTTCCAGTCTGCCAGGAATGTATAAACTGCGCAAAACAGGAGAAATACGAGACATACCATATAATGAAGTGTCTTATTTCCCCAATCGTTATTGTTATTGTACCTTAGCCATGTTGCGAAACAGTAAGTTATGACTATGCAGGCCATATCAATAAGCCAAAGCCCGTAAGTCTGCAACACTTTGTTCTTCTGGTTCATTAATTACTCCTTCTGGAAAATTTTTCCCAACTAGTATAGCACATACCATATAATGCCGCTACTAAGACCCCAATCCACACTGCGGCACTTAAGTTTCTCTTGCCATACTCCATTTCGGCGATCTCGGAGCTGTATTTATACATTGGAGTTTCGCCATTTACATACCCTACTATGATGTCCCCCTGAGACCGAAGCTCTGTGACTTCATCTGCAGTCAGGTAGACCTCCTCCATATCAAAGGTCTTGCCTGTCTCGTCCTGCTGCCTGTCCCCGTAAAGGGCCGTGGGCGCAGAAGTCAAAAGCATAACTCCAAAGAAAATCGCAATGCCGGCAGCTATCCCTGCTGCCAAAGACCTGAGCACAGTACCGGTAATGCGCACTGCCGCCCGGTCTGAAATATCCAGGGCCTCATCTTCTACCTTTTCCCCCAGAAGCTCGTATAAAAGAGCTCCCATAAATACATAGGTAAAATTCTTAAAGCCCAGGTTATATAAAAGAGGTTCCCAAATTCCGAGACACAGCATTCCCATCAGAGCTGCAAGCTCCTGCATGTATCCCTTTTTGAGACTCTCATGGATAAAGAAAACAGTGATGAAGCTGATCACCACGAAGGCCACAAGCCCCAGCTGCAAAAACAGATAGAGCTGAGCCATGTCTATACCATAGGTCTGATACCTGGGGTTAGGATTATTCAGTCTGATCCCCAGCAGGGAGATATGGTTGTTCTCCCAGAAGTATCTGGCAATGGTAAACCTGGTGGTAAAAACCTTCTGATCAATGGTTGTAAAAATGCTATCGGGCAGAATAAAGGGCCCTAATATAGCAATAAAGCATACTCCCGGATAGGAAATATAGCAAACAGCCTTTTCCAAAATTCCGGGAAATTTTTTCAGACTGAACCACAAATTTACCACAAGATATACCAAACATGCAAGTACTCCTGTACGGCTTCCCGAATACTGGAAAACGTAGAAATTAAAGCCCAGAACCAGCACTGAGAACACTAAAAGAAGTTTAAAATTTTTCTTTGCAATATATTTTGAAACAAAAAACATCACAAGCATGCTTAGCATCAGCACGTTCATGTGAAGGGTATTGGGATGGGCGTAGCCCAGGGCGTGCCTGAACATAAGGCCTACCCCTTCCCTCTCCTGGGGATAGTAGATCTCAGGGGCAATTCCTGTGATCCCCAGAAGGATCTTGCCTATAATAAGGATTCCTGACACCAGGATTCCCACGGAAATAACTTTTTTAACAGAGACCTTCTTCATGCCAAGAAGCATTGAAAAGCAGACGATAAGCCCCTTTTCACCGGTGGAGATATAGACAAGGCCTGCCACCAGCATAAGTCCTGCCGCCACCAGCCACTCCTTAAGGCCCCTGGTGGTAAGGAGCATCTTGCAGGCAAAAAGCATAAGTCCCAGCACCAGAAGGATGTTGTAGACCCTCATGCCCTCGTAAAGCCCTGCGGCTCTGGCACCTATCATAACAGCAAAATAGAGAAGGTAGATACCTTCTCCAATCGCTTCTCTTTTCTGTTTGTTCTCTTCAGAAAAAAACTCCATTTTTCTCTCCGGGTCATCCTCTGCCAAAAAGCCTGTCCACAAATACGTACCAGATAAATTTTATATTAGTGACAAAATATCTTCCAATAAGTCTCCTGGGATCCTGGAACAGCCTGTAAAGCCACTCAAGTCCCACCTTCTGAATAAACACGGGAGCTCTTTTGATGGTGCCCCCATGGAAATCAAAGCCTGCTCCAACACCCATCATTACGCCGTTAACTCTGCCGGCATGGGCTCTCATCCACTTCTCCTGCTTGGGAGCCCCAAGGCCTATCCAGATAATGTCTGCACCGGCCTCATTGATGCGCTGCACATCAGCCTCATCCTCTTCCTTGCTAAGGGGCTTAAAGGGAGGTGAATACAATCCCTTGATCACCAGGCCCGGGTATCTCTCCTTGAGGTTCTTCTCCAGAGCCGCGATGGTCTCCGGTGATGAGCCGTAGAAATAATGGCTTACGCTGCCATCCATTGTATCCTTGAACATATGCTCCATAAAGTCAGGGCCCGCAACGCGCTCCGCTCCGATAAAGCCCTTCTTCTGCTGAAGTCTTGCGATGGGGGCTCCGTCAGGAAAAACAAAGGCCGCATCATTAAGAACCTGTCTGTATTCCTCATTGTCCCTGCCCATCACGGAAGTATGGACATTGGAAAAGCAGATATATCTGCCGGATAATTCCTTTACATGCTTAATTACATGAAGCACTGCCTCTTCGCATCTTGCCACGGAATAGTTGATGCCAAAAACCTTGAACTTCTCCGCTCTGACCCCTACAGGAATTGCAGTGTAATCTCCTATATCAGTGGCTATGCCTGCTCTTACGCTGTAGCCCATGGTCTTAAGGCTGACATAGGTCCTGATTCCAAGGTCCTCTGCCGCAGCTATAAGGGCTGCAAGCTCCGGGTCGTCCTGCTCCTTGGCATCATGAATAAGAAGCTCGTCATAGGAGCCTTCAGAAAAGCTCTTCTTAAGCTCCCCGGCTGCAGGATAGGGTCTGTATACATGAAGGACTCTTGAGCCCTCAAACACTTTACACTTGGAAAAATAGTGTCTTCTTAAAATGCTCCTTAAGATACAGTCGTAAACAATATCAATAAGAGGTATCGCCGCCACCACGAATCTTGAGGAATCCGTGCCCCTCTGGATCGAATACAGATACAGAAGTCCCAGAGCTATAAGAAGAATCCTTCCCTTGACCACCGTAAAGAAATTCTCAAAGGGGTCCATGAGGAAAATGGACTTTCTTCTGTTGTCATACAAAAGGAAAATAATGATCTGAAGAAGAAAGAGCACCACCAGGAAAGACACATAAAGGCCGTCATAATACTGCTTCCAGTTGTGGAAATCTCCTCTGTACCTGATAATGAGTGCAGAAAAGAAAGCCAGTACCAGCGCCAGCTCATCAACTATAAATACTCTTTTCTTGGGAAAAACTGTCTTACTGCCGTTGTTCATGTTCCGCTTTCCTGATCACTTTTTTAATCCGTCATTGGCAACTGCGCACATATCGCAGGTGCTGCACTTATCAAGCTCTTCCTTGGTCACCTTGCCGTCTCTAAGGTCCCTTACAGCCTTAAGCTCATACATGGAATAAGGCTTCTTCATAAACAGGGCCTTGAATTTGTGGCGGATAACCCACCAGGCAGGAACCCAGATATATTTGTGCATCGCGGGAGAAACCGAGCCGATCATCCAGCAGTCTCTGTCGCAATGTCTTACTTTTTTCCTGACAACCTCTGCCTGATCCGAGTTCCAAAGCTCATCCCAGGACTGCTCGTTGAGGTTACCCATGACCTCCTTATCCTTGGTGCCGTTACAGGGCATTACATCCCCGTAAGGATCGATAAAGAAGGTGTCAAAACTCATATCGCAGGGAAGAAGTCTCTTCTGTCCATAGATATAGTTGATAAGACCATGGTTAAAATATGCTCTGAACCACTTCTTGGGGCTGTTTGACTTAAGGAGCATATTAACGAGGTCCTCAAAGTGCTGAGCTACCATAGGCCTGTCATGAATGATATTCCTGGCCTCCACGAAATAAAAGCTGTTGTGAAGGGAAGCTGTGGCAAATTCCATATCAAGCTCATCAGAGAGCTTGTAAAGCTCGCAGAGATCCGGAGCGTTTCTGTCCTGGACCGTCATTCCAAAGCCCACATCCTTCATTCCCATCTCACGGAGCTTCTTAAGAGTTGTATAGCCTCTGTTGAAGCCGTCGGGGAGACCTCTTATCTCGTTGTTGGTCTGCTCTAAGCCCTCAATTGAGATTCTGATGCCGATATCCGGGAATTCCTTACACAGCTCGATTATCTTGTCGGTAAAAAAGCCGTTGGTGGAAATAACTATACGATCGCTCTTTTTGCGGAGCTCTCTTACTATATCTCTGATATCCTCACGGATGAAGGGCTCGCCACCGGTGATATTGGTGAAATACATGGGCGGAAGCTTCCTGATTGTCTCAAGGGAAATCTCATCCTTGGGATCAGAGGGTGCCTTGTACCTGTTGCACATATTGCAGCGGGCATTGCATCTATAGGTTACGATAACTGTTCCGTTTAATTTCTTAGGCATGATAACTCTCCTGAATATTCTTAACTGTCAGATGACCATTCTCTGACAATTTAACATTATACCCTACAGGGTCAAGAGGTGGCAATTGCAGTTTAAGGCTATGAGCCATGCCGACATACTCGAAACCGCTTCGCTTGTTTCTCGTTGTCGCGGCATTCGCCGTATAAAAAGAGACATATCCATTCACCTTAGTGAGCAAGCTCCCACTGTGAATGTCTATGTCTCTTTTTGCATGGCTCATTTTACGCGCACATTAGAAGATACGTCTTACTGCAAGGATTGATCTGTAGCTTGCATCTGATACCTTGATACCGGTCTTGGCTGTTGAAGCGTGTACGATCTGGCCGTTACCGATGTAGATAGCAACGTGACCTGAGTAGCAGATGATATCACCGGGCTGTGCATTGGCAAGTCCGTCTACTGCTGCTCCTACGCTTCTGTCAGCACCTGATGAGTGAGGAAGACTTACACCGAAGTTGTTATATACACTCATTACAAATCCTGAACAGTCAGCACCGTTGGTAAGACTGGTTCCACCATAAACATAAGGATTACCAACAAACTGAAGAGCAAACTGAGCAACTGCAGATCCGATGGAGCTGGTCTGTGTTGTGTAGGTCTGAGCTGAATTGTAGTTGGAGTTGGAGGATGACTTGGAGGTTCCGGCCTTGGCAGCCTTCTGAGCAGCTTCTCTTGCAGCTCTCTCCTTGGCAAGTCTTGCTTCCTCTTCTTCCTTGGACTCAGCCTCTACGAACTCTGTGGAAAGGGTAACGTAATCAGTTGAAACATATCCGTCACCTTCCTCGATGTTAACCTTAACCCAGCCGTCAAGCTCTTCTACTACTACAAGCTCGTCCTCGATAGGTACGAGACCAAGAACTGTCTCGTCAAGGCCGGGGCCGCTTCTAACCTTAAGGGTTGTGGTTGTAACTGTTGCGATTCTGGTTCCAACTTCCTTGGCAAGTTCAACGGCGTCGTCACCGGTTACACAGTACTCGCCCTTGACATAACCCTCTACAGAACCTGACTTGATCTTGTACCAGCCATCTGTCTCTTCGATGAAGGTTCCTACGGACTTATCGTAAAGCTTACCGATGACCTGTCCGTCCTGCTCGCTGGGAAGATCTCTAACGTTAACATAATCGTGAACCTTGGCAATAACCAAAGATCTGAAACGATCCTCTTCTGACTCTGAAGCATCTGCGGAAGCTGCCTCTGCGTTCTTGGCAGTGTTCCTGATGATTGCTCCTGTTGCGCTCTGGATATCTGATAAAACTCTATCTGTAACAGTTGAAGCGTTAGGTGTCACATCCTTGATAGCATCTGATGAATCAACAGCATCAGATGAAGTCTTAGCGCCTGTATCTGTATTCTCACTATTCTCGTCTACTGACTGCTGAAGGTTGGAAACTGAAACCTGGTTGTTACCCATTGCATAAGTGATACCTGCCTGGGGCATAACCGTTGTAACCTTCTTATTTGATGCAGCAATAGCGTCTACACTGTAGCCTGAAAAAGTTACCGCAGCTGTAATAGCCATAGCGATCAGCTGCATTCTCGCTTTTCTCAAAACATACCTCCTAAAATTGTTACGTTTTTTGTTACATCTTAAAAAAATATAAACTACTAATAAAATTTTGTCAACCCTGTAAAAAATTGAGAAGTGACGAAATCACGATATCTTCATCACTTCTCAAGTAATTTATGAACACTATTCAGTTATTTTTTGAAAGGGTGTGCAACTTTATTTCTCTTTTCCAACCAGGAAGTCCTGCACCGCCGTTACTGCGTTTGCGCCATCAGCAACAGCTGTGACAATCTGTCTGAGTCTCTTTTTTCTGGAATCGCCTGCAACAAAAATTCCGGAAGTTGAAGTTGCTCCATCTTCATTCGCAATTACGTATCCATTTTCATCACATTTTACGATGTCAGCAAAAAGATCCGTTGAAGGGTGGATACCGATGGCAACAAAGATTCCGTCTACGTTAAGATCGGATTCTTCCTTGGACTTAACATTTTCTATCTTAAGGGTTGTAACCTTGTCCTCACCCTTGATTTCCTTAACAACGCTGTCCCAGATAACCTCGATGTTCTCTATTCCAAAGAGCTCATCCTGAAGGATCTTGGTGGCGCGAAGCTCATCTCTTCTGTGGATAAGATAAACCTTGCTGCAGAATCTTGAAAGGAAGATGGCATCCTCAACAGCCACGTCTCCGCCGCCGTTAACAGCTGTAACCTTGCCTCTGTAGAAGGCTCCGTCGCAGGTTGCGCAGTAGGAAACGCCCTTGCCGATATACTCTTCCTCTCCGGGGATGCCCAGTTTGGAGTGGTGAGCACCGGTGGCAAGGATAACTGTATGGGCTTCATAATCGCCGTTATCTGTCTTAACTTTATATATAGGAGCCTGAGTATCTGTAGCCTCTCTTACGCACTCAATTCCGGCTACTGTGGCATCCACAAACTCGGTGCCAAGCTTGTCAGCATGCTCCCTGAACTTCATGGCAAGATCAAAACCGTTGACTCCGGGGATTCCCAGGTAGTTGTCCACCTCGTAGGTGTCGATGATCTGACCTCCGCTTACAGGATTTTTCTCTATGATTATCATGTTAAGGCCGGCTCTCTTGGCATATACGGCAGCTGAAAGACCGGCGGGACCTGAACCAATGATTATAAGATCGTACATAAATACCTCCTTGTGAAAATCGCATTTGATTGTGTGCAATTTAATTATATCATTGTTATTTCGTTTGTAAATACCTTTTTTCTAAAATCTTTAGACCCAGCCGCCGTCAATGGTGATGATCTGGCCTGTCATATAGGTGGGGGCCTCCGCTACCTTAAGGACCAGATCTGCAACCTCCTTGGGATCTCCCAGTCTGTCTGCGGGAATCTCTCCCTGAAGGTCCTGAAGATCTCCCTCTGTCAGGTGTTTCCTGTTCATATCCGTGTCTATGACTCCGCAGGAGATGGCGTTGACTGTGATGCCGCTGGGGGCCAGTTCCTTGGCCAAAGCCCTTGTAAAGGCATTTACGCCGCCCTTGGATGCCGAATAGGCAACCTCGCAGGAGGCACCCACCGCGCCCCACACGGAGGAAATATTGATGATCCTTCCGGATTTCTTTTTTATCATAAGAGGAACTGCAAATTTGGAGGTGTAAAAAAGTGAATTCAGGTTGGTGTCCATGAGATTCTTCCACTCCTCCGGCGTCATGTCCGTAAGAAGGCCCAGCCAGGCAATGCCGGCGTTATTGACCACGATATCCAGGTCCTCTATATCCTCAAACATTCCTGCCACATCATCGAAATCTCCCATATCACAGGAAATGGCGTGACAGCTTATATTGTATTTTGCTTCAAGCTCAGCCTTAAGCTCGCAGAGCATATCTATATTATTCTTACAGGTAAGAAAAAGTTCGTCTCCGGTGGCGGCAAAGGCCTCAGCAATGGCCCGTCCTATTCCTCTGGATGCCCCGGTAATAAGTACTTTTCTGTTCATAGCGGCTCCCTCCCTATAACTATAGTATACTGAAAAAGCCGGCTCTCTGACATATAAATCAGACAGTCGGCTTTATTTTTTCACATTTCTGTGGTTCAGCAGTGCTTAAGAGCCTCCAGCACAGTCTCCTCAACAAAAGGCTTTGCCACGAATTCTGCGGCTCCAAGCTTTACTGCCTCCATCATCTTGTCCTTCTGGCCGGCTGCGGTTATCATGACAACCTTGGCGTTGGGATCGTTCCTTCTGATGAGCTTAAGGCAGTCAATGCCGTCCATTACCGGCATTGTGATGTCCAGGGTTACTATGTCGGGTTTAAGCTTCACGTATTCATCAAAGCCTTCCTGGCCGTTCACCGCTTCCCCGGCGATCTGATAGCCTGCTCTTTCCAATATATCCTTAAGTATTCTTCTTGAAGTTCTTGAATCATCAACTATCAAAACAGTTTTCATTGTGCACCTCCCGCTTAACCTATTCTCATATTTTCTGAGATTGCAATGAGGTATCTGACCTCGCCCTGACAGATGTAGACCGGCATAACCCAGATCTCATCGCAGTTGGCTTCACTGAAGGAAACCTTGAATTCAGGGGGATCAAGCTCTATCTTTTTGTCGTCATGGCTCTGCTGTGTAGCATATAGTCCGTTTATACAGTTAATAAGCTCGCAAATGGCATCCAGGGCGTCCTCTCTGGTCTCGATGAACTCCTCCTTGGTATAGGCCACTGCCATCTTCTGAACGTCCTCATATTTGCCGGCTATGGCCACGGTGGCTCTCTGGTCTCCGTGGAACTTCTGATAGCCGAGAACCTCGTCCTTAAGGCTTCTTACCTTGTAGGCCTTGCCGATGTAGATATGGGAATCCACCAGCCTGTACATATTCTTAATGCCCATGGAGAACATATTCTTGTATAAAGGATTGTCGCTGTCCACAAAGATTGGAACTATCCTCTCCACATCGCCGGATTTAAGGGCAGCCATATCGGTCTCCGTAAAGCCATGAAGCCTTTGATATTCCGTCTCTGCACTGTGGACCTGTTCCAGGGTCATCATATTGGTATCCACCAGAGCCTGAACAAAGGCAAGATACTCATTTCCCTGAAGCTGGAGAAGCCTTCCCACCTGGGTCTCTGAAAGATAGCCCTTTTCGATGGCGATATCGCCAAAGCGCTTATCCATAGTGCCCTGTAGGGCATTGACCTGCTCAGCCTGGGCAATAGTCATAAGTTTTTCTGAAACCGCAATAACACCGAGCTTGGCTCTGTTGGCCTCCTGTAAATGATATACCTGGGAAAGCTGTAATTTATTGAGAATATTCTGCTCCAGCAGATATTTACCGATTAGTCTGTCAAACATAAAATGTTACTCCCGGAAAAAGGAAAAAAAGAAACGGATACTAGTCTACATCTTATATTGTAGACTAATATCCGTTAACAAACAAGTTATATATTGTAATATATTTTATTCCTGAGGTTCCTCAAACTCCTCTTCGTTTCTCTTCTCGTTAAGTCTGGTCATAGCCTGGTCAAGGGCTCTCTGAACCATTGCTTCCTCGGACTGGTTAGCAGCGGAAACGGGCTTGGGTCCCTGCTTTTTCCTGTTGACCATATCTGCCTGGTGTCCTGCGATCTCAAGAAGCATCATTCTGTCCTTGGGGATAAGGATCTGCTGTCCGTGAGGATTGATGCGGATTCCGTCCTTGTCCTGGGCAAATTTGATGATATCCTGATAGGAGAATACTGCGGCGTTCCATACCTGATCCTGAGGCTTCTTGGCAAACTCGATCATATCTGTAAAGATAGGAAGGAACTGCTTGTCATCAGGGGTCTTCATAACAAGGAATCTGACCTTGGTGTCCTTGTTGAACTTCATCTTGCCGTCTTCCATAACCTCTACGGGGCCCTCATGCTGCATAGGCACGATGAACTGTGAGTTTCTGATAAGTGAGAGCATTCTCATCTCTTTTGCCTTGAGAACCTCAGCTCTCTTCTCATAGTTAACAGGCCATCTGAGTTCTCCCAGGAAATCCAGCATAGCAAAATTAAGTCCGGGATTAACCGGGGCATTGTCGTTATTGGCTGATGCATTCCAGTCGCCGGGAGCTGCAACGATCTCATTTCTCTTGAATCTTGCTCTGTAAGCTCCGTTATCAACAAAAAGATTCTCTATTCCGATGTAGTAGAGATAATCAAAGAAGCCTCTCTTCTGAGCTGAAGAATCGGTCTCGTTCTCCACCTTGATCTCTCTAACCATCAGCTTTCTGAACTGCTTGGCAAAAAGCTGAGCGGCTCTCTCAGCCAGCTCTTTTTCAAAATAGACATTGCCGAAGCCGTGATCGATGAAAGGATAGCCTGTTGCCGCATCATAGAGCACATACAGGATCTTGGCGTCCCTTACTCTGTTAAGGAGCTCGTTGTAAACCTTCCTGTGGTTCTTCTCAAACTCAGGAAGAGGTGATGCCTTGTGATAAACCTCCTGGGCTGTAAGAAGGAATAACAGCTCCTGGTTGGATAAAAACTTAAGTGTATCAGGTGAAAGGTCCTCCTCGTAGATCATAGGACCTATCTCGTCCTTGCGCTCAGCGGATACTGTATCCTCGAAATCAGCCCCCTCTGCGTCCTTAACATTGACAGGATTGAGCTTGGGAGCTGTGGGCCAGGTAAGTTCAGCGTGGGCATCGATAATAGCCTGCTTCTCCTGTTCTTTTTTCTCCAAAGCTGCCTTCTCATTGGCTGCTTCCTGCTCTGCTGCCTTATTTTTTCCCCCGAATAAATCAAAAATACCCATGTAACCTTGTTCCTCTTTCTACATTACTTAATGCCTTGGCGGCAATTGAAAACCTATTATATATGATTTGGTCTGGTTTTATCAACTCTCAAAAAGAACCTGTGAAACCCTGGCAAGATACTCAGGATCCCTGCTGCCTGCAGTCTCATAGGGAGAGTGCATTGCAAGCTGTGCAAGGCCGATATCCACTGTGCTGACAGCCACCTGCTGGGTGGAGATATTGCCAAGGGTTGACCCCCCCGCCATATCTGACCTGTTGGTAAAGGTCTGGAAGGGAACCCCTGCCTTGTTGCAAAGGGCCTTGAATCTGGCTGCGGAAACAGCGTCTGTTGTATATTTCTGGTTGGCATTGAACTTGATGACGATGCCGCCGTTCATTACAGGGCGGTTCACCGGATCTGCCTTCTCAGCGTAGTTGGGATGTACAGCGTGGGCATTGTCCGCAGAAACCATGAAGCTGTCTGCCACTGCTGTGTGATACTGCTCAAGATCCCTTCCAAGGCTGTAGTTGATCCTCTCAAGAGTGTCCTTAAGGAAGGTTGAAGCTGCGCCCTGCTTGGTGGTACTTCCCACCTCCTCATTGTCAAATACGCAGTGAACGCTGCAGTACTCTGAAGGCTCTGCTGCAAGGAAGCCCTCGAAGGTGGTGTATACGCACTCCTGATCGTCAAGTCTTGCGCTGGCAATGAACTCGCCGTCGGCGCCCCAGACTGTGGGCTTAACCCTGTTGCACAAAAACAGGTCGTGGCCTAAGATATCCTCTTTTTTCACCCCTGCTGCCCCTGCAACTATTTCAAAAAACTTGTCCTTGGCGGATGCATCCCCGAAAAGAGGGAGCATATCAACCTGAGGATTGTATTTGTAGCCGTCGTTGGCCTCTCTGTTCATGTGAATGGCCAGGGCAGGAAGCATCAGAAGGTCTCTGTCCACGTAAACGAGCTTGGTTGCTATGCCCTTTTTCTTATCTGAAACAATTACTCTTCCGGCAACGGTGAGGGGTCTGTCAAACCACTCTGCGCAGAGCATTCCGCCGTATTTCTCAACGTTGAGCTTAACATAGGCACCTGCTGCCACCATCTCAGGATTCTCCTTGATCTTGAAGGAAGGTGAATCGCTGTGGCTTGCCATCATATTGAAGCCCTTGAAATCCTTCCTGGGAATCTTGAAGGAAATAATTGATGAATCGTTTCTTGTAACAAAATATTTTCCTGTGGAAAGCTTCCAGGTGTCGGTCTCTTTGAGTTCCTTAAAGCCTTCCTTTACAAGTCTTTTCTTAAGATTGTAGATGACGTGGAAGCAGCTGGGGCTCTCATCGATGAAGTCCAGCATCCTTCCGGTGACGCCTTCGTAAATATTTGAAGTCTTCTTAGCCATAATATTCCTCATCTAAAAATTTCAAAAATTATGATTGTTTTCTCCCGAAATTCTACAACATTTGCGGGGCTTTGTCATCCAAATAAAAAACTGTTAATGATATTACAAAAAACTGTTGGTAAAACCATTTTGATATGTTATTATGAAAGCACTTACATTTCGATTCTTACAGTATTCTATAGAAATTTTTGTTAATCCTAAGTAATTATCAGAAAGGTTGTTTTTATGACAAGAGAAGAAACCTACAAAATGCTCAGCGAATATGTGGATTATCTGCTGTCCAATTCCGATGCGGAGCATCCCATGTGGAACATTGAGCACGTTCTTGGTGGCAAGCCCAACAAGTGGAACTACATTGACGGCTGCATGATCACCAGCGTCCTTTCCCTCTATGATATGACGGGGGATCAGAAATACCTTGATTTTGCTGATAAGTTTGTAGGCTGGTTCGTTCAGGAAGACGGCTCCATCAAGACCTACAGCACTGATGAGTACAATCTGGACAATATCAATCCTTCCAAGAATCTTTTCAAGCTCTACGATCTCACCGGCAAAGAGAAATACCGCAAGGCCATGGATACAGTAAGGGCCCAGCTGGATACAATGCCCCGCACCAAGGCCGGCAACTTCTGGCACAAGAATATCTATCCTTACCAGGTATGGCTTGATGGCATGTATATGGCACAGCCTTTCTATATGGAATATGAGAGACGCTTCAACAAGATGCAGGGCTGCCTTGATTCCTTCAGGCAGTTCAAGAACGTTGAGGAGCTTATGAAGGATCCAAAGACCGGGCTTTACTTCCACGGCTATGATGAGAGCCGCGAGATGTACTGGGCTGACAAGGAGACAGGTCTTAGCCCCAATTTCTGGCTGAGAGCTCTTGGCTGGTTCACTGTAGCCCTGGTTGATACAGCAGAGGCCATGGACGAGTCCATGTACTACGAGTACAGATACCTTCAGACCATGCTTAAGAACCTGGCTGACGCCCTGGTTCCTTTCCAGGATGAGAGCGGAATGTTCTATCAGGTTGTGGATAAAAAAGATGATGAGAGAAACTACCTTGAGACTTCAGGAACAGCTCTTATCGCTTACGGAATCTTGAAGGGCGTGCGCCTTGGATATCTTCCAAAGAGATATGAAGAGATGGCCATGAGAGCCTTTGATGGTATCACTGAGAAATATCTTTCAAGAAACGAAGACGGATCACCTAAGCTTGGAGGCATCTGCCTGGTAGCAGGTCTCGGCGGTCCTCAGCACAGGGATGGTTCCTTGGAGTATTACTTCTCAGAGCCTGTAGTTGAGAATGAAGCTAAAGGTGTTGCGCCACTGATTCTGGCGTATACAGAGATGCTTAGAAGAAAGTAAAATATAGGACGAGTCAATGGGGACG
>JAEEGI010019577.1_pt1 | contig 13635 bp, 11 predicted proteins | sample 8958751 | NCBI WGS metagenome assembly JAEEGI01 (sample SAMN16246545, study PRJNA631951) | gut metagenome | biome: gut microbiome; feature: rumen; material: KS-attached | host: Bos | place: Iran: Karaj | collected 2018-10
GTTAAAACGACTTTTAGACAAGATGAGAGAAGCGGGATTTGATCAGGCGGAGCTTGACGTGTTTGCCGCAAACAGCCGTGCGCGCCATGTTTACGAGAAGCTCGGCTTCCGCGAGGTGGGCAGGATACCCAATGCCATAAAAACAGATGACGGTATGTATTCGGATGAAATACACATGGTCTGTCCTCTGAACAATGCAGAATATTGGGATCTTTATGATGCCGACAGAAAACTCACGGGTTACAGGCACAAAAGAGGCGACAAATTCGGAGAAGGACAGTACTACGTCTGCTGTGAGATCTGGGTAATGAATTCAGAAGGGAAGCTACTGACCACCAAAAGACATCCCGACAAAAAGGCGGGAAATCAATGGGAATTCGGCGGAGGCGGCACATTGGCCGGCGAAACCACTTCACAGTCGGCAGTCCGTGAGCTGGCGGAAGAAACCGGCATTCAGGCTGCGGAAAGCGAATTGAAGCTCTTGGGAACATATGCAAACAAGAACTACTTCCAGGATATCTTTCTGCTTAAAAGGGATGCGGATCTTAAGGACATCAGACTGCAGCCTGAAGAGACGGTGGATGTAAAATGGTCTGGCGACGCCGACATCCAAAAAATGATCGAAAGCGGCGAATTTGTTTATTCGGTTGGAAAGAGATACAATCTTTTTAAGGATAAGCTTGAAGCCCTGAAGTAATGATCTACCAGCGGACTTTCCAGCGTTCGGCAAGTTTCTCCGCAGATTCGCTTACAAGAGGGGGCTTTTTGTTGATCTTTTCATGTGAGCAGGCATTTGCAAGCTCTTTTTCAAAAGCATCCTCGTCAATGGGAAGGGTGATAACGGCATCCTGCCATGCGGAAAGGTAGGCGGCATTTGAAAGTGTCAGGGAATTGAGACCTTCTTCGCCACGGGCGATAAGGGGAGCGCCGTCAATGATGGCATCCGCAAAATTGTTGAGGACGATGGGATGACCGTCAGCATCGGGAGCGGTGAATTCTTCGTATTCGTTTTCGGGTACGGCAAAACCTTCCTTGCTCGAAAAACAGAATTCACGTTCTCTTGTCTTAAGCTTCCAATGCTTGAGCTTGCCGTCTTCCAGAACGAGTTTTCCCTTATCGCCGGAGATTTCCAGTCTGTTTGTTCCGCAGGCATCTCCCGTAGTGGTGATAAAGGAGGCTGTGGCACCGTTTTCGTATTCTCCGAAGATGGTAACATCATCTTCCACATCGATCTTATGATATTTTCCGAAGGAGCAGAAGGCTTTTATTGAAGCGGGCATACCGAAGATCCACTGCCAAAGGTCCAGATTGTGAGGGGCCTGGTTGAGGAGAACACCGCCGCCTTCTCCGTTCCATGTGGCACGCCAGCTCCCGGAATCGTAATAGGCCTGGGTCCTGTACCAATTGGTAATGATCCAGGTCATTCTTTTTAATTCTCCCAGTTCACCCGATTCAACCAGTTCCTTGGCGCGTTTGTAGATGGGATTTGTGCGCTGATTGAACATGATGGCAAAAACCTTGCCCGATCTTTTTGCGGCTTCGTTCATTTCTCTGACCTGTCTTGTGAAAACTCCCGCGGGCTTTTCGATCAGCACGTGCAGGCCCTTTTCAAAGGCTTTGATGGCGTATTTCGGGTGATCGTAGTGAGGAACGGTGATCAGAAGAGCGTCCAAGAGGCCGCTTTCTATCATTTTGTCCCCGTCGTCAAATGCTGTTGCTGACGGCAGGATCTTCTTTGCCCGTTCCAGCTTGTCGGGAGCGATGTCCGCAAAGCAGGTTACTTCGATACGGGGGCATTCACCGTTAACTATGCTTTTTAAATGGCCTGTGCCCATGTTTCCCATTCCAATGATGCCCAGTCTGATCTTTTCCATGATCCTACCTCCTTATTATCTCTTTAAGTGCGTCTACCGCAGCCGAAAATGCTGCCCGGGAGTCGGGGTAAACAAATCTGCCGAGTTTGCTCCGCTGTTCACCTTCAAGCTTCTCAAAACCTTCAAAAACCGTGAGATGAGGTTCCACCGTAAGGACTTCCCCTCTGTAGTGCTCAAGAAGATAGGGCAGTTCGCCTTCACCTTTTCCTGCGGGTACCACCGAGCCGTCCTCCAAAGCGTCTTTCACATGCATATATTCAACGTAGGGCTCCAGAAGTGTCCATGCTTCTTTGGTCTCCTGACCGCACTGTATGAAATTTGCGGGATCGAAAACAGCTTTAAGTCCGGGGAGAGCTTTGTGTATCTCCAGACATTTTGAAGCCTTGTCTCCGTATATGCCTTTTTCGTTTTCATGGCAGAGAATGATGTCCGATCCCGTTGCGGCATCGATAAAAGCCGATAGTCTGTCAAGTACCGGATCGATGCTGTCAGTGCCGTAGAAACTGAAAAGCCTTATGTGCCTTGCTCCGAGGATAAAAGCATTCTCGACGGCTCTTTTAAAACTGTCCAGATGGGGAGCGAAATCATCATTGATCCCGATCTTACCGTAAGGGGAACCCAGGGACCAGACACCCAGGCCTGCATCATCCAGCTTCTTACGGATCTCTTTTGCTTTTTCGGGCGTTATGGCCGAGATGTTTTCACCGTCCACACCTCTGATCTCAAGAAGACTGACATCGTTTTTGAGCATTGCGTCGATCTGGTCCTTAATGGAAGACGCTGCTTCATCCGCAAAGGCTGCAAGTTTAAATTCCATGGGTCTACCTCCGTTTTTGATGGATCTATTATCTATACAATAACACAGAATATTTGCAATTCAATTGCTAATCAGATGAAAAACATTGCAAAAATTTCCAACAGATGGTAATCTGAAAGCAGCGAAAAATGGCCAAAGGACAGTCCCGAGAGGTTAAGAGAAATGCTGAAAGAATTCTATTGCAATGAACTGTATGTGAGACACGCGGTGGATGACGAACCCGGAGAAAAACAGCTGGATTTTCATGTTCATGACAGGTGCGAGATCTACTATTTTGTGGGAGGTAACGCCCATTCCCTGGTGGAAGCATCGGATTATCCCCTGCGAAAGGGGAGCCTTTTGATCATGAGACCAGGAGAAGCGCACAGTATAAGGATCTTTAAGTCGGAGACTTATGAAAGGTATGCGGTGAATTTCCCCATCTCAGTGTTCGACTCTTTCGATCCTAAGCGCATCCTCATGAGACCTTACATCGACCGTGAACTGGGGAAGGGGAATCATTTCTATCTCCCCGGGCTTGAAGACATCTTTGCAAAGATGACGGAAGAAAAGATCGACGAATACACAAGATCTGTTACCATTACAACCGGGATCTGCCGCCTTATGGAGATCATTAACAAAGAGTTTGACTCGGGAAAACAGGTAAAGAGTGCAAGTCCAACGGTTGCGGAAGAAGCGGTTGCCTATGTCAATGCAAATATTCTTAAGGATATCTCCGTTACATCTCTGGCTGACAGGTTTTACATGAGTAAATCCGCTTTTTGCAAGCTTTTTAAAGAGGCTACGGGAGCTTCCCCCTGGAACTACATAACCGCAAAAAGACTTCTGGAAGCGGCAAACATGATATCCGAAGGTGCTACTGCCCTGGAAGCATCGGAAAAGTGTGGGTTCGGAGACTATTCTTCCTTTTACAGGGCGTATGTTAAGCGCTTTGGGACAGGACCCAAGAGTAAAGCTGTGTCAAGATTAAAATAATTCCTTTACACATTTTGTGTTATGGTCTAAACTGCATGGTAAGGTTAATAAAACATTAACAGGGAGAAAAAGATGAAGATAGTAGTTTACAATGACTGGGATCATGTCCCTAAGGCAAGTGCGGAAGGAAATGAAATGGCTGTTCTTGCATGGAACGGTGAGTACAGAAAAGGTGACGCCCTGGAGTTTTCGGGGCTTGATGCAGGTCACTTCTACGTTGTAAGAGCGGATGCCGCGATGCAGGAAAGCCTTGTCCTTATAACACAGAGTACCGTGACTTTTCCCATTCCTTTCTATGAAAAAAAGGAAAGCCTGAATCCCGTGGCATTTTCGGGAAACAGACATTACACCATGATACGCAGGGCACGCGATTTTGAAGTTAAGGCATACAGAAACCTTGCGCTCAACACCTTCGACAGACACGAAGAATTCGGAGTCTATCCCCATGCCTACGCAAATGTGGAGACCAGAGGCGAGTCTGTGTTTGAAGCCAAGAATGCCACAGACGGGATCATAGCAGTCAAATCCCACGGCGAATGGCCCTACGAATCCTGGGGCATCAACCGGCAGGATGATGCGAAGCTCACCGTGGATTTCGGACGCAGGGTCGATATCGATGAGATCAGGCTTTACACAAGAGCCGATTTCCCTCATGACAATTGGTGGATCCGTGGGACCTTTACCTTCTCCGACGGAAGCAAGGAAACTGTGGAAATGGACAGGAAGGTGGGAGAAGCTCACATCTTTAAGATAGTGAAGAAGGGGATCACATCCGTAAGCCTTGATGAACTCATAAAGGCAGATGACCCCAGTCCCTTCCCGGCTCTCACCCAGATCGAGGTTTACGGTACGGAAAGCATTTGAGTTTTTAGGGCAGAGGAAGACTCTGTCCTTTTTTCATTTTTGTACTGATGATTGACCAACAGGACCATATATGATATAAATGATATGTTATGATAATATATCAATTATGGGAGGTCAGAAATGAGAAGGCATATGCTTAAAAGAGCGTCGCTCCTGATAGCGGCTGCGATGCTGGCGGTTGCTGCGGGAGGCTGCGGCAGCGGGAAAACGGATGAAGGGGAAGTGAGCAAGGCAGTCCCGGCGACTCAGACGCCTGTTGCTACACCCACACCTACAGAGGAGGATCTTGAAATGGAAAGAGAATACAATGAAGCCCTGAGGCTTAACGGAAATTCAAAGAATTACAACTTCAGTGACATTCAGAAACTGGAAGGAAATCCCATGGAGGGTAAGACTCTCTGCGTGCTTGGGTCTTCTGTTGCTTACGGCGCATCTTCAAACGGAGATGCAGTGGGTGAGTACTTTGAGAAGCGTTTCGGCTGCAAGCTTGTAAAGGAAGCGGTGAGCGGCACCACACTTGCAAATCTTGATGACAGTTCCTACGTTGCGAGGCTTTTAAACAATGTGACGGAGGAAAAGGTGGATCTTTTCATCTGCCAGCTTTCCACCAATGACGCAACTAAGAACCTTAAGCTCGGTGAGATCAGTGAAGGGAAGAATCTTTCGGACTTTGATCAGAAGACCGTCATCGGAGCCATGGAGTACATCATCCGTTACGCTCAGACCACATGGAACTGCCCTGTGGCTTTCTTTACGGGAAGTTATTACAAGAGCGAGAATTACGGCAAAATGGTGGAGGCTCTTAAGGCTCTCGGCGATAAGTGGGGCATATGCGTGCTCAACCTTTACGACGATCCGGAGTTTAACGACCTGACGGAAGAAGAAAGAAGCATCTATATGTCAGACGACATCCATCCCAAGAGAGCGGGCTACCGTGACTGGTGGGGACCGGAACTTGAGAGACAGCTTCTGGACTATCTGAAAGAGAATACGAAGTAGGAGAGAACTTAAAAGGAAGGCTTATGAGCGACCTTCCTTTTTTTATGGAAAACATTTTCCGGGCAAATCTCATCTGTTTTTTATAGTAATATAATTTGATAAACTGTATAACTATAGTGTAAAGTAAGGAAATGATCCGAAGGATCGTAAAACACAAGAAGACAGCAGAAAAGTTTACTGCTGAAAAAGGTGAAGAAGATGAGAAAAGAGAAAGAGAAAAGAGTATTGAGTTTAGGCTTTCAGATCGCGTTTGCACTGGTGTTTGTCCTGATGCTTGCGGTGCTGGAACTGAACAAGAACACTATAGTGGGATTTATTTTGATAGCCCTTGCGAGCGGAGCGGCATTCTGGTGCTATCTTAAGTTTCTGAATAACGGAAAGAAGCTGTTTAAAGCATTGTTCTGGCCTGCATGGTTAGCATGTTTTACGCTGATCCTGATCATCACATGGCCTCCCGTAAAGGCAGTGAAAGCAGTGGATTACAGAAACCCTGTGAAAACAGATGTGGTACACGTTCAAAACGGAGATCTGCAGGGTGTCCTGACGAAGGACGGCAAGGTTGAGATCTATGCGGGGATCCCTTATGCAAAGCCTCCCGTGGGCGAACTCAGATGGAAGGAGACTTACGATCCCGACAATTGGGAAGGTGTCCTTCAGGCGGACAGATTTGCTCCCATGAGCATGCAGCCCGTTCATCTCCCGATCTATGATTCCCTGGCCCAGATCATCGGTTATCATGATTACAGGATCTCTTTAAAGGACAACTACAGAGAGCCTGTGAGCGAGGATTCTCTTTACATTAACATCTGGAAACCTGCGGGAAAAGCGGAAAAGCTGCCGGTCATCGTTTACGTTCACGGAGGTTCCCTTAAAACAGGTCAGCCCTGGTACGCAGATTACAGCGGTGAAGGTCTTGCGAGAGAAGGAGTGATCGTGGTCAACATGGGCTATAGACTCGGCGTTTTCGGTTATTTCGCGGATGAGGAACTGATGGAAGAATCTGCGGATCACACCACCGGAAACTATGGCCTCATGGATCAGATCCATGCTCTCAGATGGGTACAGAAAAACATAGGAGCCTTCGGCGGAGATCCGGATAACGTTACCCTTGCGGGTGAATCGGCCGGCGCCACATCGGTCAGCGCCATCTGCGTTTCTCCTCTTGCAAAGGGACTTTTCAGACGTGCCGTTCTTGAAAGCTCCACAGTAGCACCCGTTAGGCCCACCCATTCCTTCAGGAGCCTGGAGGAGGCATTAAGAAGCGGAAAGGCTGTCAAGAAGGCATATGCCTGCGATACAGTGGATGACCTGAGAAAGGTGAGTGCAAAGGCTCTGCTGGCAGCAACGGAAACGGAACACCATGTGACAGTGGACGGATATGTACTTACAAAGCAGCCCTATGAGAGCTATCTGGCGGGAGAATTTAACGAAGAGGCTGTGATCCACGGATACAACAGTGATGAAGCTGCCGCATTTCTGATCTTTGGCGGTGCGACCATGAAGAATTACGAGAGCAATGTTCGCGGGTACTTCGGAAAGTACTCGGATGAAGTTTTGAAGCTTTATCCCGCGTCAACGGATGAAGAGGCTGCCGCAAACTGGAGCGACATCTGGGGAGCAGTTTTCTTTGACTACCCTCACTATTGCCTTAACCGACTGGAAGTAAAAAACAATGTGCCGGTCTACGAGTACTTCTTCTCAAAGGAAAACGGACGTCTGGGACCCTGGCACAGCGGCGAGGAAGTGTACCTTTACGGGAACATTCCCGAAGGATCCGGATTGTATGACGAAGCGGACAGAAACCTCAGCAAGGCCATGAGAAGTTACTTCCTGAACTTTGCAAAGACAGGAGATCCCAACGGCGACGGACTTCTTAAATGGGAGCAGAACAGGAATTCCGAAGATCTTATGGAGTTCGGAGACAACTACGGAATGATAAAAGAAAAAGAGCACGAACTCTTTGATATAATGGACAAAATGCAGGGATGGAATTTTTAAGTATTTAAGGAGAGAAAATGCGTTACCCGGGATTTTTACAAAAGAATGGTACTGTAGGGATCATCGCCCCTTCTTTCGGGGCTTCCACAGAACCCTATATTACAAGGACAGCCTTTGCGGAAAAGCTTTTTGAGAGCAAAGGCTACAGGATAAAAGAAGGCCCCAATGCCCATGAGAATAAAGGCATAGGAAAGAGCAACACGCCTGAGAAGTGTGCGGAGGAATTCATGGATTTCTACAGAAGGAAAGACGTGGATGTGCTGATCTCCTGCGGCGGAGGAGAGACCATGTGCGAGGACCTTTCCTTTGTGGACTGGGATGAGATCAAAAAAGCCGATCCCAGATGGTTCATGGGCTACTCCGACAACACGAACTTTACCTACCTCCTTACCACTCTCTGTGACACAGCCAGCATATACGGCCCCTGCATTTCGGGCTTTGCCATGCACACGCCTCACGAGAGCCTTAAACAGGCGGAAAGCCTTTTAACGGGCAAAGGTTTTGAAAAAAACGGCATTACCTTTACCGGCTTTCCTACATTTGAGCTTTCAGAGAAGGAAGGAGAGACAGACCCTTGCGCGGATCTGAATCTGAACGGGGAAAAGAAGCTGGTCTTCGGCAGCAGTTTCAGAAAGAATGTCCCTTTTACCGGGCGCCTTTTGGGCGGCTGTGTGGACTGCCTTGTAAACCTCCTGGGCACACGATTTGACAAGACTGCAGACTTCCTTGAAAAGTACAAGGAGGACGGCTTCATATGGTTTCTGGAAAGCTGCGATCTGAATCCCATTTCTTTAAGACGGGCTTTCTGGCAGATGGATGAAGCAGGATGGTTTAAATACGTTAAGGGCTTTGTCATCGGAAGGCCTTTTCATTTCGGAGAAGAGATGTTCGGAATGGATATGCATGATGCGGTGCTGGGAGTCATTGAAAAATACAACGTTCCGGTTATAATGGATGCGGATCTGGGACATCTCCCTCCAGCTATTCCGTTTGTTACCGGTGCATTGGCGGCAATTTCTGCCGATGAAAACATTAAGATCAGGATGAGCTTTGAATGATCATGGATAAAAGATGCGTAATTATTTCCGGCGGTGACTTCGATCCCGCCGTAAAAATCAATAAAGGAGATCTTGTCATTGCATGCGACAAAGGATATGCCTATGCAATGAAGCTTAAGGTGCGCCCGGATCTTGTGATCGCGGATTTTGATTCCTTTGACGGACAAGTGGATGACGGGATACCCGTACTTAAGTACCCCTGCGAAAAGGACGACACGGACACCATGGCAGCCGTGAAGTACGCGGTTGAGAACGGCTGCTCGGAGGTCGTGCTTTTTTGTGCCCTCGGAGGAAGGACGGATCATGCGTTTGCCAACATCCAGAGCCTTGTATATGCCGCAGAGAGAGGACTTAGGTCGTCGATCGTCGGAAGCCGTGACGAGATGTACGTGATCAGGGACGGGGAACTGGTTTTGCCCAAAAAGGTCGGGTTTTCTCTTTCTGTCTTCAGCATTTCCGACAGGTCCGAGGGCGTCAGCATAACGGGAACGAAGTATCCTCTTAAAGATGCAGTCGTTACAAATTCATTTCCCATCGGCGTAAGCAATGAGTGGGAGGATGAAGAGGCAAGGATATCGGTGAAGAAGGGCATTTTACTGGTAATCTGTTCAAGATATGAAAGATAAGCGGTCACCCGTGGGAGAAAATCCGTGTGAACAGTAATGATAATCTCCGCGGGTGATCATTTTTTTTTAATATATATTGACAAAGTATAAACTTTGGTTTAGAATTCTGCCTCGGTTAGCAGATGCTAATTAGCAATCGCTAACCGGAAAGGAAACTATATGAAAAGATTTATTACATTTTCTATCGCAGCGGCTCTGACATGCGCGACAGTACTTACGGGCTGCGGTAAATCAGCGGAGAAACCTGTGGCTGCAGAGAATACAAAAACACCTGTTGCAGCATCTTCTGAAAGCAGCGCGTCCGCACCCCAGACTGTTTCAACACCCACTCCCACACCTGTGACCTACGTATACGGAACGGCCTCACTCACATACGCCGAGTTTTATTCCGGCGATGTTACTTCCACGGAAGGCTTTGATGCCGTAACATCGGCTACAAATAAAAAGAATGCCATAATGTCCAACATGTATACGGATTTTGTCGATGCGGAGACAAATGCCGCAGGCTATCACATCCTCGGCGTAAAGAACGTTAACGTTGCTGTGCCTGAGGATCAGGCAGACGCATATGCCAAGATCAACCCCAGCTTTGTTCTTAACGGAAAGGAAGCTCCCGCACAGTTCAAGACGGTAAGCATTTCGGGGGACAAGGCTTCCTATTCCGAGACAACCTTCCACACAGCTGCAGTTGTAAAGGATGCTACCACATCCCTTTCAACTTCCAGCAACTGGGGAGACTATCTTGTATGCCTCTATGATACTTCGGAAAAGCATCTCCGTAACGGCCGCGAGGATGACTTTGACATCAATTCCGCTCTTCAGGGAATGATCGTTGAGACCTCCGACGGACTTAAGGTGGGACTTGAGGCTCTCCAGAGCATGTGGGTACAGCCCTACGAGTTCTCCTTCAACATTTCGAAGGAAAGCACCCGTAACACTCGTATCAGCGGCTGGGACAACCTTACGGAACTTGCAAAGCTGGAAGGAAAGACCATTACTAAGGTGCTCTACATCATGCCGGATGCTGCTTATGAGTACGACATTGAGGGCGTTTACGTGAAGCCTCAATACAGAGGTGCGGCTATCACAGCAAAGCGTGACAACGCAACCTTCACTCTTTCCGACAGCAACTTTAAGGATATGAAGAATCCTGTCCTTACAGTGACTTATACCGTAGGATCGGGAAAACAGGCTAAAAGGACAGCAGTACTTACGGCAGATCTTGTGAGCGGTACAGCTTCTTACACAGCAGATCTTTCTGCCATAGATATTTCGGAAGGCGGCACCTTCAGCGCCTTCGTTTCATCTGACAACTTTGCGGACATCACCGTCACAGTGGAGTGACAATAAGCGCGCTCGGGAGGGAGAATGTGCCCTCCCGATGCTTTTTAAGGAAGACTTGATATGATATTTCTTATTTCTCTTATAATTGCAGGCTTGTTTACATTTTTTGCGGGCGAAAGCCTCAGAAAGCATCCGGTTCCTTATTATCTGGGTGCGGCGTTTCTGGCTCTTCTTGTGATCGTTTTGGACTTTGCGGGGATCAGGGCGAAAGGGTTTATTGCAGAATGGATCATGCCTGTTCTTACAAAAGGAGCTCTTTCCGGAGCGCTCTTTGTGATCATTATGTGGGCGGGAGCTTTACCAAACGGGCACAGATTGCTGAAACGCATTATGCCTGTGAGAGGTCAGCTTTCAATTCTGGCGTGCATCCTTGTGTTCGCTCATGCGGTGACCTTCAGGACCTACATCCTGTCATTGTTCACAAACCCCGGGAAACTGAAAGGGACAGTGCTTGCAGCAAGCATATGCTCCCTCCTCCTTCTTCTCATTATGCTCCCCCTCTTTGTGACTTCCTTCAAAGCAGTACGAAGAAAGATGAATGCGAAAAGATGGAAAGCTCTGCAGAGGACAGCATATGTCTTTTACGGACTGATCCTCGGGCATATCCTTTTCTTCACCTACAGGAACATCCTGCTCGGAAGGGAAAATTATCGCCTGAACGCGGTGATCTATACATATGTTTTTGTGACATATGCTATCTGCAGAGTATTGAAGGCTGTTGCCGTAAAGAATAAGACACAGGCGACGCTTGGAATGAACCAGCTCAAAGCTGTGACTCTTTGTGCAACGGCGATAATGATACTGACGGCAGTGCTTTTCGGGAAAGAGGAGCTTGGGATCTCAGCACAGACCGGTACGAAGGCTTCGGTAATTGATGCCGTGGTCGCGACGGACAGTCAATTCGACAGCACCGATACATTGACGGAAGAAACTGCAGACACTGTCGATCAGATACGGGATAATGAGGAAAAAACGGGTTATGAAGACGGGACTTATACAGGCACGGCTTTCGGAAATTCCGGGGATATCACTGTAGCGGTCACTGTAAAGGATGACATTATAACAAACATTGAGATCCTGGAGCAGGAAGAGGATGAGCCCTATTTCAGCGATGCACTTGAAGTGATCACGAGTATGCTTGAAACAAACAGTGTCGATGTGGACACCGTAAGCGGAGCGACTTTTTCTTCCGGAGGCATCATAGATGCAGTGAAGAATGCTCTTGATAAGGCAGAAAAATAGGGGAAATAAACAGATATAAATCGCGAAAAACATCCTGTGTCATGGGGATGTTTTCGTATATGATCATAGAACAGTCAGGAACGAGGATCAGGGGACGTTGTTCCTGCTTTTATAAAACGGCAAGGGCCGAAAAAGAAAGGCAGAATAGTTATGAAAGAAGAGTTTCTTGAGATCAAAGACCTGAAAAAAAGTTTTGGTACGGGTGAAGCCAGGCAGGAAGTGCTCCGGGGCATGAACTTTACGGTGAAAAAAGGCGAGTTCTGTGTGCTCCTTGGACCTTCCGGTTCGGGCAAATCCACACTTCTTAACATCATCGGAGGCATAGACACTCCCGACGAAGGATATGTGTGCATCAACGGAGACAAACTGGAGGAAATGAACGAGAGGGAACTCACGAATTACAGACGCAAACATCTGGGCTATGTTTTCCAGATGTACAATCTCATCCCCAATCTTAACGTCAAAGAAAATATCGAAGTCGGAGCCTATCTTTCCGACAACCCCCTGAATGTGGAGGAAGTCCTTACAACACTTGGACTTCAGGATCACAAATACAAGTATCCCAACCATCTTTCAGGAGGACAGCAGCAGAGAGTGTCCATCGGACGAGCCGTTGTTAAAAATCCTGACATACTCATGTGCGACGAACCTACGGGAGCCCTTGATTACAAGACTTCCAAGGAGATCCTGGCACTCATTGAGGATTGCAACAAGAAGTTCGGAAGTACGGTCATCATGGTGACACACAACGAAGCCATCAAATATATGGCGGATCACGTCATAAAACTGAGAGACGGCGTCGTAAGGCACAATGACCTGAACGAGAAGAAGATCCCGGCAGCGGACCTTGAATGGTAGGAGGAAGTGTTATGAAAAGAGTAAAGAATCCTCTTATCAGGCGCATTCCGAGAGAGATAAAGAGCGAATGGCACAAGTATCTTGTAATCATCGTCTTTATGGTGGTCATGATCGGTGTGATCTCGGGAATGTATGTCGGACATGACAGTATGCTTGCTGCGGTTTACGGAGGACGGGAAGAACTGAATCTGGAAGACGGAAGTTTTGAACTTGGAAAAAAAGCTTCGGATGAAATGCTGAAGGACATCGAAACAGGTAAAAAAGCCGATGTCAGAGAGTACTTTCTGACTAAAGGTTATGAAGAGGCTGACAGGAAGGTTACGGAAGCCATAGATGAAAAGCTCAAAGAAAATGTGACCGCCGCCATTGAAGCTAAGGTCAGGGAACAGTGTGCAGCCTTCGGTATGACCGACGAGAAGGCGATCGGTGAGCAGGTTCAAAAGGCACTGAAAGAGAATCTTGAAACCGCACTCGCAGAGACAAGAAAATCGGAAGAGTTTAAAGAGGCAGAAGAGAAAGCCTATAAAGAAGCCCACGAGGCAGTGGTGAAAAAAGTCGACGAGGAGTGGGATAAAAATGCCTCAAAATATGGCCTTAAAGACGAGATTAAACAGATCCCCGCGGTCATATATGAAAACTTTTACAGAAATGAGACGGAAGACTTTGACAACAACGGGGTATCTGACGCCACCGTCAGGATCTTTAAGAGCGATTCCGAGATCGATAAGGCTTCCTTTAACAAAGGAAGGGCTCCGGAGAATGCTTCCGAGATCGCTGTGGACAGGATGCATGCCGGCAACGTGGGCATAGAATTGGGCGACACCATTACCGTGGGCGGTGAAAGGTTCAAGGTGGTGGGGCTTCTGTCTTATGTGAATTATCTGACCCTTCATGAATCCAATAACGACATGATGTTTGATGCCTTTGGATTTGATGTCGCCATGGTAACTCCTGAGGCGTTTGAAAAACTCACCGCCCGG
>JAEEGI010019579.1_pt1 | contig 13634 bp, 16 predicted proteins | sample 8958751 | NCBI WGS metagenome assembly JAEEGI01 (sample SAMN16246545, study PRJNA631951) | gut metagenome | biome: gut microbiome; feature: rumen; material: KS-attached | host: Bos | place: Iran: Karaj | collected 2018-10
CGGTGGATCTTCACCGGACGGTCCAGCAGCGTGGACACGAACCCCTCAAGCACACCGAAGTTGGCCTTGTCGCGCAGCAGGCGCTTCAAGGCCCAGTCGAAACTGATGAATGTCTTGTCTCTCATAAAACTGTCAGTCGTTTATCGACTGCAAAGGTACGAATAAGCGAGCAAAACACCAAATATATTTGAGTGTTTTCGAGCGGGAGTACCTTCGAGCATAGCTCAGAGGTACGAATAAGCGAGCAAAACACCAAATTTCTTCGCTATTTTTCTTCTTGCCCCTTCTTCAATTTGGATTTGAATAGGATTCGGAATTCTTGACAAATCGGGAAGGCCCGGAAATGGTTATTTTCAATCCAGTTAACTCACTCAATTAATTGAGTTAACTCAAACGATCAATCGAGTTAACTCAAACGATTGATCGAGTTAACTCGCGTTTTTGGGGCAGTTATGCCAATTTCCCTTTTTCATAGCAAAAAGAAAGTAAAATAATTTGACTTTCGCAATTATGCCCCTTCAGGCCGCTCATCACTGGACAATACTGAAAACTCGATGGTATGATACTAAAGCCGCGATGGTATGATACTAAAGCCGCAATAGTATGATACTAAAGCCGCAATAGTATGATACTAAAAGGGCGACAGTGTCATACTAAAGGCATGACAGTGTCTCCCATTCATCTCCCATTCCTCTCCCATTTTTTAAGCATAATCAGCAAAAGGTGATGGAGTGCCTCTCCGTGGCAGAAATCTTACAAGTCTTTTCAAATCTTACAAAAAATCCTGTCGAGGTCGTCCGATGTACGCTTTCCCTCGGATGTTTCTCTTGCTTGGATCGTGTCTCTCTCTCTTGCTTGTGTCGTCGTTAACGATTGCTTGAATCTCGGTCTTCGATTGCCTAAAGAGAACACTGCGATTTTAACCCTGAGGCAGTTCTGGCTTGATTAATTGTGTGCTGTCACTGTCGGCTGCAGCTGGTGGCAGTTGAGGTTCGACGACCTTGGGCTTGGGTATTACAATGGTATCGGAATCGAGTGCAATGGACAGCGAATGCCTGCCATGAGGATTACAGCCAGTGGTAGCCATGGTGGCCGCCATCAAGGGTACGAGGATCAATAGTTTCTTCATGTCACAATTATCTTAACTTTTAACTAACTCTTTACGCTTTTCCTGTATTGCCACAGTTCCAGAGAGTTGATGATATTCTGCCAGAGCACATAACAGCCGGCTCCGATAGAGGCTACAGGATTCAGGTACATATAGGCCACCCAGATGCTCAGTGCGGTGTTTTTCTGGAACAGTGCCTGTCCGGCATTCACTTCCTCGCCAAGCTGACGTCCTATGGCACGCCCTATGGCGAACTGTACAAAGCAGAGCACAAACGTGGCAGCTGCTATGCTCAGGAGCAACGATAGTGGAGCTGAGCTGTGGACAATGTTCTTGACGGTGATGCCTGTGGTAATGCTCAGCGAGATGGCCCAGGTATAGAAACTGAGGTTGGGTGTGGATGTGATAAGGCTGCACAGCGTTTTCCAGTGATGCTGTGCCAGCCATCCTAAGACTAACGGCAGCAGTAGTACGGTACTCACTTTCTGCAGGATGATAAGAAAGGCAGAAAAGAAGTCTACGTGGACGGTCTGCTCCAAAAGCGGGAACACCAAGGGGATGAGTATGGCGGAGACCACGGAAGAGAGGATGGTGTAGGTGGTCATGGTGGAGATGTTGCCACCTAACTTGCCTGTGACCACGGGAGCAGCTGCCGCCGAGGGACCAATGATGCAGGTGAGCACGGCCTCGAGCAGGAGTATGGAATGTGGTGTCTGGAGGTAGAGGATGACGCCTACATTGACTGCTACGAGGAGTAGCTGGGCAATGAGCACGCCAGCGTGCCAGCGGTGGGGCATCATCTGGTGGAAATCAACCTTGCAGAAGGTGATGAACAGTGTGACGAACACCATCACGGGGAATATCGTGTCCATGACAGGCCCCAGCCTGTTACCCAGATCATCGAGTTGGGGCACGTAATAGAATGTCAGGTAGGAGATGGTGCCCACGGCAATCGCTACGGGCAGTGTCCAGTCTTTCAGAAACCGTATGAGGGTGGGATAACAGACAAACATATTCTATGTGAGACATATTAACAGTTTAAAAGACATAATGATAAACGATAATTGTTTGTTAGTATGTTATTCTGTCTTTTATGATGTTATTCTGTCTTTTATGATGTTATTCTGTCTTTGTTATGATGTCTTCCTTGGTGACATAGCGTTGATAGTAGGCTATGAGCAGGGTGGTCAGCGGCAGGGCGATGATGAGACCGATGAAGCCCAGCAGTGCACCCCAAACGGAAAGCGAGAGCAGCAGGATGGCAGGGTTCAGTCCCATGGCTTTCCCCATGACCTTAGGGGTGACCACCATGTCGATGATAATCTGTACGATAAGGAACACGGCCAATGCGGCAATGAGTATCCACCAGAAGTTCTGTCCGGTGTCGGCAGCCTTCAGCAGGGCCAGGAAGACTGTGGGAATGAGTGCAAAGGTATGCAGATAAGGGACGAGGTCCATGATACCGATGAGGATGCCCAGTCCGATGGCCATGGGGAAGTCGATGATGGTGAAGCCGATGCAGAAGAGCACTCCCATGATGAGCGCAACAAGTCCCTGGCCACGGATGTAGTTGTTCAGCTCGCGTTCCACATCGTTCATCAGTTCCTGCCAGAAAGGACGGTTTTTCTTGGGGAAGATGCGAATCCAGTTGTCGGTGAGGTATTCGTAGTCGAGCAGGATGAAGAACATATATAATAAGGTGATCATCGAAGCCACGATGCTGATGATGACGCTGGCGGTCTGGCCTAGGAAGTTGAAGACACTGGGCATGGCAGCCTTGATGCCCTCATTGAAGTCCTTTGAGCGGAAGAAATTCTCTATCTGTTCCTTGTTGTCGTTGAACCAGGTGATGACGGTCTTGGGTATGCTGTCAATGTGAGCTGACTCACGGATGTAGTTGGTAGCCAGTTCGCCTAGTTTCTGGAACTGCTCAATCATGGGCGGGATGATCAGCAAGACGACTCCGCTCACCACGATCAGCACTGCCAGGAGGGTGATGATGATGCTGAGCACGCGGTTTCTGACGCGCATCTTGTACTGTACGAACTTGACGATAGGGTAGAGCAGATAGGCAAAGAGCCACGCCACTACGAAGGGCAGCAGCACATTGCTCAGATAGTTGATGAGCAACAGGATGGCTACAAGCAACAAGCCACCCATCATCAGGCGGACAAATCGGTCGAAAGTTATGGTCTTCTCAAGCATGTCGGTTCTTTTATTATCATTCTTCATTCATTACTTCTCTGTAGCATTCGCGGCAGAGGGGCTCGTATTCAGCAGTCTCGCCGAGCAGCACTCGTTTGTCGTTCTGCACCTTGCGGTGGCTGACGTAGGCGAGGCTTCCGCAACGGACGCAGATGGCGTGTACCTTGGTCACATCGTCGGCAATGGCACAGAGGGCAGGCATGGGGCCGAATGGTATGCCGCGATAGTCCATGTCCAGCCCTGCTATGATGACACGTACCCCACGGTTGGCCAGTTCGTTGCATACATCCACAAGTCCCATGTCGAAGAACTGTGCCTCGTCAATGCCTACGACGTCGATGTCGCTTGACAGCAAGAGAATGGAGGCCGATGAGTCGATGGGAGTGGAGAGGATGTGGTTCTGGTCGTGGCTCACCACGTCTTCCTCAGAATAGCGTACGTCGATGGCAGGCTTGAAGATCTCCACTTTCTGCTTGGCGAACTTAGCCCTGCGCAGCCGTCTGATCAGCTCCTCTGTCTTGCCGGAAAACATAGAGCCGCACACCACTTCTATTCTTCCGGGGCGGTGTGATTCCCCACTGATAGTGTTCTGCATACGGCTGCAAAGATACACAATTAAAATGAGAAATGAAGAATGAAGTGAGAAGAATTTGCAGGTGCCGATGTTAATTATTCATTATTCATTCTTCATTTTTGATAAATTGTTGTAATTTTGCACCCCAGAAGAAATGAATAATCATAAAGACTTAGCAAGATGAAACTATTCGATGTATATCCGCTCTTCGACGTGAACATTGTGAAGGGCAAAGGATGCAAGGTGTGGGACGATAAGGGTCAGGAATACCTGGATCTATATGGTGGACATGCTGTTATCAGTATCGGTCATTCACATCCGCATTATATAAGTAAGGTAACAGAACAGTTGCAGAAGATAGCTTTCTATTCCAATTCCGTCATCAACAAACTTCAGGTGGAACTGGCAGAAAGGCTGGGCAAAGTGTGCGGGTATGACGACTATCAGCTGTTTCTCATCAACAGTGGTGCTGAAGCCAATGAGAACGCGCTGAAGCTGGCCTCGTTCAAGACGGGCAATACCCGTGTGCTCTCCTGTGAGAAGGCCTTCCATGGACGTACATCATTGGCCGTGGAGGTGACGAACAATCCCAAGATCATCGCCCCCATCAACGACAACCACCACGCACGCTTCCTTCCGCTGAACGACCTGGAGCCATGGGTGCGTGAACTGTCGAAGGGTGGTGTGTCCGCCGTCATCTTAGAGTGCATTCAGGGCGTTGGCGGCGTTCAGATGGCCACACCCGAGTTTGCTCAGGGGTTGGCCTATGCCTGCAAACGCTACGGTGCTGTGCTCATCTGCGACGAGATACAGTGTGGCTATGGACGCTCAGGAAAGTTCTTCGCCCACCAGTGGCTGGGCATCAAACCCGACATCATCACGGTGGCCAAGGGCATAGCCAACGGTTTCCCCATGGGTGCTGTGCTGATAAGCCCGGATTTTGAACCCGTCTACGGACAGTTAGGAACAACCTTCGGCGGCAACCACTTGGCTTGTGCAGCAGCTTTGGCCGTGCTCGATGTGTTCGAGGAAGAAGGCTTGGTGGAGAATGCCCGTGTCGTGGGCGACTATCTGATGGAAGGTATCAGGAACATCGGCAGCTCACATATCAAGGAGGTACGTGGCCGTGGACTGATGATCGGTATTGAACTGGATATGCCACACAAGATGGTGCGTAAGCCCCTTATCAAGCATGAGCACTGCTTTACGGGTTGTGCCGGACAGAACATCCTGCGTCTGCTGCCACCTCTGTGCCTTACAAAAGCCGAAGCCGATGATTTCATCGAGAGGCTGATCAGAGTGAAACCGGAAGAAGATTGAACCATTGAAGATTGAAGACGATGAAGATATCAGTGATAGGTGCAGGCGCTATGGGTGGCGCCACCGTGGAAGGGCTGATCAAGGGTCAGCAGTTCAGGAATGAAGACATTACCGTGAGCGATCCGTCGCCCGTAGTGGTAGAGAAATTCTCTGGGATGGGGGTCAGTGTGACTACTGACAACAAACTGGCAGCCGAGACTGCTGATGTGGTGTGTGTGGTCGTAAAACCGTGGCTGGTGGAACGTGTGCTGAAAGATATCAAGCCGGAACTGAATCCGAAGAAGCAGATACTTGTCGTGATAGCGGCTGGTGTCGCCTCTGCCAGTATTCAGGAGTGGCTGGGTGAACAGTGCCCACCACTGTTCCTCGTGATTCCCAACATTGCCATTGCAGAGATGTCTTCCATGACGTTCATCGTGCCATCTGTAGCGGCACAGTCGCAGCATACCGAGATAGTCAAGGCCATCTTCGATGAGATGGGCTCTACACTCATTACAGACGAAAGCCATCTGGCTGCCGGAACGACCTTGGCTTCCTGTGGCATAGCCTATGCCATGCGCTATATCCGCGCTGCCTCGGAAGGTGGTGTGGAACTGGGCTTTAAAGCCGATGATGCCAAACAGATTGTGATGCAGACCATGAAGGGAGCCGTAGAACTTCTCCAGGCCAGCGGCATGCACCCTGAACAGGCTATTGACCTGGTGACCACACCGGGCGGTGTCACCATCAAGGGACTGAACGAGATGGAGCACGCTGGTTTTACCTCGGCAGTGATCCGGGGCTTGAAGGCCGGGCTGAAGTAGCTTTTTCCTGTTTTTCTACATAAGACGCGCAAGGTTTAAAGTATCTTAAATCTTGCGCGTCTTTCATTGTTATATCAAGAATAGTGTATATCTTTGCGCTATCAAAATGATATCAATTAGTCAACCAATAAAACAATAAAGAATTATGGAGAACAAGGAGTTTGAATTCAAAGGGATAGCCCTAAACGGTTTCCTGATGTTGTTTGTCAACTTTGCCGTGCTGGCACTGTCGATTTACCTGATTGTGAACAGTATTATCGTGCTGGACGCTTCCAATGGGAGTTTCGGTGGCTGGCAATTAGGTTTTAGCATCCTTCTGTTGGTCGTTAACTTCATCATGTGGTTTGGTCACATGCAGTTAGAACCCAACGTGGCCTTCGTAACCACGTGGTTCGGCAAGTATGGTGGCACGTTCACCAAGACGGGCTTCTACTGGATTAACCCGTTCTATGGCACAAAGAAGGTGAGCCTTCGCGCCCGTAATCTGGACGCTGAGCCCATCAAGGTGAACGACAAGGTGGGTAATCCGGTGATGATAGGACTGGTGCTGGTATGGAAGCTGAAGGATACGTATAAGGCTCTGTTTGAAGTGGACTCGCAGACGATGGCAGCCACAGCTCAGGGACAGGTTGGCAGCGACGTGCGCTCAATTATGAACGCTCTGGAGCGCTTTGTCCGTGTACAGAGCGACGCTGCCCTGCGTCAAGTGGCCGGGCAATATGCCTATGACGATGAGGATAACAAGACCGAGGAACTGACGCTGCGTGGTGGTGGCGAAGAGATTAACGAACAGCTGGAGCAGAAGCTGAATGAGCGTCTGGCACTGGCAGGCATCGAGGTGATTGAGGCACGCATCAACTATCTGGCATACGCTCCAGAGATTGCAGCTGTGATGCTGCGCCGTCAGCAGGCTTCGGCCATCATCATCGCCCGTGAGAAGATTGTGGAGGGTGCCGTCAGCATGGTGAAGATGGCGCTGGACAAACTGTCGAACGAGGAGATTGTGGAGCTGGACGATGACAAGAAGGCCGCTATGGTCTCGAATCTGCTTGTGGTGCTCTGCGGCGATGACTCCGCACAGCCGGTTGTGAATACAGGAACATTGAATCATTAATGATATGAAAAGGTACGAGTATAAGAAGTTGTTTGCATTATTCCATAAGGAACGGAAACTCAACCAGTGGGGCTTTGACGGCTGGGAGCTTGTGGCTGTAGATGGTGGAGTGATGTATTTGAAACGTGAAATCAACGATTGATGGCAAAGAAGGAGACAAAGAGTTTTATCCTCCGCGTTGACAGTGAAACAATGAACGCTATAGAGGCCTGGGCTGCGGACGAGTTCCGCAGCACCAATGGCCAGTTGCAGTGGATTATCACCGAGGCACTGAGGAAAGCGAAGCGTCTGCCGAAGTCAAAAGCAAAGAAAAATGTTGGTGAAGATTGAAAATTGGCTGAGGATAAAACTGATGCCGAGGCGTGAGGAGACACTACGGATAGGCCGTACCCTCGAAGGAACGGTGTTTGAGATTGTGTTCCTGCTGCTGAGTATTGCGGCATTGGTCCTGCTGATATGGGTGTATCTCCACTCAGGGGAGAGGGTGGCATCGTTCGACCACGTGTTGCTGGTGGATGAAGACAATACCGTACCGCGATGGTCGCTGCTTGTGAGTGCCATCGTGGTGTGGGTTCCCTCCGGATTCTATTTGTTGGGAGCATATTTCCCCAAAAGCGGCGATATGGGAAGGCTGGCATCAAAGGCTTCGGGCGACACTACGCTGATGGTCAGCAGGTGGCGGCGGTTGGATGCGCTGCTGGGTGTGCTGTTGGTGATGGCATTGGTGGCAGCGCAGGGACATGAGGCACTGGGGCTAACTTTCCATCCTATGTGGCTGCTGGTGCCAGTCTTTGTCCTGATGGTGGCAGTGTGGCTGTTCTTTTTCCTAAAAATACTCAGAAGAAGAAAGAAAACGGCGATTAACAAGAATTAGGAAAGATTTGCTGTCCTTTTAACATATAGTTTGAATCTTTTTTTGTAAATTTGCACACTTTTACAGAAAAACGCGAAGATATGAGACAACTAAAGATTCAGAAAAGTATCACCAACCGATCCAGTGAAGCACTCGACAAATACCTTGTGGAAATAGGTCGCCAGCCACTTGTCACCATTGACGAGGAGATAGAGCTGGCACAGGCCATTCGCAAAGGTGGACACGAGGGCGAGAAAGCAAAGGAACGGTTAGTTACAGCAAACCTGCGTTTCGTTGTCTCTGTGGCTAAGCAATACCAGCATCAGGGCCTGTCGCTTACCGACCTTATTGATGAAGGTAACGTGGGCCTGATCAAGGCGGCTGAGAAGTTCGACGAGACGCGGGGATTCAAGTTCATCAGCTATGCTGTCTGGTGGATCCGGCAGAGCATCCTGCAGGCCATTGCCGAGCAGAGCCGCATTGTGCGTCTGCCCCTGAACCAGTCGGGAGCCTTAGGAAAGATCAATCAGGAAATCAATAAGTTCGAGCAGTTGCATCAGCGTCGTCCCTCTGTGACGGAATTAGCAGAACTGACAGGCATAGAGGATTTCAAGATTGAGCAGACAGTGAAGGCCGATTCCCACCATACGAGCATCGATGCTCCATTCGGTGAGGATGACGACAACTCCATGGCTGATATCCTTTCATCAGGCGAAGACTCCCGTACCGACCGTCAGGTAGACTACGAGTCGCTTTCTTGTGACTTGGACAGTGTGCTGCGCAATGTGTTGAAGGACCGCGAGCTGAAAATCCTCCGAGAGTGTTATGGTATCGGTTGCCATGAAAGGGGGCTTGAGGAAATCGGTGCTGAGATGGGGCTTACCCGGGAGCGAGTACGCCAGATACGTGAGAAGAGCATAGCCAAGCTCCGCGAGAGTGGCTATGCCAGGATCCTCATGAAATATCTGGGATGATGATAAGGTGAAAACAGGAATCCCCACAAGCCTGCCAACTTGTGGGGATTCCTGTTTTCTATTTCTTTAGAATGCTGAGGCCTTCAGCCTGAGACCGGCAGCCTCGTCTATACCAAACATCAGGTTCATGTTCTGTACGGCCTGGCCCACAGCACCTTTCAGCAGATTATCAATGCAACTGGTAACCAGTAGCTTGTTGTCGAAGGCATCGATGTGGACAAGACACTTGTTGGTGTTCACAACCTGCTTCAAGTCCAGTGACTTGTCGCTATAGTGAGTGAAGGCAGCTGTAGCATAGAAGTCCTTATAAGCCTGGATCACTTCGTCGGCAGGGGCTTTCGTGCGGATGACTTCCGTACAGAAGATGCCACGGGCGAAGTCGCCACGGTAGGGAATGAAGTCGATGTCGACATCGAGTGTCCCCTGAAGCTGGATCAGCGACTGACGGATCTCGGCTAAGTGCTGGTGAGTGAAAGGCTTGTAAATGCTCAGGTTGTTGTTGCGCCAGGAGAAGTGCGTTGTGGCACCAGGCTTCTGACCGGCTCCGGTAGAACCTGTGATGGCGTTCACCGCCACGTCATACTTCAGCAGCCCTAACTTGGCCGCAGGCAGCAGTCCTAACTGTATGCAGGTGGCAAAGCAACCTGGATTGGCCACGTGTCGTGCCTGTATTATCGCCTCCTTGTTGATCTCTGGCAGACCGTACACATAGTCATGGTCGCCTTTGATGCGGAAGTCCTGTGCCAGGTCGATAATCTTCACGTTCTCGGGTATCGTGTGTTCCTTCAGGAACTGCTCGCTCTTGCCATGGCCGAAGCAGAAGAACACAACATCCACCTGGTCAAAGGGCATCTGGTCAGTAAACCGCAGGTAGGTATCCCCGATGAGTCCTTCATGTACATCACTCACCAAGTTTCCCGCGTTGCTCTCACTGTTGGCAAACACTATCTCTGCCTCAGGGTGGTTCAGCAGCAGACGGATCAGCTCTCCACCTGTATAGCCTGCCGCACCTAATATTCCTACTTTAATCATATTCCTCTTTTATAATTATACTGTATTGGGTATCACAAACATATTATCTACTATCGGAGTGCAAAAATACGAAAAAAAGTGCAACCAGCCAAACTTTTCATCTGAAACGTTTTGTTGTTTCATCCTTTTTCACTACTTTTGCATACCCATAACTTCCTTACGATACAGATTGGGTGTCTTATAATTATTGAGTGTCTTAAAATTATTACTATTGACGTTTGGGTATAGGCGTTCAATCGTTTGAGTATAGGCGTTCAATCGTTTGGGTATAGGCGAACGATGTTTAGGTACTGGTAAAATCCCTCGCACCCTGTGGCTATTCCCCTGGGATGTACGGGCTAGTCACCTCAAAGCCCGTCGCTCAACTACCAGCTGACGGCAGTCTAAAACAAATTGACACGGACTTCCGGAAGTCCGTGTCAATCTCTCTTAGGCCGTGTCAATCCGATGCAATCAATTACCGATGCTCGTCCTTGTGTATGCCATAGTACACACGGAGTGGGGTAGAACTGACCTTGATAAAGCCCTTCGCCTCGTCGGCCGTCCAGCCCGTCTGTGTCTCACCGTATTCACCGAGTTTGCTCTTCGTGAGGTCGTTCACAGAATCCACACCGACGGTCTCGAAACCATAAGGACGGAGTTTCAAGATGGCGGTACCGGTAACATTGCGCTGGCTTGATGTCAGCATGGCTTCCATGTCGGGCATCACGGGCTCAAGGTACTGGCTCTCGTGCAGGAACATGCCGTACCAGTTGGCCACCTGATCCTTCCAGTACTGTTGCCATTTCGACAGCGTGGATTTCTCCAGCAGGCGGTGTGCCTCGATGATCAGTTTCGGTGCTGCTGCCTCAAAGCCTACACGGCCCTTGATGCCGATGATGGTGTCACCCACATTGGCATCACGGCCAATGGCATACGAGGCACCTATCTCCTCAATCTTCTGGATTGCCTTCACCTTGTCGTCGAACTGCTCGCCATTGACGGCTACAATCTCTCCTTTCTCAAACTGGATCTTCAGCAGTGATTCCTGCTCCTTGGCGGTGACGTGCTTCAGGTAAGCGTCCTCGGGCAGACCCTGGGTGGGGTCGAGCAATTCGCCACCACAGATAGATGTGCCCCAGATACCTACATTGTAAGAGTACTTCAGCTTTGTGAAGTCTGCAAAGAATCCGTGCTCGTTCAGATAGTCTACCTCTTCCTTGCGCGTCAGTTTCTTGTCGCGTGTCAGGGTGATGATTTCCACACCGGGAGCCATGACGAGGAAGGTCATGTCAAAACGTATCTGGTCATTGCCGGCGCCAGTGCTTCCGTGGGCAATGGCATCGGCGCCAATCTCCTTGGCATAGCGGGCAATGGCAATAGCCTGGAAGATTCGCTCGCTGCTGACGGAGATGGGGTAACAGTTGTTACGCAGCACATTGCCGAAGATCATGTACTTCAGCGATTTCTCGTAATACTCCTGTGTCACATCGAGTGTCACATAGGCTTTAGCCCCCAATTTGTAGGCGTTTTCCTCATTGGTTTTCAACTGTTCGGCGCTGAAACCGCCAGTGTTGGCACAGGCTGCATAGACGTCCCAACCGTCCTGTGTCAGTTTCATGACAGTATAACTGGTATCAAGCCCACCAGAAAAGGCTACTACTACTTTCTTGTTTGCCATATCTTTTGTCTCTTAACTTTTAATTCTTAACTCTCAACACTAATTCTTTGCTCCATCGATGCGGCGTATGCGTTCAATCACCTCGTCGGGAATCTTGGCGGGCAAATGCTCTGTAGGATCGTAGAGCATAGCCGTACAGATGCAGTATTTGCGGCCTGTGCGGTGCAATACGTCCACATTCACACAGCCTTCACATCCTTTCCAGAATGCTTCGTCCTCTGTCAGGTCGGCAAAAGTCACAGGCTGATACCCTAGGGCGGTGTTCATCGCCATCACGGCAGCTCCACTGGTCAATGAGAATATCTTGGCGTGTGGCCAGCGGGTACGCGCCAGCGAAAACGTCATGTCTTTAATGCGCTTGGCAACATGGTGTCCTCTGTAGTCCGGGTGGACTATCAATCCTGATGTGGTCACATACTGCTGGTTCTCCCAGGTCTCGATATAGCTGAACCCTGCAAAGCGTCCCTCTTTTGTCAAGGCAATGACGGCCTTAGCTTCCAGCATTTTCTTTGTCAGGTATTCATGTGTACGCTTAGCAATACCCGTTCCTCGCACTTTGGCTGCGTCTGCGATTGTCTCCAAGATGGTGTCCACATATTTCTCATGTTCAGGACCTGCCACCAATACTTCTATTTCAATCTCCTGTTCCATTTATAATTATGCATTATGCTTTTTTTTTGTATTCAGTGTTATTTCATATTCGGCACTACCTCGCTAAGTGCGTCAATCACTTGCTGGTGGGTGAATCCTTCTTTGATGACGATGAAAATGGTGTCATCACCTGCTATCGTTCCTATAATCTGAGGAATGTCGCTGTTGTCTATGTTCCAGGCTATGGAGCTGGCGTAGCCAGGACGTGTCTTGATGACACCCATGTTGCCACTGAAATTGATGCTCACGAATCCTGGTACTTTCATCATCTCACGGATATGGCTTGGTGTGGAAATCCGTTTGTACATCGTGTCATTGGGCAGTACGTAGACGTATTTGCCACTCATTGACGATGCTTTGGCAACCTTCAGCTGCTTCAGGTCGCGGCTCAGTGTGGCCTGCGTCAGTTGGAAACCTTCCTTCTGAAGTGCAGACAACAACTCCTCCTGGCTCCCTAGCTCCTGACTAGAGATAATCATTCTCAGTGCTTCCAACCGGCTGTTCTTTATTTTCATCTTTGGTATATTTATTCATAAATGGGCTGCAAAATTACTTCTTTTCTTCTTTTCTGCCAAATATTTATGCGTTTTTCTGCTTTAAAGTATGCAAAAAGACAACATTTGTCTATAGATGTGGCCTTTTCTTCTTCTAATTCGACTTTCTCTACGTGCGCCCTGAAGGGACAGCAGCTGTAAGCCCTGGGTAAACAGGGCGTGCTGACTGCTTACTCTTATCCTCAGGGCGATGCCCTGGGCTGTAAACTTTTGGCCTTTCAGGCCTTTTTTTACTTGCGAAAGGCGAGTAGGTATTATTTCTCGGTGAACTTCATGCCGTTCTGAACATCGATGTCTTTCTGCTCCATAAAGAACCTATTATTTATGTTTGCCAGCAAATACAAGTTGTAAGTTTTGAGCATTTTGAGTTAAGCTATATATATATTATATAAGGTATAGGGGAAGGAATAGTTGACTTTTGTCAAGACTTGCGAAAATTTTCGTGTTTTTTTGAAAAAAGTGGCTGAAAAGTTTTGCGGTTTGATAAAATCGTCGTACCTTTGCATCCGCTTTCGCTCAAAAAGCTGAGTTGAGGGCAAGAGGAAAGAGTTCTTTGAAAGGATTACATAGACAGAGAAGTAGTACAAGAAGCGAGTACTTGAATAAGTACTTGGGTATAGAGAAACGAACCGTCAATAGTCCCTGCTTTGCATTAGTTTTGCGGGGATGATGAAGAAGGTGCTTGTGACTCGATATAGGATAGTCGTTCTGGGACAGAATGTACGTGCCGCCGTGTGTAATGCATGGTGGTCGTCAAAGATACAAGATTATACAATGAAGAGTTTG
>JAEEGI010019583.1_pt1 | contig 13633 bp, 14 predicted proteins | sample 8958751 | NCBI WGS metagenome assembly JAEEGI01 (sample SAMN16246545, study PRJNA631951) | gut metagenome | biome: gut microbiome; feature: rumen; material: KS-attached | host: Bos | place: Iran: Karaj | collected 2018-10
GGCTTTGCAGCCTTGCATATAACCACGCACTACTTCTTTTATGCTATGTGGCATTGTGCGGGTGACCTGCAAAACAATGTGATGATGGTCGGGCATAACTTTGTCGGCAAGGATTTTTATTTCAGGGCATCGTTCAAGCAAACGGCGTTGCTGATTAATGAGCACCCAACCAATTGGTGTCTTTTCTACTATGGCTTGCGAGCCGTCGTGAGTAAGTGTTCCGAAAATGGGTTGGCGGGCATTGGCCACCATTGTTACGTGCACAATGCACGGTTTGCGCCATACACCTGGTTTCTGCCATTCAAAGGTTTCGTTGTTATCCATTGTTGGTGCTTATTTGTTGTGGCGGGAATGCGATTCCCGCTGAAACGACTGAACATCAGGTCGTTTTTTCGTTATACAAATGTATCATAACGTTGTGATGTGGGCAAATAAAAATCAGGCTTTCGGTCTTTTAGGGTTTAAATCTGCTGAAATCGGTTAGAGAAAAATACCCAATAATTTCACAAAAATAAACCTATCAACCCTATAGGTTGGTAGAAAATAATATTTATCTTTGCACCATCATTAAAACATACAAGACGAGGGCGCAGACTGGAATTTGATTTGGTAAATCTCACGAAATCAGGCAAGTTGGCGCCATCAAACTAAAATTAAAAACATAGATAGAGAATGGTATCATTACTGATTATATCGACATTACTGACCACCGCCACAGACACCACGGTGGCCCGCGAACTGACTGTGGACGAAGTGGTTATCGTTTCCACTGCGTCGCAGGGTGGACGGCGGGCGGTGAAGGGGCAGGCGGCAAGCATCGACGAGCACATTGGCAACCTGCGCAATGTGGCAATGGTGCGGCGCGGCTCATATGCGTGGGAACCTGTGGTGAACAATATGCCCACCGAGCGCCTTTCGACAACCATCGACGGAATGAAGATTTTCTACGCCTGCACCGACAAAATGGACCCTGTGACGTCGTATGTTGAGAGTGGTAACTTGCAGACTATCAGTCTGAACAGCGGTCTTGACGGCAATCCGCAGGCCACGGGCAACATCGGCGGAAGCCTTGATTTGCGGCTGCGGAAGGCTGGTTTCGACGCCGACCCGCTGCGGGTGAACCTGTCGGCGGGGCACGAGTGGAACGGCCACGTGCAGGTGTATGGCGCCGACGCGGCTCTGAGCGGCCATCGCGCTTACGCGAACATTGGCGCCTTTTACCGACAGGCCGAGAATTACAAGATTGGCGGCGGCGAGCGGCTGCAGTTCTCGCAATTTCACAAAGTGAATGTTTTCAGTAATTTAGGTTTCCGCTTGACGGATAACGACGCCCTGGAAGCCACCTTCATCTTCGACCGCGCCACCGACGTGGGCTATCCCGCCTTGAATATGGACGTGGGGCTGGCCCGCGGCATCATTACATCGCTGTCAGTCAGGCATTTGTTTGGCTGGGCGAGTTGGGAAACGAAGGTTTACTACAACCACATCACCCACGAAATGGACGACACGCAGCGGCCCGACGTCGAGATTCATATGGATATGCCTGGACGCAGCCAAACGGCGGGGCTCTACAGCCTTCTCACCGTATCGCGGAAGCGCCACGACCTGGCTCTGAACTACGACCTTTACCATAACCGCCGCTTTGCCGATATGACAATGTATCCTGGCGGCGCGGCGCCAATGTATATGGTGACCTGGCCCGACGTGGCGACGCTTAACACGGGGCTGGCGCTGACGGACAATATCGGCTTGACCGAAAACCAACAGGTGCGGCTCTCGGCAAAGGTTGCGTGGCAGCATCAGCGGCTCGACAACGAAGAAGGCTACCACGCGCTGAAGGTGTTTTTTCCCGCAATGACCGACGCCTACTATCAGACCACGGGGCGGGTGGCGGCGAGTTACCGCGTGCAGTTGGGCGGCCTGCAACTGTCGGCTGGGGCGGGCTGGGGAAGCCGCGCGCCAACGGTGACCGAAGCCTACGGATATTATCTGAACAACACGTTCGACCAATTCGACTACATCGGCAATCCGCACTTGAAAAACGAGTCGGCTTTTGAGTTGAACGCGGCCCTGAAATGGCGTGTGGGCGCGACTTTGCAGGTGGGCATCGACGGCAGCGCCTTCCGTTTTGCCGATTACATCATCGGGCATCTCGAAGAGCGCATCTCGCCAATGACCGTGGGCGCTGAAGGCGTGAAGGTGTACGGCAACATCAGCCGCGCCACCATTGCCAACGCGTCGGCAACGGCCGAATGGCAGCCGCTTAAATGGCTGAATCTGAACGGTAAATTGAGCATCGGCTCGGGCCGCGACGCCGACAACGACCCGCTGCCGCTCATTGCGCCCCTGGGTTGGCAGACGCAAATCGGGCTGAACCACGGGCAGTGGCAGGCGCAGGTTGTTCTGCGCGGAAACGGCCGTCAGAGCCACTTTGCGGCCAAATACGGCGAGACCGAAACGCCCGCGTGGACTGTCTGCGACCTGTCGGCACTCTGGCAGCGGCCTGTCGGCGATAAAAGGCTGACTGTCAGGGCGGGAATCGAGAATCTGCTCGACAAACGTTACGCCACTTACGCCGATTGGAACGAGATTCCGCAAAAGGGACGGAATGTTTTTGTGAATTTGACGGTTGAAATGTGAGTTTGTTTGCGGTGCGCCCTTGCGGGCGGAAATTTTTATAAAATTTTAAACAAAATTGTTCAGAATCAATGTCTAACCAAACTTATCAAAACCAAAACCAAAAATGTTCTCGGATAAATTCGGGTTCGTTTGGTTAGAAACAAAAAACTAGAAATCAATTTTTTATAAATTTTCGATAGGATTTTCTTAAAATTTCTCGCGAAGCGATACAACTTAAATAACAAAATAGACTATGAAACAATTAGTTATCTGGATTGGGGCGCTGGTTTTGGGCGCAGTTTTAGGCATTCTGGGCGTTGGCGCCATCGACGCCGTTGCCAATTTTGTGGCCACCGTTTTCACGCGGCTGTTCCAATTGCTGGCAATGCCCACCATTCTGCTTGTGGTGATAAGCACGTTCGCCACTTTCGGCTCGAAGGGCTCGGGGCCGATTTTCCGCCGAACGGTCGTCTACACGCTGCTCACCACGGTGGCCGCGGCCGCTGTCGGCGCGGTGCTTTTTGTGCTGGTCAAGCCCGAAAACATTCCCGCGGGCGCGTTTGCCGCCACTGCCGAGCCGTCGGCGCAGACGCTCACCTACGCCGACCATATTCTTGGCGTTGTGCCGAACAATTTTCTGCGTCCGTTGCTCGAAGGTAACGTGCTGTCGCTCTTGCTGATAGCGTTTGTTGTGGGCATTGGCTTGTCGCGATTGCCCGAATCGGACAACAAGGCGGCGGTGGTCCGCTTGATACTCGGCCTTCAGGAACTGCTTTTTCTGCTTATCCGCTGGATAATCAAGATTTTACCCATTGGCATTGTGGCCTTTGCGGCGCAACTCACTGCACAACTTGGCGCAGGCGTTGTGGCTGGCTCGTTGGGCAAGTATCTGCTTGTGGTTCTGGGCGGAAACGTGGTGCAGTTCTTCGTTGTTCTGCCGCTGTTCCTACTTGTGCGCGGGCTCAATCCGCTGACGGTTTTGGGCCGAATGGCGCCCGCCGTCCTGACCGCCTTGTTCACCAAAAGCAGCGCGGCCACCCTGCCCGTGACAATGGATTCGGCCGAGCGTCGGCTTGGCGTCCGCCCCACCGTGGCGCGCTTTGTGCTGCCCGTCTGCACCACCGTCAATATGAACGGCTGCGCGGCCTTCATTCTGGTCACTTCACTTTTCGTGATGCAAAACGGCGGCACACCCATAACCTTCTCAACCATAGCGCTTTGGCTGCTGATTTCGGTGGTCTCGGCCGTTGGCAACGCGGGCGTCCCGATGGGCTGCTATTTTCTGACGCTTTCGCTGATGTCGGGCGTCGGTGCCCCGATAGGCGTTCTGGCCGTCATTCTGCCGTTCTACACCATTATCGATATGATTGAAACCGCCGAAAACGTCTGGTCCGACTCGTGCGTCTGCGCAATGACCGATAAGGATTTGCGGGGCGAAACGGTGAGCGCGTGACGGTGTATCGATACGTATAAAAGGCGGACATTTGTAGGAACGTGCCGCGTCAGTAAATAGTAATCCATTGATTAAGACTAGATTACCATTGACCGTTTTCTTTGCAGCCGCACTGCACCTTGGCTGTGCCGCGTGGTGCGACATTGTTTTTGTGCTCGATAAAAAGGCGGCTTTCGGCAACGGCCATATTGCCGTGATGGTTGGCGATGAGCAGCGCGGCTGGCATTACGTCTCGATAAACGGAACCGCAGGAATGCCCAAGCCGTGGGGCTTCAACACCCTGGCGGACCGCGACATTCTGATAACCGACACTTCAGGCGCTGTGGTCGGCAATCTGCGCCAAGCCATACGGCGCGCCGACATTGTCAACGGCCCGAAAAGGCACCGTTACGCGGTTTTCCGCCGCATTAGGGCGTCAGCCGACGAGGACTCGGCCGTTCTCAATGCCGCCATACAAGCCGCGTCGGGCTATCTGTACGGCATTGCTGGTCCTGGGCAGTCGTGTATCGATGTGGCGCAAACGGCTTTCTCGGCACTTGTCCGCCTTCGCCAACTCGACCAAAACGGCTCTGTGCCTGGCCAAACCGATTTGATTCCGAAAAACTGGTTCCGCAAACTCGTCGCCCGCGTGCGAGCCGTCAACCGTGCGTCGCGAAACAACCCCAACGCCATTCGTTTCTATCGCAAAATCAATAAGAAAGAGAAGATGGCTTTGAACTAAAATTCTTTCTAAACAGGACATTTTTAAAAAAAATAACCTACCAACATAGTGGGTAAGTAGAAAATTATTTTTACATTTGCAAAGTCATAAAAAATAGATGTAAAAAATGGCAAAAGTTGCTAACAACATAACGGAACTGATTGGCCGCACGCCGCTTCTGGAACTCACCAAAATCGAGAAAGAGCAGAGGACGAAGGCGCAGATTGTGGCCAAACTCGAGTTTCTGAATCCTGGACGCAGCGTGAAGGACCGCGTGGGGCTGAAACTAATCGACGAGGCCGAGCGCAAAGGGCTTATTGGCAAGCACACGGTGATTATTGAACCCACAAGCGGCAACACAGGCATTGGTCTGGCCGTGGTGGCTGCCACGCGCGGCTATCGGCTCATTCTCACAATGCCCGACTCAATGAGTCTCGAACGCCGAGCCCTGCTCAAGGCTCTGGGTGCCGAACTGGTGTTGACGCCCGCCTATGAGGGTATGCCTGGCTCAATCCGCAAGGCAAAAGAACTGGCGGCGCAGATTGGCGATGCGTTCATTCCGCAACAATTTGAGAATCAGGCCAACCCGAAAGCACACGTTGAGACAACGGCGCAGGAAATCATTGCCGACACCGACGGGCAGATTGACATTTTTGTGGCGGGTGTGGGCACGGGCGGCACCATTACTGGCGTTGGCGAGACACTGAAGGCCTTCAATCCCGAAATCAAGGTGGTGGCCGTCGAGCCGCTGGGCAGCGCGGTGCTGTCAGGTTGCAAGCCTGGACCGCACAAGTTGCAAGGCATTGGCGCGGGCTTCATACCAAAGATTCTCAACACGCGCGTCTATGACGAGATTTTCCGCGTCACCGATGACGCCGCTTTCGAGGCCGCCCGCTACATTGCGCGGTGCGAGGGCGTGCTGGTGGGCATTTCGTCGGGGGCGGCGCTGCACGCGGCCATTGAGATTGCGCGGCGTCCCGAGAACAAGGGCAAGCGCATTGTCGTTCTGCTGCCCGACTCTGGCGAACGCTATCTGTCAACAACGTTATTTAAAGATTAACATATTAAAAATCAGAATATTATGGCAACAATTACAGTAAACGGCGACAAGCAGGAAGTCGCATTGCCGATAACAGTATCGGAATTGATAAAGCAAAACAATGTGGCTCAGCCTGATATGGTCAGCGTGCAGATAAACGAAGAGTTTGTTGAAAGAGAAGATTACGACACAACCACTCTGAACGATGGCGATACGGTTGATTTTCTGTACTTTATGGGTGGCGGAGCGATGTGATTGAAATTTGAAAATTGAAAATTGAGAATTCGTAATTCAAAAATCAAAAATCGTAATTCATTAATTGCTATGTTCGATTATACAGAAGAAGAACTAACCCGCTACTCGCGCCACATTCTGCTGAAGGACGTGGGTGTTGAGGGGCAGGAAAAGATACGCGAGGCGAAGGTGCTGGTTATTGGTGCTGGCGGCCTGGGCGCGCCTGTGGCGATGTATCTGGCGGCCGCTGGCATTGGCACCATTGGCATTGTCGATGGCGATGTGGTTGACCTGAGCAACCTTCAGCGGCAGATTATCCACACCACGCCCGATGTTGGTCGGCCAAAGGTTCAGTCGGCCAAAGAGACGATGCAGGCAATTAACCCGAGTGTGAAAGTGGTTACATATCAGGATTTTCTGCGTGCCGACAATGCGCTCGACATTATTCGCGACTACGATTTTGTGGTTGACGGAACCGACAATTTCCCCGTCAAATTCCTAATCAACGACGCTTGCGTGATGGCTGGCAAACCGTTCAGCCACGGCGGAATCTTACGCTTTGAGGGACAGACGTTTACCTACGTTCCTGGCCACGCCTGCTACCGTTGTATGTTCAAGACACCGCCACCGCCGAACGCCGTCCCCACCTGCTCGCAGGCTGGCGTGCTGGGCGCCATTGCGGGAATGTTGGGCACAATTCAGGCTGCCGAAACACTCAAATATTTTATCGGCGTGGGCGAACTACTGACCGACAAACTGCTGACATTCAACGCAAAAACAATGGATTTCAGAAAGATAAACGTCAAACGGCGCGAGAGTTGTCCGCTCTGCGGCACCAATCCGACAGTGACCGAACTGATTGATTATGAACAAGGTGTTTGCGACTTGGCAGCACATAAAAAGGGTTGAGAAGGTTGAGAAAGTTGAGAAGGTTTAGAGTCTAAACAGCGAAGCGCTAAACTTCTCAACAGCGAAGCGACTAAACTTTAAAAAAAACGACTATGGCAGACAAAAAGAAACTTTCATTGATAGCCTTTTCGGGCGAATTCGACAAACTGACGGCCGTGTTCACGCTGGCAACAGGCGCTGCGGCTGTGGGCTACGAGGTGAACATTTTCTTCACCTTCTGGGGGCTCGACGCAATCAAGCAGAAACGCGGCCGTGCCTTAGTGGGCGGCAACTGGCTCACAAAAATATTCGGCTTTATGATGGGCGGCCTGCACGCAACACCCACAAGCCGATTCAACTTCTGCGGCGCTGGTCCGCGCATTTTCCGCAAACTGATGCGCAAAAACAACGTGGCCACACTTGAGGAACTTGTTGAGGCGGCCACGGCGCTCGGCGTCAACCTGTACGCCTGCGAGATGGCGATGCACGTTCTGGGGCTCAAGCAGTCCGATTTCATTCACGAGGTGAAGGACACACTCGGCGTGGCGTCGTTCCTTGAAATATCCGAAGGCGGACGGACGATGTTTATTTAAATAAGTTATAAGTTAGAAAGTTATAAGTTGTAAGTTAAAGAGTTATAGTTTAAAGATGGGGTGAGAAGTTAAGAGGTTTAGAGGTCAGAATGGAACTTCTAAACATTTCGATTCACCGATTAAACACTAAATTCTAAATCCTAATTCCTAACTCCTAAATTCAAAATCCTAATTCCTAAATCCTAAATCCTAAATAACTATGGCAACACACACATTAGACATTACCAACGAGCATTGCCCGATGACATTTGTCAGGACGAAACTCAAACTGTCGCAGATTGCTGAAGGCGACATTCTAGAGGTGCTGCTTACCGAAGGCGAACCGCTCACCAACGTGCCGCGCACGGCTGTTGAACAAGGCTATAACGTGCTGAGTATCACGCACGTCGAAGGAAATATTCACAAAGTAACCATTCAGAAATAGATGGAACTGACAATTACCGACGAGGCTTATCAGAGTGTTCTGGCACAGGCGCAAAACGATGCGCCCGTGGAGTCGTGCGGCTACCTGCTTGGTCCTGACCGTCAAACGGTTACGGTGAATTACCCGATGCGCAATATCGACCATTCGGAGGAGCATTTCAGTTTCGACCCGCGCGAGCAGTTTGCTGCCGTCAAATACGCGCGGCAGAACGGACTTGTGATTGTCGGCAACTGGCACAGCCACCCTGCGTCGCCGTCGCGGCCGTCGGCAGAGGACATTCGGTTGGCCTTCGACCCGAATATTTTGTATTTCATTCTCTCGCTCGCTGGCCCGCAGCCTGTTTTCAACGCTTTCGCGATAGCCGACGGCGAAGTGAAGGAAAAGGTGAATTTGAGATAGAGCGAATCAGAAATCTGTGCTATCTGCATCAGAATTAATGTGTTGTAGATAGCATTTTTTATCAAGAATAAACCTATTAAAATGATAGGTTGATAAGAATTGTAATGGCAAATAAAGTGTGTTTCCGAATCAGAAAATTGAGAAGAAAAACGAGATTGATAATTATCTAAATAATTTAAAATTAACTTTTTAAAAGCATTAAAACTATGGCAGACAGTAACATTCAACGCAGCATAACGACTGCAACGGCTCGCAAACTTGCGAATACTACCAAAACCCCACCGCAAATGGGGTCAATCACACCGCGGCTTCTTCTGAAACTGCTGCCGTGGACACAGGTTGAGAGTGGCACCTACCGCGTCAACCGCACCAAAGTTGAATTGAAAAAGGCCGACCGCATTGCAATTCAGTATTTCGACGGCGTGGCAAGTTTCACCGCGAAGGATTTGCGTCAGATTCCGCTTTTCGCCAGCATCGACGAGGAGATTGTTTCGGATTTGGCGCGGAACTTTGTGCCTGTTGAGGTGAAACGCGGTAAAAACCTTATCACTCAAGGCAAAGACAAGCAGAAATTCTTCATTGTGGCAAGCGGTCAGGCTGAGGTTATCAGCACGGGTATCCACGGCGAGGAACTGCGCATTGCCCTGCTTGGCACTGGCGAGTATTTTGGCGAGACCGACCTTTTGAGCGCCGCTAGTTCAACCGTCTCGGTACGCTCACTCACAAACTCAACTTTCCTTCAGTTGGAAACGCCTGTGCTTGAGAAACTTATCAAAGAAAAACCGAATTTCCGCGAGCAGTTCAACAACGCTGTCGATGACCACCTGCGCCTGAAGGCCACAGTCAACGACCACGGTGAGAAGCATATCGACCTTGTCAGCGGCCACGAGGAGGACAACATTATCCCCGAAACATACATTGACTACGACGAGACACCGACCGAATACTCGCTCAACACACTGCAGACGGTTGTGCGCGTCCACACTCGCGTAAGTGACTTATACAATGCGCCTTACAATCAGTTGGAGCAACAACTTCGTCTGTCAATCGAGAGCATTAAGGAACGTCAGGAGTGGGAACTTATCAACAACAAAACGTTTGGTTTGCTGGCACAGGCTGCGCCTGGCTACAAAATCAGTACACGCTACGGCGCCCCAACCCCCGACGACCTTGACGAACTTCTGTCGCTTGTTTGGAAAGAGCCCGCATTCTTCATTGCCCACCCGCGCGCCATTGCCGCCTTCGAGCGTGAATGCACTTGGCGCGGAGTGCCGCCTGTTTCTATCGATTTGTTTGGTACAAAGGTGATTACGTGGCGCGGCGTGCCCATTGTTCCGTCGGACAAGGTCGAAATCAAAGGCCAGTACCTGACCAGCCGCGGCGTCGGCACCACCGACATTATTCTAGTGCGCACAGGTGAGAAGGAGCAAGGCGTTGTGGGCCTGCACCAGGCTGGCATTCCAGGCGAGATTGCGCCGTCACTTTCGGCTCGACTGATGGGACTCGACCAATACGGCGTGGCAAGTTACCTGCTCACAAAATACTTCTCGCTCGCCAGCCTGACCGACGATGCCATTGCTGTGCTCGAGAACGTTGAGGTGGGCTACTATCACGATTACCAACACCGTAACCAAATCGAAAAATAATGTATGCCAATGAATTAGATAACTTCAGGCCCGACATTCCCGAACTGGGGCAGATTCCGCAGTTCAGGTTCGACGCTGACGCACCCGTGCCCGACGCAAGTCCGACATTGGCGCAGCCAGCGCCAGAGGCCGATTTCAGCGCTTTCGCAATGCCGCAGGTTCCGCTCACAGGCGAACTTTCGGATGCCGATGCGGCGCTGTTCAAGAGCGTGGTCGAAAAATATTTTTCCGAAGACGCGCCCAAGGCCGAACCTGACTTGCAACCGTCTGACAAACAAGACGATGTGCAGCCTGACCGTCGGGAATGTATGCTGAAGGACAACGGGTTCGGAATCGGCATTCCCGAAACCGAACTGGTGCGCAACCTGCACTAGGAGGAGGCCGACACCATTGACCAGACTGAGATTCGCAAGCAGTTCCCCATTCTCGACCAGAAGGTGAACGGCAAGGATTTGGTGTGGTTCGACAACGGCGCTTCAACACAGAAACCCTTGCGCGTGATTGACGGCCTGAGCCACTTCTACAAGACCGACTACTCGAACATTCACCGTGGCGCACACACTCTTGCCGCCCGTTCAACCGACCAGTATGAGGGCGCGCGTGAGAAGGTTGCGAGGTTCATAAACGCACCGTCGGTCGATAACATTGTTTTCGTGCGCGGAACAACCGAGGGTATCAATCTTGTGGCGCAGACTTTCGGGCGCAAGTATTTGCTCGAGGGCGACAATGTGATTGTATCGACACTCGACCACCACGCCAACATTGTGCCGTGGCAGCAGGTGTGCAAGGAGCGCAAGGCCGAACTTCGCGCCATTCCCACCGACCGCAATGGCGACTTGATTCTGACTGAGTTTGAACGACTTATAACACCGCGGACTAAATTTGTTTCCGTCGGGCACGTCAACAACACCTACGGAACAATCAACAATGTGGCGGCAATCATTAAAATCGCTCATTCTCACAACATTCCCGTGCTGATTGACGGCGCGCAGTCGGTGGCTCACACCAAAATCGACGTTCAGGATATGGACTGCGATTTCTTTGTCTTTTCGGGCCACAAGATTTACGGCCCGTCGGGCATTGGCGTGGTTTACGGCAAAAAAGAGGCGCTGGCAATGCTTCCGCCGTGGCAGGGTGGCGGCAATATGATTAAGGACGTGACCATTGAGCGTACCGAGTTCAACGAACCGCCCGCACGCTTCGAGGCTGGCACGCCCAACATTGCCGATGCCATTGGGCTGGGTTATGCGCTCGATTTTGTCAACAGCGTGGGCATTCACAACATTGAGCGCCACGAGCACGACCTGACGGAGTACGCGCGGCAGCAGATTGCGCTCGTTCCTGGCGTAACGCTCATTGGCAACCCCAAAAACCGCGTCAGCGTTGTGTCGTTCGACATTCCTGGCATTCCTGCGCCGCAAGTCGGTCAAATGCTTGACAAAGAAGGTATTGCCGTGCGCGCTGGCCACCATTGCGCCCAACCTGCGTTGCGGGCTTTGGGCTACGAGATGTCGGTTCGCCCCACGTTCGCCGTTTACAACACCCGCGAAGAGGTTGACCGTCTGGTGATTGCGCTGCGGAAGATTGTCGGGGTAAATAATTGAAAAACAAGAACTTAATGAACTGCATTTTCATTTCACCACATTTTCCGCACACCTATTGGCAGTTTTGTATGCGTTTGAAGCAGAACGGTGTGAACGTGCTGGCTCTGGCCGACACGCCATACGAGTCGCTGCCCGCGGAACTTAAAGAGGTGCTGACGGAGTATTACCGCGTCGAGTCGCTCGAAAACTACGACGAGGTTTACCGTGGTGTGGCCTATTTTGCGTTCCGCTACGGGCGAATCGACTGGATTGAGTCGAACAACGAGTACTGGCTGGCGCAGGACGCAAGGCTGCGGACCGATTTCAACATTGGCACAGGCATAAAATCCGACAAGATTGCAAGTATTAAGGAGAAGTCGGAAATGAAAAAACATTACGTCGCAGGCCGTATCCCGACAGCCCGTCAGGCAAAGGCAGCCGACGGTTTGGCCGCCGTCAGCGCTTTCGCGAAAACCACTGGCTACCCGATTATTCTGAAGCCCGACGTGGGCGTGGGCGCCAATGGCACCTACAAAATCAGCGACGAAGCCGAACTGAAAAACTTCTTTGAAACCGAAAGCAATTATCCGTTTTATGTGGCCGAAGAGTTTGTCAGCGGCGAAATTTGCTCATACGACGCCATTATCAACTCAAAAGGCGAACCGCTCTTTGAGTCGATGACCGTGTGGCCGCCGTCGATAATGGACATTGTCAACCGCCAACTCGACCTTTCATACTATGTCGATAAGACAATGCCCGTGGCTTTGCGCAAATTAGGCAGGAAAACAGTGAAGGCTTTCGGCATTTTCAGCCGTTTTGTGCACCTTGAGTTTTTCCGTCTCGACGCCGACCGCCCTGGTTTGGGCAAAAAAGGCGGATTTGTGGCGCTTGAGGTGAATATGCGGCCCGCTGGCGGCTACACACCCGATATGATAAACTACGCGCACTCGACCGATGTTTACAAGATTTGGGCCGATATGGTGGCCTTCGACGAGAACCGCACGCCCGAGGCCGACAGTCAGTATTACTGCGCCTTTGCAAGCCGCCGCGACTTCAACCGCTACCGCCACAGCCACGCCGAAATTCTTGAGCGCTACGGCGGACGCATTGTAATGTGCGAGCGTATGCCCGAACTGTTCTGGGCGGCAATGGGACAGCAAATGTACACCGCTAAACTTGATACTTTTGCCGACGTGAAAGAATTTGTCAATTTTGTGCACGAAAAGTTTTAAGCCGATGGAAATCAAATATATAAAGAGATACAGCCACAATCTTGGCCGCGATATGGAATACAAAACCTACGGCAGCAGCGGCCACCCCGTTCTGGTTTTCCCGTCGCAGGACGGTCGGTTCTACGATTATCAGGATTTCGATATGGTGGGCGTTCTGTCGGGATTTATCGACAGCGGGCGGATTCGCCTGATTTGCGTCGACAGTATCGACCGCGAGACGTGGTCGCAAACGGGCGGCGACTACCACCACCGCATTGACCTTCACGAGCGCTGGTACCGCTACATTGTGAACGAACTGATTCCCGAAGTGCGCCACGATGCTGAAACATTTATAGTTACGGGGTGCAGTATGGGCGGATTCCACGCGGGGAACTTTTTCTTCCGCCGCCCCGATTTGTTCGACACTCTGCTCGCCTTGAGCGGCCTGTACTACGCTGGATATTTCTTTCCCAACTACAACGACAGCCTGATTTACGAAAACTCACCATACGATTTTCTGCGCTATATGCCTGACAATCATTACTATTGGAATGAATACCGTCGTCGGCGGATAATATTGTGCGTCGGGCAGGGCGCTTGGGAAGACGACCTTCTGGCAAGCACCCGCCAAATGGACGCCCTGCTGCGCGAGAAAACGTGCCCGCCTGGGTCGACTACTGGGGCACTGACTCGGCTCACGACTGGGCTTGGTGGCGCAAGCAAATCGTCTATTTTATGGACAAAATATTGAACGACTTTCAGATTGAATATGAAATTTGACAAAGCCGCCGTAGTTTCAAACGAACACCCCGCGCCACCCTAGTATTCATTGTAAAGCGTATTT
>JAEEGI010019586.1_pt1 | contig 13632 bp, 8 predicted proteins | sample 8958751 | NCBI WGS metagenome assembly JAEEGI01 (sample SAMN16246545, study PRJNA631951) | gut metagenome | biome: gut microbiome; feature: rumen; material: KS-attached | host: Bos | place: Iran: Karaj | collected 2018-10
CTAAATTTAAATTAATATTATCAAAATCATCCTTATTATCATCATCATATTTAGAAATTGTTTTTTTTGACTTCTTTATTTTCTAATTATATTTTTTTTCTAAAGAAGAATGGATAACTTTAGATTCAGTGAAAATATTTCTAACATCTTTTTTACTTTTATTATAAATATTACTTTTTTTATGAACATAAATATTATTATTCATATTATCATCATAAATAGATAAATTCCCACTTCCTTTATAATGAAAAATACTTTTATTTTCAATAAATTTAGGACCAGAAATATTTTCTTTAATTTCTTCTTCCATTTCTCCTTTATTATTTTCAATAGTAAAATCAATTTCATTGTTATTTAAAATTTCTATCTTATTATTTAACATACGAAGAGCAGCATTACTTTCATTATTTTTCATATTTATTTTTATTCCTTTATTTATTAAAGAATTTATCATTTCTTCTCTTTGATATAATGATGTCAATAATAAATATGAATTTCCTTCTTTATCTATTTAATTTAAATTTAATGATGATGAGGTTAAAAGTAATTTAAAATTTTCTAATTTATTCCTTTTTATAGTATAAAATAAAAATGTCTCTTCTTTTATATTCTTTTCATTTATTGATTTTGGATTGTTTATTAAAATATTATAGAGAGATAATGTTGTTAAGTCACTAATTATTAATAAAGATGTGTAAGAAGAAATGAGTGTTAATGTTGATGAATTATCTGGAATGTATTTTTTTGTGTTTTGGGTTATGTTCATTTTTTTTATTTTTTTTTATGTATTTATTATATGTTTATTATTATAAAATTTTTATTTATTAAAAAGTTTTTTAAATAATTAATTAATGTAAGATTATTCGAAAACTTAAATTAATATTTCAAAATATTTATTCTCTCTAAATAAATTATAATTATTGGAAGAATCTCTATGAATAGATAAAGTATTTTCTATGAAAACACTATTAATTTATCTTTAATAATATTTTATTCTAAACATATTAATTATATGATTATTCATTAGTTTTTAAAATAATATATTAATAGTGTTATATAGATTAATATTCTATATATATATAATTAATTTTTTTTTTAAAAATATTTATATTTAATTTAAATATTATATATTTTCTTTATATAATGAAATGTATTTTGTTTGATTTACATTATTATAATTGTTTTGTTTATATTCTAATAAGATCACTTACTTTTAGTCTAAGAGAAATAAATAGAGTAGAAAATAAAGACATTTTTAAAAATATATATGTATAATTATTATTAATGTGTGTGGGAGAAATATTTTCAATATTTTTTTATATTTATGAAAAAAAGATTTCAAAAAAAAAAAAACAGGAAAAGGTATTAAAATTTAAATTAAAAAGGTTAAATTCAGAAAATAAAAATTGGATAAAAAAACATAAAATAAAAATATTTTTTTTGATGAGTGGTGTATTAGACTTTTTTTTTTCATTAAAATATCATTATTATTATTCTTATCAATTAAAAAAAATAAGTGATATTTTTGAAAATACAGATAGAATTTTTTATATTTTCATTCTTTGTTTAGGTGAAAATTTTTTTTTAAATATTCACTTTTATAATCATCATTATTTAGGAATATTCTTGTCTGTTATTTCTTTAATAATATTGATTTTTTCGGATTTTACTGAATTAATAGAGTTATTTTCTTCTTTATTTATAATAATAATGATTATATATTTGGAAATTGGCTTTTTGGATTCTTTTCAAGTTTTAATAGAAAAAAAATTAAATATAGATTATTATGTTAATGTTTATTTTATATGTTTTATTGAAGGAATTTATGGACTTTGTTTTTTTGTAATTTTCTATTTATTAACTTGTAAAGGTGATTATTTATCTCTTTTTAAAATTCAAAATTTTAAAACAATTTATTATTTATTTTGTTTTTTTGAAATAATTTTATCTTGTTCTTATAATTTATGTAGATTAAAAATTTCTGAAAAAAATAGACCAAGTTATAATATAATAGGAGATTTAATATGTATGTTATTATATAATATATATAAATCAATATTTAAAGAATTTATTTGGACCCATAAAGTAATTTTTACAACTTTTTTTTCTTTACTTGGTTCTTTAATTTTTTGTGAAGTTATTACTTTTAATTTTTGGAATTTAGATAAGTATACATTTTACAGAACTTCAATCAGAGCTGATTTAGAATTAAGCTCTATTATTAATGAAAATAACTCAGTTCTTGATGATTTAGAAAAAGATTTTTAATATAGTTTTAATTTTAATTAAATAATAAAAAATTGATAAAAAAATAATAAACAAAAAGCTAAAATTATTTTCCAAAATTAATTCAGGCCCATTTTTAATATAACGATTATTTTTTTCTTATTTAAACCACTGTGACAATTATTATAAAATCAAAATGAAAATTATATTTCCAAATCAAATTTTTAACTACTTATTAAATTTAATATATATTATTTTTCATAATCTCAAAAAAAATAGATTATTTTTTTAAAAAGAAATAAAATGAATTCCAACTATAATAACAATGAAGGAGATACAAATAGAACTTTTAATCGTTTACGTAGAAATTATAATACAAATAATAATAAAGAGCAAAATATAAAAAATATAAATAATAATGGAAATTATAACACTAAAAATGATTATTTTTATGGAAAGCATTATCAAAATTATGAAGATAATAGAGAAAATAATAGTGTTCATTCATCTTATCAATATAAACATTCAAAAGCACCAAGTAATAATAATGATTATAATTATAATAATAATAATGTTAATAGAGTAAATACTAATTATTCAAAAAAAAATTCTTCTAAAGCTTCAAATCAAAATGATTATGTAACCGATGAGCAGAATTTAATATGTCAAAATTGTATTAATGAAGAATTAATGGATATGAAAAAAAAAAGAGATTATGATGAAAGAAGAAACGATTTTGTTTCAGTACCTTTCGAAGATAAGTATAAAACATATGATTTAAATTTAATAAATGGAAAAATTAAACAAAGAGAAGAAAATAGAAATGAAGTTGCTAATGTAATGAATAAATATAAATATAATGAAAAAGATAAATTAATATATGATAATGAAAATAGTAGAAATTTTTTAAATGAAAGTAATGGTAATTATTTATACGACAAATTTAGAGATAAATATGAACAAAAAGAAAAAATGATAAATGATAATATAAATAAATATACAAACAAAGAAAGACCAGAAATTTCAGCATATTTTAATAATTATGTAAATAATCCAGATTATAAAAATAATTTAGAATATGGAGAATATAAAAAAAAACAAACAGACTTAGACCAATATAGACAAGATTTACTTAATCAAATAAAAGAAAAAGACAATAAAAAAAGATTTGAAACTGAAGAAGAAAATAGAGAAGCTCAAAGACAATATAATTATATTCAAAGACAATTAGAAGAAGAAAATAAAAATAATGCTTTAAAAACTCAACAACAAAAAGATGATTTATTAAGAGGAAATTTAAAATTAATTGAAGAAAAAAAAAGAAGAAGAATGGAAGAAGAAAATGAAAAAAAATTATATAAAAATGCAATGGATAAGCAATATGAAATTGATAAACAAAACGAAGAAAATAAGTTAAGAAGTAAACAACAAAAAATGAATGATTTATTAAATGAAAATTTAAACAATATTAGTATTGAAAGAAATAGAAAATTAAGAGAAAAAGAAGAAGATGAAAGATATAAATATAATGATAAAGCTTATGGACATGATCATGAATTAATGGGAAGATGTTGTAAATGTCATAGAGTCTTTCCAAGAAGATTATTAACTATTAATCAACACTTTTATAGAGATAATAGAAAAAGAAATAATTAAAACTTTATTTAATTTTTATCTTATTTGATTTGTCTTTTTAAAAGTATAAAACTTTTTTATTTTTCAATTAATTTAATTTATTATTTTTTGATTTTAAATATTATTTATTCTTTAATTAAAATATAAATATGTCCTTAAAAAATAATATTTTCTTTATTATTACTTTATTTCATATCATTAATTGTGGTTTAGTGTTTGAAAATGTTCCTTTATATATTATAGAACAACAAATGAGAAATGAAATAAGGAAAATAGAAGCATTACATCCTATTTCTTTCATAAATTTCCCAAAATATGAAACTAAATTATCAGATGGGACAACAATATCTTTTTCAGATTTTAAATTATTTTCAAATATTGTAGACGAAAATTTATTTAATTTCACAGTAGATAAAGAATCTATGACTTTAAAACTTATTTCTAATAATATTACTGATTATTATCCTTTAAATTGTCTTATGAATTGTTTATTGACAGTTGATAAAACATCATATAATATTAGTTTCAGTTTTTATGCAACATTTTATGAATTAGCTAAAAATTATAAAAAAGCATCTGAAGGATTTTATCAAGATATTGGTCAAATAACATCAAATTTTGATTTTAATAAGATAGAAAATAATTTATCCAAAATAGATGACAGTGAATTAAATAAAATTTTAGCAGAATGGTTTAAAAAAAATGTTCAAACAATAATTGATGCTGAAAATTTATATGGCTCATATGCATATTATTATTCATTAGATTTTCTAAAATTATTACCTAAGTTATCAACAAATACATTTAAATTTTCAAATGATCATATTTTAGATTTAACAAATGAAGAAAATCCTGAATTCGAAGATTCATCTATTTTATTTACAAAATATGGAAAAATAGATAACAATGAAGATAAAATTAATTCCTCTTATCCAGGTAATTTAACTAAATACCAATTAATTTTCCATAGAAAGATCTTTGAAAATTTATTTACAAATGGATTATTTGGTTTCACTTTATCAAATTCATCAAATCCATCAAATAAATTTAATTTTCAATTACTTTATTTAAAAAAAGTATTTGATTTACCCTCAACTTTAAAAGATGATACATTATTCACAGTTAGAAGTGTTATGGAAAATATTACTTTTGAAAATGATATTAAAGACGGATTTAATGGAATTCTTAATATTAACTCAGATTTTGTTGATGAAGAAACAAAAGAAGTTTTAGTTTCAATTGTAGTTGATGTTAAATTTTCTTTCAAAAATGAAATCTTTCAAAATGGATTTAATCTTGCTTTATTTGGAAAGAATGCAAATGTGAATAAATTGACTGTGAATCCTGAACCAGCTAGAAAAATTACTGATGAAAATTTATTAAAAGATTGGATAAATGATATGATTATACGTGGATTAGGAAAAAGTCAATTTAATTTATTAGAAAATCCTTTGGATTTAAGTGTTTTTTTCAAAAGAAATAATAAAGTTTCTTTAGAAATTAAAGATAATACTTACTTAATTTTTAATGGAAAACCTAGAGCATAAAAAATAAATTAAATAAAATAATAAATAGATAAAAAATTCAATTTTAAGTTATATTTTATCATCTGAAAATAAAATATTTAATTTATTCATCCATATAAGAAATCTCTTTTTTATCTAATAATGCAATCTCATTTAAATAATCTTTTTTAAGAATACCTTCACTAAATTTTTTCATAGGAACAGAAATTCTTTTCTGATTCATTGATTTATTATCTTCAATATTTGAACTTGATAATCTATTATATAATGATTCATTTGGATAAACCAAATCATTATTCGTTCTATGTGAATAAATTGCATTTACAATATTATTTCTAATCCATGGAGAAAAAATTAATAAAATGTTTATTATTGGACCAATATAATTTTCAAAAATGATTTGAAGAAAATAAAGAATTGAAACCCTTTTTTGTTTATTTAACATTTCATAAGTTCTATTAATAGTTCCAGGGAAAATGCTAATAATAATTAATTTAGAATACATATTTATATGTCGATATGTTTCATTTTTATATATTCTTTTATTGAGAATAATACTTGTTTTAATTAAGAAAAATATATTAATAATAATTACAAAATAAAGTCCTAGGAATAAATTTAAAACACATTTTTTTATAAAATTTCTTTTATAAATATTATACAAATCAATCCAGCAATAACCTCCACTGTTTCCAAATGAATTTGTATACATTAATATACAAGAAAAAGCCAATGGAAATATTATTCCCAAAAAGAAAAAAGCTGTTCGATAAATATGATTATATTTTAATGAATTTTTTTTTATTTTGATGTTATAAAAATTAAATATACAAATTAAACATCCATAAATTATTTGAGAAGTCCTTGAAAAACTAATTAAAAAAGATTGAACAAAACAAAAAGATTTAATTGGTAATAAAATTCCTACTGCATAAATAAAATTTAATATACAGATAAAAAATATAGAAAAAAGAATTTTATTTTGTTTTTCTCGAAAAATATAATAAAGAATTGTTGTGATTGCAAAAGTAAATATTGTTGCTAAGGAACCTATTTCTATCATAATATTACTAACACTTTCATTAAAGGTTAATTTAAAAATCATCCTAAAATAATTTATTTAATGTTTATTAAAATAAAAAATAAATAAACTTATATTAATATTTAAACAAAATTTCTTTTTTTTAGCGTTATTTTTCAATAATTTAATAATATTTTTTCATGAAGATTTAAAAATTTTTTTTGTTAGTTTCGATTTTTTATCAAAAAAAAGCTTATTTAGGTTTCTGTATATGAATTCATTTTAATGAATTGATTTTATTATAAAAAAAATATGAGACAATATCTTAAACAATTGTTATGCTCTCTAAACATCATTTTTCAGAATAATAGGAGATTTTTATATAACATTTAATAGAGAAATAATGAATCTTTTAAAAGATAAAATAATAACTGATAAAATTAAAGTATATGATTATAATAATCAGAAGTATAAATATAACTAATTTATTGCATAATAATAAAAATAGTAAGAAACCAATTTTCTTCAAATTTCTTAATTATTAAAGCTAAAATTAAAAAAATTTGAAAAAAAAACTATATTCTTTGATGTTAGACATTTACTGTATTTCCCCTTTTAGTAATAATGACTTTAATATAGCAACACATTCATTTTCAAATAATTTATTTTATTATTTTTCTTTTTATTGATGATATATAAGGGTGTTTATTTTTATTATTATAATTTATTTTAAATAAATATATTATTAATGCAAGTTAGTAATTCATTTATTTGTATTAACTAAATATTAATATTTTGTTTCCTTTATATCAGAGGACAAATTCCATTAAAAACTTATGTATAGATTTTTTATAGTCCTCCTCATTCTCAACATTCAACACCGGTGTAGTCCTAGCATAGAATACTTGATCTTCTCAACAATTACATTCTCTTCTCCTCTTTTCTTTAGTATATACTTCAATCTCCGAATACATTCTATATATTCAATTTGAACATGTTTTTTTTTGATTTAGGGCATATAACCCAGTTTGGACAAACTTTCCCCTTTGAAAAGCAAAAAGAAGGGATTTATTCAAATTGCAATGAGAGGGTTTTCTTAACTGAATAATTCTTGTTATTATCTTGAAAAATATTAAAGAAAAATCAATAAATTAATCATATTTCATTATTATGAAATATATATAAATTACTCAAGAAATTTAGAAAAATTTTGTTATTTTTTAGCAATAATTTAAAAAATGAATTATCAATGAATACAATTTAATTATATTAATTAGAATAATACTTTTTTAATTTTAATTTTTTAAATTTATATTGCATAAATACGATAGACACATAAAAAAAGATTTAATTAAATTAGGTATTTTTATGATGTAAAATCATATTATTACTATCACTCATAACATTACTTACAATAGTACTATTCCTAAGAACAGAAAAAGATAAAAATTTATTTGTGTTTGATTTAAATCCACTTTTAACACTTTTATTACCAACGCAACTTGAATTTCTTTTTTTAAAAAATTTAATTAATATTTCATTTTGTTTTACAACTCTATTAAAAGTTTTATTTATTTTTCCAATTTCTTTTATTTCATTATATGGTAAATAATCAATTATTTTAACCCAAAGGTCTAAAGTTAATCTATGAGCCATGTTTTTTAGGTATAATTCATTGATTATTGCATAGTCAAAATCATTACTTTCAGTTATTTTTGAGGGACTATCAATTATATTATTTTCAGTAATTTCAATTTGTACTTTTTTATTATTTTGTATACAACCCATTTATATTAAATTTATTTTTAATTTTAGCAGAAAAATGAAAATATAATAATAATTTTATTTGAAAATTAAAATAAATTATTTAATTTTAGGTAAAAAAGTTATAATTAATTTTGATTATTTTAAAAACAAAAAAAAATATCACAAATAATATTAAATCTCTTGATAATGATATAAGATTAAGAATTATTTCAACTCTATGATTTTAAAAATGAAATACATAAAAAAATGTATGTTCAAAAGATTAATATAAAGAATAATATTTATAAATTCCTTATTAACATAAAAAATTCAAAAATTATAATACTTATCATTATAAAATTTGAATTATGGCTTAAAAAATTGTTTATTTTCTCCAGATGAATTAAAACCAATTAACAGACTATAAGATTAATATAAAAGAAAAACAGGTTTTGAATTGTTACTTTGTTTAGATTGAAATCTGAATAAAGAATAACTATAATAAAATTTTTGAATTACCAAAAAATTATATTAAAAAAGTATTCAATTTTGGAGTTATTTAATGATATAAAATGTTAAAATTGGAAAAATGAAAAAGTTTTTTTCTTTGATAAATATTATTCTTTAAGGTTTACATATTAAGAAATGAAATCAAGAAAAGCAATCAAAACGACAAACATAATCAAAAAAAAACATTGAAATAAAATATTAAGTTCATTAAAAAAGTGATGATATCCTATTTCAAATTCAAACAATAATCAAAGTATTATTTCTTCTTATAATACAAGAGTCAAGTATCAAAATCTATTAAAATAAAAAAAAATAATAAGAATAATTATTGTTTAAAGAAAATAAATTTTACTCTATGAAGAGGATGTTAATTAAAATAAAAAAAATAAAAGAGTAACACAATAAGAATTCAAAAAAATATATTCAATTATTTTAAAAAAAAAATTCAAACAAATTTCCTTTTTTTTATATTTTTTTTCTTTTTTATGGATTTATTTAAGAGATATATTTTCATTTGTATGTATTTTATTTTAATTTTGATTGTATATTAAGAGTTTTTGTTTTTTTTAAAATATATATGTTTTAATTTTTTACAACTATTTGTTTGAAAATCAATGATCCAATAAATTAAACTCTATTTTATTTTTTCTAATTTATGTGAATTTTTTTTTTTGAATTTAAACTTTAATTGTTTTCTTTCAATTTAGAAATATAATATAAATTTTTTTTCTTCAATTTATAATATTTCATCTTATCAACTATAAAGATTATTATTTTTATTAATAATTATATTTTATATTTCAACAATTAAATTATCAATTAATCTTGAGGGGAAATATTATTTTATTATTTATTAAAGAAATATATTTTGAATGACTGAGAAAAAATTTAGAATAATCTGATTAACTTGATTGTAATTGAAGCTGAAGATTTTCTTTTAATTTTGATTTATAAAAAATTTGTATGTAGAATATTGAAAATTATTATTTAACATTTTCCTTAAAAAATAAATTTTAAAAAAATTAAAAAATTTATAATTTATAATTTATCTTCTCACTCATTTATCATCATTTCTGCAAACAAGATTATTTTTAACTTCTTCAACTTTATTTTTATTTAATTTTTTTTATTTATATTTTACAATTCTTTAAATTCTTTATTTATTTTTTTTTTAATATTGACCTAAACTATTATCAATAGATAATAATTCGGTAAAATAAATAAAAAATGTATACTTTACAATATTATCTAGTTTTTTGGTGTAATCAACAATTTTTGAATAATAAGTTTGTTCATTTTTAATATCAAGAAGTGATTTATCATAATATTCTTTGATTATATTATAATCTTTTTCTTTCAGTAAATCTTTTATTTCTTGTAATTTTTTATTTCTATTTTCCATTAAATTATCTTTTTCTTTATTTAAAATACTTTCTTTTAATTGATTTTCATGAGGAACAATTTTAATATCTTTTATTTCATTGTTATCATCAATATAATGCTCCCCGATATTATTCCAATTTAGGTCATTTTTTTCTTCTTCATTATCATCGATATAATTTTGAATATTTAAATTCTTATTCTCAGTTTCATAATCTTTTAATAAATTCGAAAAATTAGAAACTTTAATTGACATGTCATCCTTAAATAATTCTTTGGTAAAAGTTTTGACTCTTTTTTTTTTTATATTTTGATTAATAGGTATATTATTTTCATTAATATTAGTTTTATTTTCTTTGTTTAGATAAAAATTTATTTTTGTTAGAGCCTTTTTATCATTTTCCTGATAATAATTATCAATTTTTTTGTTTTTTGTGAATAAAAGAGGATTTTTTTTAGACAAAATATGGATATTACTTTTAATTCTTGGATATAATTCTTTTAAATCATCTATTAAAAAATATTTAAAGGCATTTTCCATAATATAATCCTGGCCTAATATTTTATCTAAATTAGGCCTTTTATTAGGAGCAATATTAAGTAAACTATTAACCAAATTAGTTAATTGTATACTATAATGAGTTTTTCCTTTATTTGCTGCATTGATTTGTACAAATTTACCTTTAATTATTTTTGTCATTATTAAATAAGGATTTTTATCATCGAAAGGATGTTTAAAAGTACATAATTCATACAAAATGCAACCTAAACTCCAAAGATCAGTTTTAAATGTATAAGATTTATTTTCACAAATTTCAGGACTCATATAATATATAGTTCCTATAAAGGTGTTTGTATATTTTTCTTTTTCTAAAATTTTTGCAATTCCTAAATCTCCAATTTTAATTTTCCCTTCTTTGGTTAAAAAAATATTTAAAGATTTTAAATCTCTATGTAATATATTGTTTTTATGAATATATCCTAAACCTATTGCAATTTGAGTGAAGAATTTCAATATTTCATTTTCTTCTAAAAATTGTTTTGTTTTTTTTTTTTCTTCCATATAATTGTACAAATCACCTTTATCACAATATTCCATTATAATATAAAATTTATTTTTTTCTTCAAATGATTCTATATATTGTACAATATATTTTGAAATATTGGAATTTTTTTTAACTGATAAATTTCGTAATAATTCTGCTTCTTCTTTAATTTTCATAATTTTTGAATTATCTGAACTACTTAAAGGAATTTCTTTCATTGCATATAAATTATTATCTTTTGAGACTTCAAAAATTTTAGCGAAATTTCCTTCACCTAAATTACGAATAATTTTATAGCCATTTATCATATTTTTATTATTTTTTAAATTGATTATATAGTTTTTATACAATTAAAATAGTTTAAAGAAATTAATTAAATTTCATTTTTCTTCAAACAAAATAAAAAAAAGAAACATAGCAGAATCCCAAAAAATACCTTATTCAATAATTATAATGACTTAAATAATAAAAAATACTAAATTACTCTTGTCTTTTTCAGTTTCTGCTTTGAAAAGTTAAAAGAAATCTATTAACCTTTATTGACATGAATAACTTCATTTCAATGAAAATGTTTTTTAAAGTTACTACTATATATTTTCTTATTTCAATGAATTTAATTAAATTAGAAATTACACACTCTAGTAATTGTATCAATTCCAAAAATATGTTTTGTATAATTTAAAACTTGAAAAAACAAAAAAATAATTGAATATGAATAATAGTTAATGTACTTATTGATAATCATAAATAATTATTCTAAATTTTTTATGATTAATTCAACAAAAATTACAAATTTCCAAAAGAATTTAACAAAGGGAAACCTGAGGAAAATCAGGATTGCAATTAATAGAATAAATAAGAAGAGAGAATAATGATATTTTTACGAATAATTTATAATATATAATATTGATGATTAAATGATGGTTTTAAAACTGATTTTCTTAAATTTAAATAATATTTGATATATCTGCTATTAAACTATTATTAAGTTTTATTGAATATTTTTTATTATATCTCTGATTTCATCTCTATTATTATCTTTTGTTAAATTAATTATTTCATTTTTTTTTTAATTATTTAAATTATTTTTATACTTTTTTTTTTTTTGTTTCATTACGTCATTTTCTTCTTTTATTTTTTTATTTTCTTTTTCTAATAAATCTATTTTTATTATTGTTCTTTATTTTCTTTTTCTATTTCTTCAATTTGGTTTTTTAATTCTTTGATGACATTGTAGATCTTATTGAAGCAGAATTCTTTTATGTAATATTATCAAATTTCACCTTTAATTTTTGAAAAGATAATTGCTTAATTTATTATTTAAATTTATTTTATTATATGAAATCTTTTTAATAATGAATTATAAAAATAAAAAATCTAATTTTTTTCCTTTTGAAAGAAATAGAAATTTTAAAAGATAAATTATTAAATTTTCAATTATTTTAAAATGATTAATTTTTATTTATATTTAATGAGTAATAAAGAAAAAGAAATCCCTTATTTAGAATTAATACCAGGAATTGATGTTCCTAAAATGGAAAAAAATGATATTTCAGAAAAAAATGAATTAAACCAAGAAGAAAAAAATGAAATAAACATATTAAAAAAAAAAATTTTATATTCTCATAATAATAATAAAGGTCTTAGACGTTATAGTGGTATTCCATCTTTATCAACAAATTTTATTTCTGGATTCAATATAATAAATGAAAAACAGATGATAAAGGAAGAAGAAGACAATTTTTTTGGAAATCAAGAAGATTTTTATTCTTCAAATGATTTATCAAATGATAAAAAAATAGAACAATTAAAAATTATGCAAGAAAAAAATGATCCTTTTTTTATTTACAAAAAAAATTTGAAAAAAAAAATTCAAGTTTTAATTGAAAACCAAAAAGAAATAAAAAAACAATTTGAAAAGGAAATGAAAATATATCAGAATAAAATTAAATATTTGGAAACTTCAAAGAATCAAGTTTTTAATGAATCACAATTATTAAATTTACAAAATATAAGTAAAAAAAATAAAGAGCAGATTAAAAGATTTGAAAAAGAAATTGAACAAAAAGAAAAAATCAAAATTGGAAAAAAGAAGGAATATTATTCCAAAATAAAAGAAACTTTACAATTAAAAGAAGATTTATTAAAAGAGATAAAAGAACTCCAAAAAGTTGTCAATTCTGTAATGAAAGAAAAAGCAAAAAAATATGAAGAACCTATATTTTTAAAAAAATATGATTTTGTTTCGAATGAAACAAAAATTGAATTAAATAATAAAATAAAATCAAATAAATATATAAATTTTGAACCTGAATCTATAAATATAATTCATCAAATGCCAGGGAATAACCCTTTTCTTTCTGAAATTTAATTTTTTTTATATAAATATATGAACTAAAATTTATTCGATTATAAAATAAAAATAATAATTTAAAATAAAAAATAAAAATATAAAAAAAAAATGGGGGTTGGGGAATTGGGGTTGGGGGTTTGGGGATTGGGGATTGGGGATTGGGGATTGGGCCCAATCCCCAATCCCCAA